>ERZ1034427.128-NODE-128-length-16414-cov-2.594229_pt1 | contig 16414 bp, 21 predicted proteins | sample MGYA00520607_ERZ1034427 | MGnify/ENA primary metagenome ERZ1034427 (study PRJEB33736, sample SAMEA104288489) | Azolla caroliniana | place: Brazil | collected 1987 | study: EMG produced TPA metagenomics assembly of the PRJEB19522 data set (Is there foul play in the... | reverse complement strand
TTTTAAGCGGATGCTTGAGTTGCACATGAGAACCCCGGCGAGCAACTTCTACCCAGCCGTCGTCATTCAGCATTTTAAGGATATCGCGGCTATCCATTGCTCGTGTGTATCATACACACGGGATGCTTCGCAACCAAAGTCCTACCGGATCCGCTTGGCGGCGGGTTCCGGGACGAGTTCGCCGGCCATGCGGCGGTCGAGGTAGTCGCCGCATTCCTCGATCAGCGTGTCCATCTGGCCGGAGAAGAAATGGTTGGCGTTCGGAATGGTCCTGTGGGTGATGAGAATACCCTTCTGTGCCTTCAGCTTTTCAACCAGCCCGGTGACGTCCTTTTCCGGCGCAACCGTCGCCATTGATGATCAGGCCGGAAGACGGGCAGGGGGCGAGGAAGGAGAAGTCGTAGACGTTCGGCTGCGGGGCCACCGAAATGAAGCCCTCGATTTCCGGGCGGCGCATCAGCAGTTGCATGCCGATCCACGAGCCGAAGGAATAGCCGGCGACCCAGCAGCTTTTCGAATCCGGATGCAGGCTCTGCACCCAGTCGAGCGCCGAGGCGGCGTCGGAGAGTTCGCCCGCGCCATGGTCGAATTCGCCCTGGCTGCGGCCGATCGAGCGGAAGTTGAACCGCAGCGTGGTGAAGCCGCGCTTCTGGAACATGTAGAACATCTGGTAGACGATCTGGTTGTTCCGAACTGCGGATGCGGATGAAGGATGATCGCAATCGGGGCGCTTTTCTGCTTGGAGGGCTGGTATCGGCCCTCAAGGCGTCCGGCCGGACCATTGAAGATGACTTCGGGCATTCTCACTCCAGATGTTGAAAGTTCCAAAAACCGCCCGTAAACGCCATTCCAGTCTTGACGAAACCAGTCAGCTTTTCTAAGAGCTAGTTTAGAACCATTCGAAAGTTTGGACCGCGCAGGACGTGGCGGCCCGCTTCGTGTGACGCTTCTTAGGACAGGCGATACCGGAATTTCAAGAAAAATGCGATTCGCCACGGACTATCTCACAAGGGACGCTGAACAAACCGGATGAGCGCGCGTGTCTATATGGACTGGAATGCTACGGCGCCGCTCTGCGAAGCGGCGCGTGAAGCATTTCTGCGCGTCGCGCTGATGGACGGCAACCCGTCCTCCGTCCATCGCGAAGGACGGGCGGTGCGCTCCGAGGTCGAGGCCGCGCGGCGCACGCTGGCGTCGGCGCTCAACACCGAGCCCGCCCACGTGATCTTCACCAGCGGCGCGACCGAGGCGGCCAACCTGGTGCTGACACCCGACTACCGGATGGGCCGCGCACCGCTGGCGATCGGCGCCCTGTATGTGTCCGCCGTCGAGCACAAGGCGGTTCATGACGGAGGGCGGTTTGCCGCCGGTCAGACCCGGACCTTTCCCGTCGATGCGCGCGGCGTCGCCGATCTTGCCGCGCTTGATGCCATTCTGGCCGTCCACGACGCTGCCGCGGGCATTCCTATGGTGGCGCTGATGCTGGCCAACAACGAGACCGGCGTCATCCAGGTTGTGGATAAGGCCTCCGCCCTGGTGCGCGCCCACGACGGCTGGCTGCACGTCGACGCCGTCCAGGCCGCCGGCAAGATCGCGATCGACTTCTCGGACCTCGGCGCCGACACCATGGCGCTGTCGGCCCACAAGCTGGGCGGTCCGCAGGGCGTCGGCGCGCTGGTGGCCGGGACCCGAGCCACGGTGACCCGTCGCCTGCATGGCGGTGGTCAGGAGCGCGGCCGCCGGGCCGGCACCGAGAACGTCGCCGGGATCGCGGCCTTCGGCGCGGCCGCCGTGGCGGCCCAGGAAGGCCTTGCCTCGCTGGCCGAACAAGCCCAATGGCGCGACGCCTTGGCCGAGCGGGTCAAGGCGCAGGGCGCGGTTGTGCTGGGCGAGGGGGCTGATCGCCTTCCCCAGACGTTGTGCCTGGCGGGCGAAGGCTTCGGCTCCGAGGTCCAGGTCATGAACATGGACCTAGCCGGAGTCATGGTCAGCGCCGGCAGCGCCTGCTCTTCGGGCAAGGTCAAGGCCAGCCGCGTGGTGGAAGCCATGGGCCGCGCTGATCTCGCCCCGTTCGCCCTGCGTATCAGTGGCGGCTGGGCGAGCACGGAAGACGATTGGATCAAGTGCGGCGACGCCTGGCTCGCCGCCTGGAAGCGTATCGGCGCCCGGCGCCGGGAGGTGGCTTAGTGGCCGCGGTCAAAGAGACTGTCGAAACCGTCGCCGCGCTCGAGAAGTACGAGCACGGCTTCACGACCGAAATCGACCAGGAGTTCGCCCCCAAGGGCCTCTCCGAGGACATCGTGCGCTTCATCTCGGCCAAGAAGGACGAGCCGGCGTGGATGCTGGAATGGCGGCTTGACGCCTATCGCCGCTGGCTGGCGATGGACGAGCCCGACTGGGCCAAGGTCAGCTATCCGCCGATCGACTACCAGGACACCTATTACTACGCCGCCCCGAAGACCAAGGACGGCCCCAAGAGCCTGGACGAGGTCGATCCGGAGCTGCTGGCCGTCTACGCCAAGCTCGGCATCCCCTTGAAGGAGCAAGAAGTCTTGGCCGGCGTCGAGGGCGCGCCGCGTTACGCCGTCGACGCGGTGTTCGACAGCGTCAGCGTCGTCACGACTTTCAAGAAGGAGCTTGCCGCCGTCGGCGTCATCTTCTGTTCAATGAGCGAGGCTATCCGCGAGCACCCCGAACTGGTCCGCCAGTACCTGGGCAGCGTGGTGCCGACCTCGGACAACTATTTCGCCTGCCTCAACAGCGCGGTCTTCTCGGACGGCTCGTTCGTCTACATACCGCCGGGCGTGCGCTGTCCGATGGAGCTGTCGACCTATTTCCGGATCAACGCCAAGGACAGCGGCCAGTTCGAGCGCACCCTGATCGTCGCCGACAAGGGCGCCTACTGCTCGTATCTCGAGGGCTGCACGGCCCCGATGCGCGACGAGAACCAGCTGCACGCGGCCGTGGTCGAGCTTGTTCTGCTGGACGACGCCGAGATCAAGTACTCGACCGTCCAGAATTGGTACCCGGGCGATCCCGAGACCGGCAAGGGCGGCATCTACAACTTCGTGACCAAGCGCGCCGACTGCCGCGGCGACCGCTCCAAGGTCTCGTGGACCCAGGTCGAGACCGGCTCGGCCATCACTTGGAAATATCCGTCCTGCGTGCTGCGCGGCGAGGGCAGCTCGGGCGAGTTTTACTCGATCGCCGTGACCAACGGTCACCAGCAGGCCGACACCGGCACCAAGATGATCCACCTGGGCGCCAACACCCGCTCGCGGATCGTCGCCAAGGGCATCAGCGCCGGCAAGTCGACCTCGACCTATCGCGGCCTGGTCTCGGCCCACCCCAAGGCCAAGGGCGCGCGCAACTTCACCCAGTGCGATAGCCTGCTGATCGGCAAGGACTGCGCGGCCCACACCGTGCCCTATATCGAGGCCCGCAACGGCCAGTCGGTGTTCGAGCACGAAGCCACCACCACGCGGCTGTCGGACGACCAGCTGTTCTACTGCCAACAGCGCGGCCTCAGCCAGGAGGAGTCGGTGGCCCTGCTGGTCAACGGCTTCGTCAAGGACGTGCTGCAGCAACTGCCCATGGAATTCGCCGTCGAGGCCCAGAAGCTCGTGGCGATTTCTCTCGAAGGATCCGTCGGTTAAATGCTCTCCATCAAGAACCTTCACGCCCGCGTCGAGGACAAGCCGATCCTGAAGGGCGTCACGCTGGACGTGCCGGCCGGCGAGGTCCACGCGATCATGGGCCCGAACGGGGCCGGCAAGTCGACCCTGTCCTACGTGCTGACCGGCCGCGACGGCTATGAGGTCACCGAGGGCTCTGCGACGCTCAATGGCGAGGACCTGCTGGCGCTGGAGCCGAACGAGCGGGCGGCCAAGGGCCTGTTCCTGTCGTTCCAATATCCGCTGGAAATTCCGGGCGTTCCGGCCCTGACCTTCATCCGTACCGCTCTCAACGCCCAGCGCCGGGCGCGCGGCGAGGACGAGATCGCCGCGCCGGCCTTCCTGAAGCTGGCCAAGGAGAAGGCCGCCTCGCTGAAGATCGACTTCGAGATGCTCAAGCGCGGCCTGAACGTCGGCTTCTCGGGCGGTGAGAAGAAGCGGATGGAAATCTTCCAGATGTCCATGCTTTCGCCGAAGTTCCTCATCCTCGACGAGACCGACAGCGGCCTGGACATCGACGCGCTGAAGATCGTCTCCGAAGGCGTCAACGCCCTGCGCTCGCCTGAGCGCGGCATGCTGGTCATCACCCACTACCAGCGCCTGCTGGACCACATCAAACCCGACAAGGTCCACGTGTTGGCCGCCGGCCGCATCGTCGCCTCGGGCGGTCCGGAACTGGCCCTGCAGCTGGAAGCCGAGGGTTATGACCGCATCGTGGGGGCGGCGGCTTGACCCTTTCGACCGCCCTCAAGACCGGCGACCTCTCGGCGCTGCCGTCGCGGCGCGACGAGGACTGGCGCTGGACCGACCTGCGGGGCCTGCTGAAGGTCCTGCCGCCGGTCGCGCTGGCGCATGACGGCGAGGTTCCGGCCGGCCCGTTCGCGGGCCTGGCCGACGCCGAGACCGTGTTCGTCAACGGCCGCCGCGTCTCTGGGACCGATGCCTCTTCTGGCGTCGTGGCCTTTCGCTTCGTCGCCCTGGCCGACAAGGCTTCGCAGGGCGCCAGCCACGCGCTGGTCGTGAAACCCGGCGAGAGCCTCGTCGTGCTCGAGAGCCACGAGGGTCGTGCAGCCGGTTACGTCTCCGATGTCGCGCTCGACATCGCCGTGGGCGAGGGCGCCTCGCTGGAGCGCATCGTGCTGGTCGACGACGAGGCCGAGGCGGTCAACGTCGTCACCGCCGAGGTCGCCCTGGCCCCCGGCGCCAAGTTCGCCCAGACCATCCTGACCTCCGGCGCGCGTCGCCAGCGGATCGAGACCCGCGTCCGCCATCCCGGCGCTCACGCCGAGGTCCGCCTCGACGGCGCCTATCTGCTGGACGCCCAGCGCCATGCCGACCTGACCAGCGTCGTCACCCACGCGGGCCTCGATGGCGCCACCAGCCAGCTGACCAAGGGCATGGTCGCCGACCAGGCGCGCGGTGTCTTCCAGGGCCGGATCGTCGTCGAGAAGGGCGCCGACCAGACCGACGCGCGGATGGGCCACCACGCCCTGATCCTGTCGGACAAGGCCGAGATCGACGCCAAGCCGGAACTGCTGATCTTCGCCGACGACGTCTCCTGCGCCCACGGCAACACGATCGGCGCGCTGGACGACGAGGTGCTGTTCTACGCCAAGCAGCGCGGCATCCCCGAGGCCGACGCCAAGGCCATGCTGACCGTGGCCTTTGTCGGCGAAGTGGTTGAGCGCATCGAGCACGAGGGCGCGCGCGCGGTCGCCGGCGCCTGGGTCGCCCGCAAGCTGGGGAGCGAGGCCTGATGGCTTTTGACGCCCCCTACGACGTCGCCGCGATCCGCGCCCAGTTCCCGATCCTGGCGCGAGAAGTCCACGGCAAGCCGTTGATTTATCTCGACAGCGCCGCGAGCGCCCAGAAGCCCGACGCGGTGCTGGACGCCATGATGGGCCTGGCGCGGACCTCCTACGCCAACGTCCATCGTGGCCTGCATACCCTGGCCAATGAAACGACCGAAGCCTATGAAAAGGCGCGTGAAACCGTCGCGCGCTTCATCAACGGCGATCGCGACGAGGTCGTCTGGACCAAGAGCGCGACCGAGGCGGTGAACTTGGTCGCGTCATCGTTTGGCCTGTCGCTGAACGCCGGCGACGAGATCGTGCTCTCCGAGATGGAGCACCACGCCAACATCGTGCCCTGGCACTTCCTGCGCGAGCGCAAGGGCGTCGTCTTGAAGTTCATCCCGGTGCTGGATGACGGGCGCCTGGACATGGAAGCCTACAAGGGCCTGCTGTCCGAGAAGACCAAGATGGTCGCCGTCACCCACATGTCGAACGTGCTGGGTACGGTCAACGACGTGGCCGAGATCGTCCGACTGGCCCACGCGGCCGGCGCGCCGGTGCTGCTGGACGGCTGCCAGGGCGTGGTCCACACCAGGGTCGACGTCAAAGCGCTGGACGTCGATTTCTACGTCTTCTCCGGCCACAAGCTGTACGGCCCCACCGGGATCGGCGTGCTCTACGGCAAGGCCGAGCGTCTGGCGGCCCTGCCGCCTTATCAGGGCGGCGGCGAGATGATCGGCTCGGTGGCGCTGGATCGGATCACCTATGCCGACCCGCCGCATCGTTTCGAGGCCGGCACCCCGGCGATCCTTGAGGCCGTGGGCCTGGGCGCGGCGATCGAGTGGCTGAACGGCCTGGACCGCGACGCCGTCTTCGCCCACGAGCACGCCCTCTACGAGCGCGTCGCCGAGCGGCTGCGCGGCGTCAATGGCGTGCGGATTCTGGGCGAGGCGCCGGGCAAGGGCGCGGTGCTGTCCTTCACGGTCGAGGGCGCCCACGCCCACGACATCGCCCAGGTGCTGGATCGCTATGGGGTCGCCGTCCGCGCCGGCACCCACTGCGCCGAGCCCTTGATGCGCCGTTTCGGCGTGACGTCGAGCGCTCGCGCCTCGTTCGCCCTATATAACACCGAGGCCGAGGCCGACGCGTTCGTGGACGCGCTGGCCAAGGCCCGCAGTTTCTTCAGTTGAGCCGCTTCATGACCGACGCCGCCGCCGCTCCCGAACCCGCTTCGGCTCTCTCGCAAGACGAGCTGAACCGGCTGACCGACCAGCTGATCGAGAAGCTGAAGACGGTCTACGATCCGGAAATCCCGGTCGACATCTATGAGCTGGGCTTGATCTACAAGGTCGACGTCTCGGACGACAAGGACGTGGCCATCGAGATGACCCTGACCGCCCCGGGCTGCCCGGTGGCCGGCGAGATGCCGGGCTGGGTCAAGGACGCGGTCCTGGAGATCCCGGACCTGAAGTCGTGCACGGTCGATCTCGTCTTCGATCCGCCGTGGGACTCCTCGCGCATGAGCGACGAAGCCAAGCTGCAACTGAACATGTTCTGATCGGTTCAAACGCCATGGAAACCGCGATCACCGCACGTCCCCGCCGTCCGCGCCCGAAGGTCGTCACCCTGACCGACGCCGCGGCCGCGCGCGTGAAGGAGATCATGGACAAGGCTGACAAGGCCTATGTCGGCCTGCGCGTGGGCGTGAAGAACGGCGGCTGCGCCGGACAGGAATACGTCTTCGAATACGCCGAGACGAAGGGCCCGATCGACGAGGTCGTCGAGGACAAGGGCGTCACCATCCTGATCGAGCCCAAGGCCGTGCTGTTCCTGATCGGGACCGAGATCGACTACGAGATCAGCAAGCTCTCCTCGAAGTTCGTGTTCCACAATCCGAACGAGACCGACGCCTGTGGCTGCGGCGAGAGCGTCACGATCCAGCCCGCCGCCGAGGTTCAAGAGTAATGCTGGCCAAGACCCCGTCCTGCGTCGAATGCGGCCTGCCCTGGGGCGCGCCCAGCTTCAAGCACGAGGACGAGGCGCCACTCTATTGGTCCGACACCGGCCTGCTGTGCTCGGGCGGCTGCGCCCAGAAGCATTTCGAGAAGCGACGGGCCGAGGGCACCTTCGTCGCCATCCCGGCCGAGTGCCCGGTCGCGGTCTGATCGCGCATTGACCGCCGGCCACGGCGCGGCCTAAGCCCGGCCATGGTCCAGACGGTTCTGATCTATTCGATGGGCGAGGTGATCGGCGATGGGCTGATCAAGCTGCCCTTCATCGCCGGCCTGCGCGCGGCGTTCCCGGACGCGCGGATCAGCTGGTGCGCCGCCAAGGGTGAGACCGTCTACACCGGACCGCTGAAGGCCGTGGTTCAAGGCTACATCGACGAGGTGATCCTGGACGGCGCGAACGGCGCCAAGGCGCTGGACAGTCTGCCATGGTCCAAGCCGTTCGGCGGGCGCACCTTCGACCTCGTCATCGACACCCAGGAGAACCTGCGCCGCAGCGGTGTCGCGCGGCGCGGCGCGGCGGGACGTTTCGTCTCGGCCGCGCGGCAGGCGCGAGGCAAGGACTGGCCGGTGGCCGTAACCGACCGCTTGGCGCGGCTGCTGGCGCTGGCGACGGACGGGCAGGGCGCGCCCAGGCCCCTGGCCCTGACTAATCCCGATGCCCTGAAGGCGGCGGAGATCCTGCTGCCGTCCGGCCCGACCTATGTCGGCCTCGCGCCCGGGGCGGGTGGACAGGACAAGCGCTGGCCGCTGGAGAACTACCTCGACTTGGCGCGCCGGATCGTCGCCAAGGGCTGGACGCCGGTGTTCTTGTTCGGGCCCGACGAGGCCGAGGACGCGGCCGTCGCCGCCCGCGAGGTCCCACAGGCTCCGCAGCCCGAGCGCAACCGGACCGACGGCCTTCCCGTGAAGGGGCCGCTGCTGGTCATCGCCCTTGCCGGACGCCTCGCGGCGGGCGTCGCCAATGACGCCGGGCCCGGCCACATGCTGGCGGCCGGCGGCGCGCCGTTGTTGTCGCTGCAGCAGGATCGCCGCAAGGCCGTGAAGTTCCGTCCCGCCGCCGCGCGGCTTGAGATGCTGGTCGCGGAGGACTACGGAAGCGGCATGGGCGCCCTGCCGGTCGATAAGGTCTGGGCAGCCCTCGAGAAACTGGTTTCCGGAGCGTCCTGAATGTCCATCCTCGCGCCGATCTCGGCGGGCGAACTGGTCGACAAGATCACCATCCTGCGCGTCAAGGCCGAGCGCATCGGCGATCCGGCCAAGGAAGCCAATGTCCGCAAGGAGCTTGCCCTGCTGGAAGCCACCGCCCGCGAGCACCTTCCCGACACGGCGGAGATCGCCCGGCTGACCGCCGAACTGACCGCCGTCAACGCCGCCCTGTGGGACATCGAGGACGGCAAGCGCGACTGCGAGCGCCGCCAGGACTTCGGCTCGGACTTCGTGGCCCTTGCCCGCCGGGTCTATATCGACAACGACCGCCGCGCGGCTCTCAAGCGGGCCATCAACGAAGCCGCCGGCTCCGACATCGTCGAAGAGAAGAGCTACAAGCCCTATCTTCAGGCCTCCAAAGACTGATGCAAGTCGTTCGCGGCGCTCGGGAAATGGTCGCCGGCATGACGCCAGAGCTTAAGGGCGGCGTCTATGCGTTCTGCGCCGCTGGTGACCGTGACTGGCGGGCGCTGGAGCCTCTCGCCATGTTCCGCGAGGCCGAGGGCGTCAGCCTGATCCTGGAAGCCGACGCGGCGCGCGCCGCCGGCTTCGTGACCGAAGCGCCGATGGGCCTGATCACGCTGAACGTCTATTCGGCCCTCGACGGCGTCGGCCTGACCGCCGCCGTGGCGAGCGCGCTCGCCGAAGCCGGGATCGCCTGCAACATGGTCGCGGCGCTGAACCACGACCATGTCTTCGTGCCGGCTGATCGCGCCGAGGAGGCGCTGACGATCCTTCGAGCCCTGCAGGCCGCCGCTAGCGTCCCTTGAAGGCCGCCGCGCGCTTCTGGAGGAAGGCGCTGACGCCCTCGATGAAGTCCTCGGTCTTGCCGGCGAATTTCTGAGCCTTGCGCTCGGCGTGCAGCTGGCCGGTCCAGTCGGCGTCCAGGCTGTCCCAGACCAGCTTGCGGATCGCGCCCAACGCCGCCGGACCGCGCGCCAGTTCCTGGGCGATCGCCGTGGCCGCGCCGATCAGCTCGTCGTCCGGCACGCAGCGATTGACCAAGCCCCATTGCAGCGCGGTCGCCGCCGGGATCTTGTCGCCCAGCAGCATCATCTCCATGGCCCGCGCCTTGCCGACCAGGCGCGGCAGCAGGTAGGTCGAGCCGCCGTCGGGCACCAGGCCGATGCGGCGGAAGGCCTGCAGAAAGTAGGCGCTCTCGGCCGCCACGATGATGTCGCCCATCAGCGCGATCGAGCAGCCCACGCCGGCCGCCGGACCGTTCACCGCCGTCACGATCGGCAGCGGGAAGTCCTTCAGCAAGGTCATCAGCGGATTGTAGATGGTCTCAAGGGCCGAACCCGCGTCGGGCTTGCCGTCGACGTCCAGCTCGCGTCCCGCCGCGCCGCCGCCGGACAGGTTGGCGCCCGAGCAGAAGCCGCGACCTTCGCCGGTCAGGATCACCGCGCGCGCCTCGACCTTGCCCGCCGCGATCGACGAGAAGGCGTGGGTCAGCTCGCGGGCGACCTCCAGGCTGGCGGCGTTTAGCGAGGCCGGATCGGCGATCGTGACGGTGGCGACGCCGTCTTGTGTCGAGACACGGATCTTCTGGTAGTCCACGGCCTTGAACCTCCCTTGGTCTCTTTGGGAGAAGTCTAGGCGCCTTTGCCCCTTGGGAAGGCTAGTGGAATCTTCAACGAAAAAACGCCGCCGACGCGAGGTCGGCGGCGTTTCGTTCGGATCGGTAGCGCTTCGATCAGGCCGCGTTGGCCGACGCCGGCATGCCTTCGGCCGCCGTCACGCGGTTACGGCCGTTGCGCTTGGAGGCGTAGAGGGCCGCGTCGGCGCGCTCCATGATCGAGTGGCCGCTCTCGCTCGCGCGGCGCTCGGCGAAACCCGACGAGATGGTGATCGCGCCCAGGTCCTCGTTGGTCGACCGACGCTTGAGCATCCGCGACGACACCTCGACCCGGATTTCCTCCAGCGCCGCGGCGATGACCGGGGCGTTCTCGCGCGGGAAGATCATCGCGAACTCCTCGCCGCCGTAGCGGGCGGCGAAGCGCGGCGGCGCGGCGACACGCCCGATCACCGAGGCGACATAGCGGATGACCTGGTCGCCGGTCTGGTGGCCCCAGGTGTCGTTGAAGCCCTTGAAATGGTCGATGTCGAGCACGGCCAGGCACAGTGGCGTGCCATGGCGGTCGGCCTCGGCGCAGGCGCGGTCGAGTTCCTCGTCGAAGGCCTTGCGGTTGGCCAGGTTGGTCAGGCCGTCGGTCGTGGCTTCACGGCGGACCTGTTCCAGGTGCTCGCGCAGACGTTCGACCTCGGAGGTCGATTCCGCCAGGCGGGATTCCAGCGACTGGTTCTCGCGGTGCACGCGGCGCGTGGCGTCGGCCAGGTTCGACACGACGACCTTGATCGCCTCGACGTCGGTGGACTTGTCGAGGTTCTTGGTCGCGCCGGCCAGTTCCTTGCCGAAGGCGGCGTTCGACTTCTGGGCGTTCTGGATGGCCTTGGCGACGGCCTCCAGCTCCTTGGACAGGATGTCGCCGGCGTCGCGGATCTGGTCGTTCAGGCGGGCCTTGGGCAGATAGTTCGCGGCGAGTTCCTCGCTGACCAGCTCGGTCATGGGCTCGCCGATGGAAATCAGGCGCGTCAGTTCACGGGCGAGAGCGCCGTCCGGATCGGCCACATAGTGCGTCCAGAGCTCGAAATTCAGCGCGGTCGGCCACACCTGGTGGCGCTCCATCAGCTCCAGCGCGCGCGAGGCGACCTTGTAGGCTTCAGGGCCGCGCAGCGCGGTTTCGACTTCCGACATTTCTCTCATCCCCCGTCCGTCCTTTCCGTAGCGGAAAGGCCGATCGCATGGACATGGAGAGTAGACGGCAGAGTTCTTACGAGCCGTTAAGAACGAACAAGGTTCGCTTGCGCGCGAACGCACGCTCGCGCATGGTGAACAGTGATAAGATGAGCGACGGGCCACGGGCCCCGCGCCAGCCATGGGAGGCGAGACATGAACGCTCCAGTGAACCCCCTGGACGCCCACAAGGCGACCATGAATGACGTGCTGAACCGCCAGAAGGCCGCGCATCTGCGCGATGGTCCGCCCAGCGTCGAGAAGCGGATCGATTGGCTGAACCGCTCCATCGACCTGCTGATCGGTCACCAGGCGGAGATCGCCAAGGCGGTCAACGCGGACTTCGGATCGCGCTCGCCGGAGGCGACAGCGCTGACGGACGTGGCCGGTTCGATCGGGCCGTTGAAGTTCGCCCGCGAGAACGTCGCCAAGTGGATGAAGCCCCAAAAGCGCAAGACGACGCCCGCGATCCTGGGATTGTTCGGCGCCAAGGCGACGGTCCAGTACCAGCCCAAGGGTGTCGTGGGGGTGATCAGCCCCTGGAACTTCCCAGTCAACCTGACCTTCGCGCCGCTGGCGGGCATTTTCGCCGCCGGCAATCGGGCGATGATCAAGCCGTCCGAATACACCCCCGCCACGTCCGACCTGCTGAAAGCGATGTTCGCCAAGGCGTTCGACGAGGAAGAGGTCGCCGTGTTCGTCGGCGGGCCGGAAGTCGGGCAGGCGTTCTCGGGTCTCGCCTTCGACCACCTGGTGTTCACCGGCGCGACCTCGGTCGCTCGACATGTGATGCGCGCCGCGGCCGAGAACCTGGTGCCGGTGACCCTGGAACTGGGCGGCAAGAGCCCGGTGATCCTGTCGCGCGGCGCCGATATCGCCACCGCCGCCGCCCGGATCATGAACGGCAAGACCTTGAACGCGGGCCAGATCTGCCTGGCGCCCGACTATGTCCTGGCGCCCCAGGAGGACGTCGAGACCTTTGTCGCCGAGGCCAAGGCCGCGGTCGGCCGCTACTTCCCGACCCTGAAGGACAACCCCGACTACACGGCGCTGGTCGCCCAGCGGCACTATGACCGGGTGAAGGGTTATGTCGACGACGCCAAGGCCAAGGGCGCGCGGGTGGTCGAGATCAATCCGGGCGGCGAGGACCTGTCGCAACAGGAGCACCGCAAGATCGCCCCGACCCTGATCATCGACCCGACCGACGACATGAAGGTGATGCAGGACGAAATCTTCGGCCCCGTCCTGCCGGTGAAGGGCTATCGGACGATCGACGAGGCGGTGGACTATGTGAACGCCCACGACCGGCCGCTGGCCCTCTACTGGTTTGGGACCGACGAGGCCGAGAAGGACCGGGTTCTGGCGCGCACGACCAGCGGCGGGGTCACGGTCAATGACGTGATCTTCCACGTCGCCCAGGAAGAGCTGCCGTTCGGCGGCGTCGGTCCAGCGGGCATGGGCGCCTATCACGGTCACGACGGCTTCCTGGAGTTCAGCCACAAGAAGGCGGTGTTCCAGCAACTGAAGAAGGACATCGCCCCCATGCTGGGTCTGCGGCCGCCCTATGGCGCGGCGATCCGCAAGTATCTGGCGGGACAGATCAAGCGCTGATCCCCAACGGGGTTGGCTCGGGACCGCGCATCGTGCTTAAGGAGCGCCATGAGCGCCCCCACGCCTGTTCGCGTCGTCCATGAACTCGAGGTCCTGCCGGAGGTCGATTTCGCCACCTTCAGGGCGCGGTTCGCGGCCGGAGAGCGGGCGCGCGTCGTCACCGAGCTGACACCGCCAGGCCAACCTCGCGCGCCGGAAGTCCTTGGGGGGCCGGAAGCCGCCGCCTGGTGGGGCGGTGATATGACCACCGCGGCGCCGACGGTCCCGCCGCAGCTTTGCGCGGCGGGTGAAAGTTGGGTGGTCCCGGCGCACGGCGTGATCGTCGATGTGAACGGCGAGGTGTTCGACGCGGCCTCCTACGAAGTTCGGCACGGCTACCCCACCTTCAAGATCACGCCAGGGTTCTCGGGCGATCTCGAGTTCGCCGGACCGGAGGACGCGCCTTATCTGGAGAGCGGGGCGGTGTTCATGCCCTGGGGCGGGCTGTTCAACTACGGCCACTACCTGCTCGACGGTCTCACCACGTTGCGCGCCCTGCAAAAGGCGGGGTTTCTGGAAGACACGCCCGTCGTCGCGCCCAGGTTGGAGCCGTGGCAGCGTGATCTGATCACCGTCTGCTTCCCGGGCTTGAAGGTCGTCGAGTTCTCCGAGCCCATCGTGCGCCTGGGGCGGGTCATCTACGCCGACAGCATGAACCACTATCTGCACCGGACGGACGGCCTGGCCGCCGAGCTGGGCGCGCGTGGGCGCGAGACGCCGCTGTCGGGGGGCGTTCGCAAGGCCAAGCGGGTCTATTTCTCGCGCCGCGGCCAGGTGAACCGCTACATGGTCGGCGAATGGCGGTTCGAATGGGCGTTGCGCCGTCGCGGTTTCACCATCGTGCGACCGGAGAAGCTGAGCGTGCTGGAGCAGGTCGCCCTGATGCGCGAGGCCGAGGTCGTGGTCGCGCCCAGCGGCGCGGCGCTAGCCAACGTCGTGTTCATGCCGCCCGGCGCCCGCGTGATCGAGATCCAGCCGCTGAACTTCTCGAGCCAGTGGGTGCGCGGCGCCTGTCAGCAGGTGGGCGTGGAGTGGCGTGGCTATGTCTGCGCCTCGCCGTGCCCGTCATCGAAGGCGCCGTCCCTGGTCCGGGTGCACCCCGGGTTCCAGTACGCCTATCAGCCGAACATGGGCGATCTGCTGCGTTTCGTCGACGCGGCCCTATAGAATGCCCTTGCGGCCCTCGACCCACGGATCGAGCGGCTGCTGCTCCTCGCGTCGGACCATGCCGTAGTAGCCGACCGCGAAGACCACGGCGGCGGTGACGAGACCGCCGAGAAAGCCGCCCGGCGTGGCGAACCACACCGTCAGGCCACTGATCACCACCGCGCTGTGCAGCATGGCCCAGCGGACCAGAACGGCGAAAGCGTGGTAGGTGCGTTCGTGGGCGATCAGGATCGCCTCGCGTTCGGCGTCATGTTCGAAGGCGTCAGGCTGGGTGGCGGCCATGGCGCGGTCCTCCCTCTTGCTCGTGCGGGCGTCCGGCGCCGCGCATCGACAATGTCGGCCAGGATAACCGCGTTCCGCCACGAGGGCTATCGAAGCCGATCACGCTTGCGCTTACGATCCCGTGATTCCTCGGCCGCCTGGAGCAGGGACGATGCGCAATCCGCTGCAACTGCTGCTGCCCGCCCTGATCCCTTCCTGGAATTTCTTCGACGTCATCGCGCCGTCTCCGCGCGTCGAGTACGCCCTGACCGGCTCGGCCGGGGCGACGCCCGAGATCTGGCGCGCGGCCCAGGCCTGAGCGCCTGAGTCCTTGGGTCATGGCGGCTCGCCTGCCGTGGAACCCGCTCTGGAACGAAAGCCTGTTCCTGGTCAGCCTCGCCGAGCGGCTGATCGACGACCCCACGGCGCACAGCGAAGACGAAATCTTCAAACGCATCGCCGCGGATCTGGCGCGCGGCCCGGAAGGGGCGGAAGGCTGGCTGGCCTTCCGGCTGGTGTTCGTCGCCCGCGAGGACGACACGATCTCGCGCGAGGTGCTGTTCGAGGCCGCGCCGCGCGCCCTGGCTGGGATCGGCGTCCGATGACGCTGCCTGACGCCATCCGGCTGACCGAGGTCCTGTTGGCCCTGGCGCTGTTGCAGCAGAGCCTGGAGCATCTGCGCGGATTCCGCGACGAGCGGGCGCTGTTCCTGGCGCGGGCGGTTCTGTGTGGGCTCGTCCTGCTGGGCTTTGCCTCGCCCTGGCCGCTCGTGGCGATGGCGGGGCTGTCGCTGCTGATCCTCTATCGTTTCCAGGGGCCCTATAACGGGGGCAGCGACCGGATGGGCCTGTTGTCGCTGTGGTGCCTGACCCTGGCGAGCCTGGCGCCGAGCACGCCGCTCAAGGAGCTGTTCTTCGGCTATCTGGGCGCGCAGCTCGTGCTGTCCTACTTCATCTCGGGCTGGGTGAAGGTCGTGAACCCGGAGTGGCGGTCGGGCAGGGCGCTGCGCGATGTCTTCCAGTTCTCGGCCTATCCGGTCGCCGAGTCCCTGCGCCCCCTGGCCAATCGACCTCGGCTGCTGACGATCATGTCGTGGGCGGTCATGGGGTTCGAGCTCTTGTTTCCAATCGCCATGCTGACCAAGCCGACCTTGATCGCGGCCCTGGTTGTGGCGGGGACCTTCCATCTGGCCAACGCGTGCCTGTTCGGTCTGAATCGCTTCTTCTGGACCTGGCTGTCGGTCTATCCGGCGATCCTGTGGCTGCAGGGGCGGCTCGTTCACTAGTCCAAGCAAAAGGGCGCCGGACGATATGTCCGACGCCCCCATGTCGTTTTGCCTTGGCCGGGCGCTATTTGCGCGGCGGCTTGGCCAGGAAGGCGGGGATGTCGTTGCCGAAACCGACGACGCGGCGGTCGTCGTCGTCGCGGTCGCGGACCGGCTGGACGCCGCGGACGGGACGCTCGGGGCGTTCCGAACGTTCCGGACGCTCGGCGCGCTCCAGGCGTTCCGGACGCTCGGCGCGCGCGGGGCGCTCGGCCTCGACGACCGGGGCGGCGGCGCGCGGTTCGCGTTCGCGGCGCGGCTTGCGCTCGCGGGCGGGACGGGCCTCGGTGACAGCCTCGGGGGCTTCGGCGGCGATCGTTTCGACCGGCGCCTCGACGGCGGTCTCTTCGGCGCGGCCACGGCTGCGGCTGCTGCCGCGAGACGTGCGTTCGCCACGCTCGCCGCGATCACGGTCACGGCCGCCGCGCTTGCGGTCGCGGTCGCCCTCGCGCTTGACGGTGACGGCGTTCGAGTAGTCGAGGTCGAGCTTCTCCTCCTCGTAGATCGCCTTGCCGCTCTCCTTGTCGAAG
>ERZ1034427.127-NODE-127-length-16432-cov-33.717531_pt1 | contig 16432 bp, 19 predicted proteins | sample MGYA00520607_ERZ1034427 | MGnify/ENA primary metagenome ERZ1034427 (study PRJEB33736, sample SAMEA104288489) | Azolla caroliniana | place: Brazil | collected 1987 | study: EMG produced TPA metagenomics assembly of the PRJEB19522 data set (Is there foul play in... | reverse complement strand
GCTTTTGGTTTTGAACTTATTCCTCAACCCTCAGCAAATCTGGTTTCTTAGAAGGATAGGAGAATCTCAACATCAAAGCTACTTGTTAATAACTGGTCGGGAAAAACCGCCAGAAATTACAGAGATAGAAGGAGAAAAACTACCTGTTCACTCTTTAAAATTGACTGGTTTAAGCAAAACACAAAGCTTGGGTATCCTTCAGGTTAAAGGAATAGCCGAATTAGACCATATAGAATCTTATATATTGATTGACTCCTATGCTGGTAATCCGTAATTTTTGAAATTAGTTGCTACCACCATTCAAGATTTATTTGCTGATAGTGTTGATCAATTTCTAGAACAGGGTACTTTGGTTTTTGGTGATATCCGCAGAATTCTAGACCAGCAGTTTAATCGCTTGTCTGAGTTAGGAAAATATATTATGTATTGGTTACTACTTAATCGAGAGTGTAATTCTGTCGTAGCTTTAACAAGTCACATCATACCCGGACGATCACCACGATTAGGAAGAAGACTAATTTTAGAAGCTCTAGAATTACTGCACCGACGATTATTTATTTATTGATATACAAACAGATAGTGTATCTCCTAGTAAAGTGTGGAGAGGTTATATAATTGAACGCTTCAAAGAAAAAGATTTTCAATCTACTACTGGACCCGCTAGTGTCAAATTTGACATTTACCTTTTTAAAAAGCTTTTTTTCTCAAAATTATCAAAAATCTTGAGATTTTCATCCCTAAACTCTCATTTTTACGTTCAGTAATGATAGCTATTTTATCTCAACTAAATCTCCTATAATCCCTTTACCGTAAGCTCCTTAGCTTTTATGGAAGGTCTAGTTTATTAATGAGTGATCCCACTTTAGTGGCGGAATTGAAAAACTATAGCTGGTGACTAAAAACATGGTGTAGGGGTAACTCTAAAAACTTTTTGGGTTTTTAGGGTTCTATTTTGGGGTTTTCAGCCTACTTTTTTATAAAATTAAGGATTGTTAACGGGAGTTAAGAGACTAGTGAATTACTTATTAAAAGGAGTCAACCTTTATTTAACTGGGATGATGGGTGTTGGTAAAACAACAGTGGGACACTTATTAGCACATCAACTTGGTTATCGTTTTATAGATACTGATGATGTGATAGTTAAAGCTGCGGGGAAATCTATCAATGAGATATTTACCGAAGAGGGTGAAGCAGCATTTCGACAGTTAGAAAGTGATGTTTTAGGCCAAGTTTGTGCTTATACTAAATTGACTATAGCTACTGGTGGGGGTATTGTCCTGCGACGAGAAAATTGGGGCTATATGCGTCACGGGTTAATAGTGTGGCTTGATGCACCAGTGCAAATCTTGTTAAATCGGTTAGGAGAGGATGATACAAGACCACTTTTACAAGATTCTGACCCTGAAGGCAAATTGTACTCACTCCTCCAACAACGTCAACCGCTGTACTCCCAAGCAGACTTACACATTACCATCACTGATAACCAAACACCAGAAGAAATTGCCACACGTATCATAGAAGCAATTCCTAGGGTTCTTAAAACTCAACACCAAAATTGATCTGAGGAAATTTTGTAATAGGAAGTTGCTTTCATGTTTTGATCATGTAAAAACCTTGTCTTCAAAATTGACATATTCTCAAAATGATCAACGATACCGAGTATATCAGGCAAGCTGAAGCTAATCGCGTAGAAATACTCAGCGAAGCACTACCTTACATTCAACAATTCGCAGGTCGTACCGTTGTGGTTAAATACGGAGGTGCAGCCATGAAAGATAGCACCCTCAAAGATAAAGTTATCCGCGACATCGTATTTTTATCCTGCGTTGGCTTGCGACCAATTTTAGTACATGGTGGTGGTCCAGAAATTAATAGTTGGTTAGGTAAACTAGGAATTGAAGCCCAGTTTAAAAACGGTTTGCGCGTCACTGATGCAGCAACAATGGATGTGGTAGAAATGGTATTAGTCGGTAGAGTCAATAAAGAAATTGTCTCCCTAATTAACCAAGCTGGTGGTATGGGTGTAGGACTTTGTGGTAAAGATGGACACTTAATTACCGCCCGTCCTCAAGGTGATGAAGGTATCGGCTATGTTGGGGAAGTTAGTAATATCAATATCAAGATTTTAGAAACTCTCTCTAGTAAGGGCTATATTCCTGTAGTTTCTAGCGTTGCTGCTGACGATACCGGACAAGCTTACAATATTAATGCTGATACTGTAGCTGGGGAAATAGCAGCAGCCTTGGGGGCGGAAAAGTTAATTTTGCTTACTGATACACGCGGTATCTTAACAGATTACAAAGATCCATCTACCTTAATTCCCAAAGTAGATATTCCTGAAGCTCGTCAGTTGATTAACGATGGTGTAGTTAGTGGAGGTATGATTCCTAAAGTAACTTGTTGTGTGCGATCGCTTGCCCAAGGAGTCAAAGCCGCACATATCATTGATGGTCGCATTCCCCACGCCCTGCTGTTAGAAATATTTACAGACGTAGGGATTGGAACAATGATTCTCGGTTCTCAATTTAAATGATTTGGGGATTGGTGATTGGTGATTGGTGATTGGAGAAATTAACCTTTTGCCTTTTCCCATGGACTAAATGACTGATAATTAATAACCAATGACTAATGACTACAGAAAGTTTAGAAATTGCTAAATCTCGCTACCAAGTTGGAAAAGCAGCTTTTGAAAATGGTCAATATCGTGAAGCAGTGGAAAATTTAGAAAAAGCCAGCGCCTTATTAGCAAATAATACACGCCTTGCTGGTGAAGTTAATATTTGGCTAGTAAATGCTTATGAAGCAGCTGGGCGTTCTGAAGATGCCATCGCACTTTGTCAAAAACTCTGCCGTCATCCTCACTACGAAACTAAGTCACAAGCAAAGCAGTTAGTTTATATTTTAAAAGCACCCAAACTGAAAAGACCAAAAGAGTGGATGACGGAAATTCCCGATTTCAGTGGTATTTCTGACAACAAATCAAAACTCCTTCTTACCACTAAACTCCAGACATCTAACCTAAAACAGAACCCTGTAGAACCAGAATATGTTGATCTTAGTCAAGTCAACACAAAAGATAATCGTTTTATCTGGGTAGCCTTGATTTTTGTGGGTTTAATAATTTCCTATCTAGTTTGGTTATGTGTGTGAATAGGTAACAGGTCAAAGTGAATAGATAAATGGAGAAGAATTGATATGAAAAAATCTAATTTCCCGAAATTTTTATTTTCACAGATTAAAACATGGGATTTTATATTTCCGAAAATTAATAAATCACATCGTCCAAAATCTTTTTTGCTATTCTTAATCTGTGCATCTTTAATCCTAACGGGTTGTGTTCAATATGATTTAGGAATTAATTTTAACAACACCAACAACGGCGAACTAGTACAACATATTAAATTATCTGAAAACTTAACCAGTTTTAGTGGTGATTATATTTACGATTGGTTAAATAGTCTAGAACATCGCGCCCGAAAATTAGACGGTTCAGCAAAGCGTATTTTTCCAGAAGAAGTGATTGTCAAAATTCCCTTCACGAATGGTCGAGAATTACAAGAAAAATTTAGCGATCTTTTCAACTACCACACTTCTCAAAAACCTAATGTAGTTACTAATAATGCAGATTTACCGAATACTGCTTCCAGCCTAATCGTACAAGATAAGAATTTTTTGCTGTTATCAAGAAATCGCCTAATTTATGATTTAGATTTGCGTTCCCTTTCTGTAATTACTAGTAAAGGGAACGTTTTATCAGGTACAGGTTCAATTCTTAATTTAGAATTTAAATTACAGACACCTTGGGGAGTTAAAAATATTCAACAAACCGAAGATGCTATTCAACCAGAAAAAAATGGTAACCAACTTATATGGAAACTCAAACCAGGTAAATTAAATCACATAGAAGTAATTTTTTGGTTGCCTAATTTATTGGGTATTGTTAGTTTGATAATTATCATATTTGTTTGGGGTGGCTTTTATCTGAGATATACATTATTAGAATCAGGACTTAAAAAATTATAAAGATATAAAGATATAGCGCATTAAATAATATTTCGTGACAACTATTAAATTCTGTAAATCTCTATTCAGACAACATATGATTCTACAAACTCACCCAATCCAAAAAACACCAACTGTCGCCTGGGAAGCACTGCCAGCCGATTTTATTCTACCTAAAGACCCAGTGGAAAATATTCAAGAGCCCCGTCTTGCAGCTGCACTCAAGGCGCAGCAGGATCCATTCTCCCATAAATGCTGATTGGCTCCAATTTCAGGCTAGTAGCCACTATCAACAGAAAAATCATCGTCAAAGCACCAGACTGGTTTTATGTGCCACAGGTGCATCCTCTAGCCACTAACGTGGTGCGTCGCAGTGATACACGCAACCTAGAAGGTGAACCAGTAGCAGTAGTGATGGAATTTCTCTCTGATACAGAAGGTGGAGAGTTATCAGTGCGTTCCATGCCACCTTATGGAAAGTTGTATTTTTACCAACACATACTCAAAGTTCCAACCTACGTCACCTATGACCCCTACGAACCAAGTTTAGAAGTACGCTGTTTGCAAAATGGAGAATACACCAAACAACAAGCCGATACTAATGGGCGTCTTTGGATTCCTGAGTTCTCATTATTTTTGGGAATTTGGCCAGGTGAAAGATTGTGTCAAACCATGAACTGGCTGCGGTGGTAGGATAGGGAAGGAAATTTACTTGGAGTAATGAACAAGCAGAACAGGAACGCCAAAGGGCAGATTTATTAGCAGCTAAGTTACAGGAACTAGGCATTGATCCCAATAGTACTTTATGAAATTCACGGTGCAGGCATCTTTGGCCGCTATAAAATATTAAGGAGACAACCGTTCTATCTGCCAACCCCCATAATCCAAACGGATATAAAGCAATCTGTCATGTAAACGGCTAGAGCGTCCTTGCCAAAACTCGATTTCCTGGGGAATTACCCGAAAACCTCCCCAATAAGGTGGTCTAGGTACTTCCTGATTTTGATATTTTCGCTGAAACTCCTGCCATTGTCGCTCCAAAACTTCCCTGCCAGCAATTACCTCACTTTGATTAGAAGCCCATGCACCCAAGCGACTATGAGGCGGGCGCATCTCAAAATACCCATCAGACTCCTCTGTTGAAATCTTTTCTACAGTCCCCACAATTCTCACTTGACGTTCTAGTTCAGCCCACCAAAACACCAAAGCAGCATGGGGGTTCTCAGCTAGTTCTTGTCCTTTATGACTGTTGTAGCTAGTAAATAAAACAAAGCCCCGTTCATCAAAATTCTTTAACAGTACCATTCTGCCTGAAGGTTTGCCATCTGGGGTAGATGTAGCCAGAGTCATGGCGTTAGGTTCAGTTAATTGTGCTGCTAGAGCCTGATCAAACCAGAATTTAAATTGTATAAAAGGATTAGGGTTAATTTCCTTTTCACTCAACTCTTGCAAAGAGTAGTCTTTGCGAAGATCAGCGATGTTTTTATCCATCGTTTTTATTTCCTTATCACTTATCACTAGATTAGCTTATACAAGTATTAGGGGAAAATAATTATGATTATTAATAGCACCAATCCTGGGTAAAAAAATTATCTTTGGTAATTGTTAATTATCCCTCCTGCCTATACATTAAATCAGATGCGCCGTTCAGCCTCTCCTCAAAGTTTGCTAATTTATGGTCTGAGTGTCCCGATTATTGCTCTCAATGTCTGGCTACTGTCGGTACTGTTTCGTTATTTCCAGCACCCCATCACTATCCTAAGTATTGCGGCTATTTTGGCATTTTTACTCAACTACCCAGTTAAATTTTTAGAAAAAGCTAGGATTACTCGTACTCAGGCAGTGATAATAGTTTTAATCATCACTTTGGCTTTGTTAGGAATTCTATGTGTTACCCTTGTACCAATGGTAATTGAGCAAACAATCCAACTTTTAAATAAGATTCCTGATTGGTTAGCTTCCAGTCAAGACAATCTGGGTAAATTGCAGGTAGTAGCGCGTCAAAGACGAATAAATATTGACTTTAGCCTAGTAACTAATCAAATCAATGCCAATATTCAAAACTTGGTCCAACAGATAGCTTCCAGTGCGGTGGGATTTGCCGGAACCCTGTTATCAGGATTACTGAATTTAGTGTTAGTAGTCGTATTAGCCTTTTATATGCTGTTATATGGCGATCGCGTATGGTATGGTCTAATCAATCTCCTCCCGTCTAATATTGGCATCCCCTTCAACAAGTCATTACAGTTAAATTTCCAGAACTTTTTCCTCAGTCAACTATTGCTGGGACTTTTCATGGAACTAGTCCTTACTCCCATTTTCCTATTTTTGAGAGTACCATTTGCCCTGTTATTTGCCATTGTTATTGGTCTTTCGGAACTGATTCCCTTTGTCGGAGCAACTTTAGGCATTAGTTTAGTCACAATTTTGGTATTACTACAAAATTGGTGGTTAGCATTTCCAGTAGCAACGGTGGCAATTGTCCTACAACAAATCAAGGATAATCTCTTAGCACCTAAGTTACTAGGTAACTTTATTGGACTCAACCCAATATGGATTTTTGTCTCTATTTTGATGGGATTTGAAATTGCGGGTTTATTGGGAACACTAGTTGCTGTACCAATTGCTGGCACTATCAAAGGTACATTTGACGCTATTAAAAGTAGTAAGCATAATGACTATGTATCAAACTTTACCGTCACTTATGAATCAAAATCTGGTGAAAATAATAAATAGGGTATTGGCCATTGGACATGGGAAAATTAATCAACTCTTGCCTCTCTTGCCTCTTACATTCTTCCACTGATAAATGATAACTGAATGGATGCTAACCAGCTATTAGAAACAATTACACATCTCATTGAACAAGCCGAACGAGGGGAAATAGACCCTTGGGATGTACAGGTGATTGAGGTGATTGACTGCTACTTAGAACTAATGGTACCACAGGCAACAGCAAGAGGTTACGAGGCTGACTTGTCCCAATCTGGACAGGCATTTTTATCAGCATCCATGCTCGTATTATTCAAAGCAAATACCTTAATGCATTTGTCAACAGTAGATATTATTATAGATAATGTGTCTGATAATTCAATGTTAGAAGATCAAGATGGGGGATTATATCCCATCCAGCGTCTGCAATTAGAGCGACAGTTGCGCCGCCGTCCAGCCGCAATGCCACCACCAAAACGTCGTGTGACTCTACAAGAGTTAATCACACAATTGCAGATTATGGCTAACCAGCTAAAACGGGTAGAGAAATCTAGCAAACCTCACCGTCCTAAGCGTCAGCCTAGTATGCAAACCATGAGGGAAGCACTAGAATTAGCTCACCAAGAAAATCTGACAGAAGTAGGTTTAGAACTAGAACACGTATTGCATATTTCAGCAAGGGATCTAAATTTAGAGGAAGAATGTTTGAATCTAGAAGAACTGGTACAGTTGTGGACAAAAACAAAGCAGCCACAAAAAAAAGGTGAGTGCTATGAATCAGAACATGGTAACTTAGTGAGCGTTTTTTGGGCATTACTACTGCTGTCTGCTCAATCTAAGGTAGAGCTATTTCAAGAAGAATTTTACCAGGAGATAAAAATCCGCTTACCAACTTCTTACCAACTTCAGCCAGCAGCTACAAACCAATCAACTGAACTTTTGTGTCAGCAAAACCCAGAATCCTATTAAAAAGATAACTGACTGATGATCATCTAGCTATACCTTTAAGTTAGAAGAGAAATAAAAACTGATGATTAAGTAGTAAGTAGGTGGAAAAATTTATAACTATGTCATTGCAGACGGAGTGAATCAAAGTGAAACAATTACAAGGGTTTCAATTCTTTTAAATTTCGTTACATAGTTTGGTTGATTTTGTGCCTACCTCCTTAAAAGTCTCTCGATGAAAGTAAACTGGCTTGTGGCTGAGGAATAAAATCTAATGAAAGCAATGATTCTGGCAGCGGGTAAAGGTACTCGTGTACGTCCTATTACTTATACAATTCCCAAACCGATGATTCCTATCCTGCAAAAGCCGGTGATGGAATTTTTACTGGAACTGCTGCGCCAACATGGATTTGACGAAATTATGGTCAATGTTAGCCATTTGGCCGAGGAAATAGAAAATTATTTCCGTGATGGTCAAAGGTTTGGTGTACAGATTGGCTATTCCTTTGAAGGAAAAATTGACGACGACGGTAAACTTGTAGGAGAAGCGATTGGTTCCGCTGGAGGAATGCGGCGTATCCAAGACTTTTCTCCTTTTTTTGATGACACTTTTGTGGTGTTATGCGGTGATGCTTTGATTGACTTAGATTTAACTGCTGGGGTGAAGTGGCATAAAACTAAGGGTTCAATTGCTACTATCATTACGAAATCTGTCCCGCAGGAAGAAGTTTCTAGTTATGGTGTAGTGGTGACAGATGATGATAATCGGGTAAAAGCTTTCCAAGAAAAACCCTCAACTGAGGAAGCACTCAGCACTAATATCAATACGGGTATTTATATTTTCGAGCCAGAGGTATTTAACTATATTCCCTCTGGAATAGAGTATGACATTGGAGGTGATTTATTCCCTAAACTTGTGGAAATTAATGCACCTTTTTATGCAATCTCGATGGATTTTGAATGGGTAGATATTGGTAAAGTACCAGATTATTGGCGGGCAATTCGCGGTGTGTTGCTAGGTGAAATTAAAAATGTGCAGATTCCTGGCCATGAAGTTGCTCCTGGTATTTACACTGGTTTAAATGTAGCAGTGAATTGGGATAAGGTGGATATTACTGGACCAGTGTACATTGGTGGTATGACCAGCATCGAAGATGGGGCAAAAATTGTTGGGCCTGCAATGATTGGACCTAATTGCTGGATTTGTAGTGGTGTAACTGTGGATAACAGCGTGATTTTTGAATGGTCGCGTTTGGGACCAGGTGTGCGACTGGTGGATAAGCTGGTATTCGGACGTTACTGTGTGGACAAGACTGGGGCGGCGATTGATGTCCAAGCTGCGGCCTTAGACTGGCTAATTACTGATGCTCGTCAAGCTCCACCAGCTGATACTCCTATTGAACGCCAAGCGATCGCAGAATTGTTAGGTACAAATTCAATTTAGTGCTTGGTAATTGGTAATTGGTAATTGGTGATTGGTAATTGGTGATTGGTGATTGGTGATTGAACTTTCCCTTAAACCCTTACACCCTTCAGGCATTTAGGAGACAGGAGGCAGAAATTTCTTAATTCATTTATCCTCATATTCCCCAGTTCCCAGTCCCCGGTCTCTAGCCCCCAATCCCCATTTCTAACTATTCAAATACGTATATCTCCTGAGACTTTGCTCGTATGTTTGTAATAGTCGTTGAGATTCAGCTAGGGTAATGCGATTTTCTTCTAAGGCTTTTTCACAACGCTGGCGGATATTTTCTACCATATCCTCGGAGTCATACTGCATGTAGCTAACTACTTCACTCATGGTATCACCCTTAACAACGTGTTCAATTTGGTACCCTTTAGGTGTTAATTGGATGTGAACAGCATTGGTGTCACCAAATAGGTTGTGTAAATTACCCATGATTTCCTGGTAAGCTCCATTAAGGAACATTCCTAGATAATAGGGTTGATCTGGTTTGAATTTATGCAGTTCTAACACTGATTTGACATCCCGCAGATCGATAAATCGGTCGATTTTCCCATCGCTATCACAGGTGAGGTCTGCCAAAATTCCTCGTTGTGTGGGTTCTTGATCTAGCTTATGTATGGGCATAATGGGAAATAGTTGATCAATTGCCCAACAATCTGGTGCTGATTGAAACACGGAAAGATTAATGTAATAGATGGAAGCCATGATTTTTTCTAGGTCTTCCAGTTCATCAGGTACGTAGTCTTGTTGTCGTGTAATATCTAGAATCTTACCGCAACAAGCCCAGTACAGTCGCTCGGCTTTGGCTCGTTCTCTAAGTCGTAAAATTCCTAAGTTAAAGCGGCTTATGGCTTCTTCTTTAAATTGAGCCGCGTCGTGGTAGAACTCCTGATAGTTCTCTTTGTTAATAGATTGGTAGGTTTCCCACAGGTAATTAATGATTGGTGATTCTCCCTCTTGTGGTTGATCTGGGAGTTCGAGGGGGACATCACTGGTGCTGAGAACGTCAAAAATGAGGACTGATTGATGGGATGCGATCGCTCTACCACTTTCACTAATGAGTGTAGGTACGGTAATTTGACGTTCTGCACAGGTATCTTTTAACTCTGCCACAATATCATTGGCATAGTTTTGCATATTGTAGTTTTTAGAGGCGTAAAAATTAGTTTGAGAACCGTCGTAATCTACACCCAAGCCACCACCAACATCCAGATATTTCATATCTGCGCCTAACATCGCCAATTCTACATAAATACGACTGGCTTCTTGGATGGCATCTTTAATCACATTGATGGCGGATATTTGTGAGCCAATATGGAAGTGTAACAATTGCAAGCAACCGAGCAAATTAGCTTCTCTTAACTTATCAACCGCTTCCATAATTTCGGGAATTGTCAACCCAAATTTAGCGCGATCACCTGTGGAAGTTCCCCAACGTCCCATTCCTTGGGTACTTAATTTCGCTCTTACCCCCAAAATGGGTTTAATTCCTAATTGAAGGTTAGCTGCAATCACCAAATCTACTTCTTCAATCTGTTCTATAACAATGATTGCTGTTTGTCCTAACCTTTGAGATAACATTGCTGTTTCAATGTATTCTCGGTCTTTGTAACCATTGCAAACTAACAATGCACCTGGTGTATTAAGTAAAGCGAGCGCAATCATTAATTCCGGCTTAGAACCCGCTTCTAGTCCAAATTGATGAGGTTTGCCAAAACGCACCAAATCTTCGATCAAGTGTCTTTCCTGGTTGCATTTGACTGGAAAAACACCACGATAAACGCCAGGATAGTTATAACGTGCTATAGCTTTAGCAAAACAAGCATTCAACCGTTCAATTCGGTCTTCTAAAATATCAGAAAAGCGAATCAACAGAGGAAGACCCAAATTACGTTGCTTTAAAGCATTGACTAATTCAAACAAATCTAAGGAACCACCGCGATCACCCTTGGGAGAAACTGTTACATTCCCAGCTGCATTAATGGAAAAATAAGGCTTTCCCCAACCTTCAATTCGGTAAAGGTCTTCGCTGTCCTCAATTTTCCAACCACGAGGCAAATCTCCTGTCGTAGTAGGTGGCAGTAGTTTCTTGTGTTTTTGGCTTTTCAATTCGGATTTATGGCCATTAGGAGGCACTTTGACAATCTCATCAGCACTTGACTCGACACCCATTTCTTACTGACCTCTGTTTTTCGCCCACGAACAACAATTTAACAAATTAGCCTGGTAACGGATATGCACGTAGCAAGAATTTTTGATTAGTTAGAAAGAAGGAGTTCAGGAGAAGAAAATATGTCCTCATCCCCCCATCTTACAGGTATAGGTTTTTACATTTGGGTGGAGGTAGGACTTGGAAAATAAGGAGGGAAAGTAGACAAGGAATATTTTCTACGCAAAATGGTCTTTTGATGGTCTGTTCTTATGACCAAACGTACATGATTTGTATTGTTTTCCTCCCTTGTGACCTTGTCTGTCTTCTCCACCAAGTCTTACCCTGACGAGGAAGTAAAAAACCTACCCTTGTGAGTCTCCCTCCCCTGAGTAAATATTCTGCAACTACTGGACAGAATACATAATAACGACTGACAATTAACGCATAAAAACTTTATTAAGTTTTGGGAGATAGCTTTGGAACGCACATTTTTAGCAATCAAGCCTGATGGAGTCCAGCGCAGACTGGTAGGTGAAATTATCCGTCGCTTTGAAACTAAAGGCTTTACCCTCATTGCCTTGAAGTTTCAAAAAGTCAGCCGGGAATTAGCTGAGCAACATTATGCTGTTCACCGGGAAAGACCTTTCTTCCCTAGTTTGGTAGAATTTATCACTTCTGGACCTGTTGTAGCGATGGTCTGGGAAGGTGATGGTGTTATTGCTTCTGCCAGAAAAATTATTGGTGCAACAAACCCCTTAAATTCAGAACCAGGAACAATTCGCGGCGATTTTGGTATTAATGTTGGTCGCAACTTGATCCACGGTTCTGATGCTCCTGAAACTGCACAACATGAAATTGCGCTGTGGTTTAAGGATGAAGAATTAGTTGCTTGGCAACCACAGTTAACTCCTTGGTTACATGAGTAGTTAGGTGATTGGTGATTGGTGATTGGTAATTGGTGATTGGTGATTGGTGATTGGTGATTGGTGATTGGTGATTGCTGATTGCTGATTGCTGATTGCTGATTGCTGATTGGTGATTGGTGATTAGGAAAATTACTTCCCCATCATCCTCATCACCCCCATCTTCCCCAGTCCCCAATACCTACTTGGACACTTCACTTTTCTCGGGTTCTTCTGCAACTGATTTTATGAGTGTGCGTTTGGAAAATCCCCAGCCTAAGATGATAGCGATCGCACTAACCATGATCCATTGGGGTGGAACTAAGTCATCGTTGATGACTTTGAGCAGCAGGCGTAAACCCACAAAGGCTACAGTAATATAACCAGCATCTTCTAAGTTTTCATATTCATCTAACCAGCGAATAAATAATCCAGCCATAAAGCGGAGTGCCACAATACCGATGGTTGTTCCTGTAATTACCAACCACCATTCTTGAGAAACAGCGATCGCAGTTGTTACACTATCCAAGGAAAACGCCAAATCAGTAAAAGCAATGACAGGTATAGCTTGCCACAAAGAATTAAAACGCGGACCGTGATGGTGATTTTCTTCCTCTTCTTGTGATGTAAAGTGTTGGAACACTAGCCACAGCAGGTAAGCAGCCCCCAGTAGTTCAAATTGCCAGAATTTTTTTACCCACGTAGCTGTTAGTAACAGCGTGATTCGCAGGACATAGGCAAAAACTAACCCGATATTTAGGGCTTGACGTTCTAGAGTTTTGTCTTCCAGTCCTTGAGCGATCGCAGCGAGGGCGATCGCATTATCAGCAGATAGCACCGCTTCTAGGAAAACCAAGATTAGCAATACTATCGGGGCTTCAATGGTGAAATGAAAGTGTAAATAATCAAAAATGTGGTCTAACATTCCAATTTCTCAAGCAGGGAGAATTTTAAAATAACAGGAATAAAGATGAATCAAAAAATAAAATTCTTCGTCATGGTAAACATGAATATATATTTAGCGCTTGAATCATGCCATCACAATCAGTTCAGTTTTTATTGTTGAGTAGTCTGAGTATATCCTTACTTGTAGGAAATTCTGTAGCTTGTGCCCAAACTGATAGTGTTGTTGTTCCCACTGTACCATCAGGCTCACCCACCAATATACCGACTTCCAGAACTTTGGATAGTAGCAAAAGATTTAGTTGTCAATATTACAACGGGCAATATACCGTAATGTACCAGCCCCAAAGTCAACCAGGTCAATTTTTTGCTTGGGCTGCACCACAAAACATGGGTGGTGGTTGGGATGCTCAAAAACGATGTGATGCGATCGCCAATCGGTTAGAATTATATCGCCCAGATGGCTTACAAGAACTCCAGATAGCTGTAGAAAATAACGAAAATATTATCTGTGTCACTACTGAGGCTAACTCCGGTTGTCGCATTGTTCTCACCGTGCCTCGTGGTAAAGATCCTTATGCTGTCCGAAGTAGTGTTTTCAATAACTTAGCTAATGCTGATAACGGACAACAAACCATAGCTGTTAACACTTATACTAATGGCAACCCAGCAGGATCTAACGAATTAGACAATTTAGGACGCAGCCTTTTAGGTCGTAATAATCGTGCTAGTTCATCCAGAAGTGGAATTAATTTGAAACCATTCCTAGATCCCAAAGATGGCGGCACAGCTAGTAAACTGCGAAATGGAGTATCAATTCGTCGTCAGTCCCAACCACAAAATCGTACTATCTTGAATCCCCGCCGATTCCGCTAATCGGTAATGTATCTTAACGAAGATCCTTGTAACGAAATAATCAAGTAGTCGTGCAAAATCAATTTCATATTGAGGAGAGAGAATAGTTAACAGGCAAGGAATACAGAGATTTTTGTTGAGAAGATCTGCAATAAATGTTACCCAGGTATTTATTAATAAAGCAGTTACCAGGGTAATTAGGACAAATTCATATTTGCCAATCCTGATTATACAAGGATAGCTAAAACCTAAAACCTAAAAGGTAACTGCTAAATACTATGAATACAACTTTGGCTTATTTGTAGATGTTTACAAGGAGGCTCTTCCCTGTGATTATTTTTTATATTTAATAAAATAAATTTTCGGTAAAAATATCGTAATCATTATTAGTTAAGAGATATTTTCAGCTTAAAGTAATTGGTAATAATTCCAGAGCAGGTAGTATTCGTCAGTAGATGAAAATGATCCTGAACCGGAGAAATTCAGTTTATATAAATAAACTGAAAATACTAAAACAATTTTAGCTAGCAAGTTGTGTCAATATTATTTGCCATAGTAGACCATCTTGCGGACGGAGATCGCTCTTATTCTCTAGTTTTGGGAGACCTCACCGGAGACAGCAAGCTAGATATAGTAGTAGCGAACTATGGTGATGAAAATGTCTCAGTCCTATTGGGCGATGGCACAGGAAGCTTCGGCGCTGCTGCTAACTTTAGTGTAGGAACTTTGGGTCCTTTGGTGTCTGTATCAGTATTTACAGGAGACTTCGACAGTGATGGCGACCTGGACTTGGCAACAGCAAACACTGACTTGACAACTTTCAGTAGCAGCAATATCTCAATCCTTTCAGCTAATGGGGATGGTACTTTCAACACAGTCAACAATTCAATTATGCTATTCCTCAAGCTGGACTACTTGCGACCGCACTTGGAGACTTCAACGGTGATGGGAAGCCAGACTTACCAGGAGGAGGGTCACTTACACCTGGCAAAAATGATGTTTAGGTGTTCTTGGGCAATTATGATGGTAGTTTTAATACCCCTGCTTTCACATACACAATCGGTCAGACTACCCGCGCACTTACTCTCGGTGACTTCAAAGAAGATGGATGGACAGATTTGGCACTAGTCAGGTCTGGACAAACCAAGGTTGTTGTGCGATTTCCTACTGGCACAGGTAGCTCTGGAGAACGTATTTTTGCTAACATCGAAAGGGAGCAACGCGACTTTGTGAGGTGGGGTAAAAAGTTTGCGCTAACTAAAGCCAAAACAGGTATCGATACAAATCATTTACCTTACTACTAAAATATCTTATACATCTATCTCAAATGAAATTGCTTAAGAAAATTTACCAGATGAGAGAAGCTGAGACACACTGGTATTGTGGTCAAAAAAAAGGTAGGATTTCCAAAGAAAAAAGAGGGAATGCCTACCATTAATTAATGACAAGAAATATATATTCAAGTCTTAATTTGACCAAATGTTTGAAAGATTTTCAAGAGCAAGTTACGAAAATTTTAGAAAAAAATAAGATTCCCCAATGGAATGGACAAACTTTTAAGGCCCATGAAGAAAAGATTAGAGAAGGTGCATTAATATGGATGAATTTATTGCTTCAGCAGTAGGAGAGCATTCTAAAACTCTAGTTAAACAAAGAAATTATCTTTTACGTGCCTATGGGGAAGAACGTTTGAACTATGCTAAAGTTTCAGCCCGTAAATTACCTATTGGTAGTGGAGCTATGGGAAGTTTAATCCACCAAGTTGTCAATTGAAGAATGAAAGGAAACAGTGAATTTTGGTTAAAAGACAATGGGGAAAGTACTTTACATTTTTGTTGTCAATGGATACCTGGAAGTTGGCATAATTTCTGTAATTCAATTTTTACCTCTTTTATCCATCTTCAGACTGTCTAATATTTTATACCTACAACTCCCATTTAACAGAATTTTCTATGCTAATCAATACCTGCTTATTTGCTGACTGACCTAAGCAGCTTATTCCCACCAGCCACAAACGATTGAATGCAAGTCTTCTGAGGATATTTTGAGAAGATACTTTGTCTTAGAATTTTATTTATTTAATGTGATTTATTTTACTTTAATTCCAGGAAAATCTTTTAGCCATGTCTTGGCTGGCGTAGGTAAAAGCACACTTTTGCCCCACGTTATGAAATCGTGTTGCTCCCCTTTAAACTCTACAGCTTTAATTTACAGTACAGGTGTGACTACAGCTACTGATAGCTTACAAGCATACATGATTTACAACACCAGCAACGGTGCATTATTCTTTGATACTGATGGTAACTACGCGGTTTTAACTGTTCGTAGTGCAACTCTAGCTGGTTAGCTTCTTCTGGGTAATAGTGATATTAGTGTAATTTAATTAACAGGACTTAGGAGTATAGTGGGATTTGGCTGTAGCTTTCACGTTCAAAGAAGCTGATGAAAGAAACCACTGGCGCAGCAATGGCACCATGGTTTGAAAGATGGTGT
>ERZ1034427.126-NODE-126-length-16558-cov-34.349936_pt1 | contig 16558 bp, 15 predicted proteins | sample MGYA00520607_ERZ1034427 | MGnify/ENA primary metagenome ERZ1034427 (study PRJEB33736, sample SAMEA104288489) | Azolla caroliniana | place: Brazil | collected 1987 | study: EMG produced TPA metagenomics assembly of the PRJEB19522 data set (Is there foul play in... | reverse complement strand
TTTTCTTTTATCTTCTTTACAAAACTTTATTCTCTCACTCTATTGCCATTTTCATAATACTTGTTCTCATTAAGCCTTTTCTTCCTTCAAGGAATTTTATTTCTCGTGTACTACTATCTGTGACAGTTAGGGTGCCGAAGGTGGGATAAATTTGAACCCGTTGGAGTCAAAGAATTAGCTTTTCGCCTAGATGGTGTATTCTTTCCAGATGAATATCATCCTGATTATCCCATTTATTTTGTTGAAGTACAATTTCAAAAAGATGATGTTTTCTATTGGCGATTTATCACAGAAATCTTTATTTATTTGAACCAATATAAACCCTCACGTCCTTGTCATGCCATAGTTATCTGGACAAACATACCTTAGATGAAGGTTTACCATTAGCTTATCAAGAATTATTGGTCAGTCAAAACATTCACACGATATACTTGGATCAACTCAAGCAAGAGTCTAGCAACTCTCTGGGTTTAGGGATTATCAAATTCAGGAGCAGAAGCAACTGAAACAGTAGAGTCCTTAATTAACCAAGCAAAACAGGAAGTTACTGATGAACTGAATTCAACAGAAACTCCTAGAATTAATTAAAAAACTGATCGTTTATAAATTTCCTCAAAAAAGCCGTCAGGAGTTGGAAAAAAAGTTCAACTTAACTGAATGGAGACAAACAAAATTCTATCAGGAAGCAAAAGTAGAGGGTGAAGAAGAAGGAAAATTAAAAACTGTGCCTTTGTTATTAACACTAGGATTAAATCTCAAACAAATTGCCCAATAGTTAGAAATAAATCTTGATAAATTTCGTCAATTGACAGCGAATCAGAATAATTAATTGTCTTGAGTGATCGCCTCCAGAACTGCGCTTCCAAATTCCATGATTCCCGGTGCTCGCTAAACAATTTAACCTGAACATTCATCTAGCACCCTTCTGATTTGAATTTGGTGCAAGCGTGGTCCGATAACTGATATTACAGTGAATTCAAGATTACCATAGTGGAATATTTCGCCTTTAGCAGGGATTTTTTGCCACTGGTAGAGTACAAATCCTCCTAATGTTTGATATTCTCGTATCAGAGGTAAATTGAGATGTAAGACCTCGTTGAGTTCTTCCAGATTCACTTGTGCTTGTACTAAAAATGTTTGCTTATCTAACATTTGAATTAGTAAGTCATCACTAATTCCTGCTTCACCGGCATTACCGATAATCTCTGCAATTACATCTTGAATTGTAACTAATCCCACAGTACCACCAAATTCATTCACCACAATCACCATAGCTGGTTTTTCTTGCTGCATCATTGGCAAAAGTTCACTCAAAAGAGTTTGTTCTGGAACAAAGCGAGGAGAACGCATCCAAGGTTGAATTTGTGTTTCTAAATTCAGTTTTCCAGTAGCTAAAGGTCTTGCTAAATCTTGAAAATAAACAATACCGCAAATATCGTCTAAAGATTCACCAATAATGGGATAACGGGAATGCCCTGTTAAGATCATTTCTTGTAGTAAGGTGTGGAAACTAGCATCTTCTGGTAAAGCGATAATGCTAGTACGGGGAATCATGACATCTTCAGCCGTTATATCCCCAAATTCAAAAACATTATTGAGTAATTCTCGCTCTGATAACTCTAAACCGGTAGATTCTCGTTCTGTTGAGATAATTAATTGCAATTCTTCCGGAGTTACAGGAGGTCGCCAGCTCTGACCAGTGTATTCAATCCCAAATAATCTTAATAGGTAGCGTGTGGATTGGTTGAGAATCCAAATCACAGGACTGAAAAAACGAACAATAGCTTTGACAGAAGGACCCAAAAACCTTGCCAGTTTTTCTGAATACAACATAGCTACTGATTTAGGAAACAATTCTCCTAAAACAATTTGTAAATAAGCAATTAAAAAAAAGGTGATGGGAACTGAGAGAGAATGTGCCAGAACGTTACTTAAACTGATGGGTACAGTCCAGGATTTTAACCATGCTTCCATCAGCACAACAATTGTACTTTCTCCAATCCAACCTAGTGCCAAACTAGATAGGGTAATACCTAATTGAGCCGTAGATAGCAACCTGTCAATACTACGTTGTAACATTTCCACTGCGATCGCAGGTATATCACCAGCCTGAACCAGCTGATGAATCCGAGTGCGCCGCACCGTTACCATTGAAAATTCCGCCGTGACAAAAAAGGCATTAATTGCAATCAGCAATAGCACTGACAACAATCGTAACCCCACATCTGTCCAAATTAACTGAGGAAAACCACTCACCGCTAACGCTCGTGTAAAACTTACGCCGATACTAAAACGCTAACAATAGCATTTCTATTTTTCCACAGGAATATCGGACACCTGTAATTTTAGTTTTTGAGCAGGATAATCCGTTAGCGCCAAGGAGATGTTACCAACATCATCAAGTAAAGCAGTAGGAATGCTCACTGTACCCGTAAATGTCGAACTCTTGCCAGGTAATTCTGCGGGTAACCCTTCCGTAATGGCGCTCAATGTTCTACCTTTATCATCTGTGACATCTAAAAAACTATATAAAAACCGCACAGAATCAGCACCTTGGTTTTGCATTTTCACTTTTAGTAATAAATCACCACCAGAGTAGCGAGCCGATTGTACAGATAACATTACCCCCTCACTCTCAGCCACAACCGGGAATCCAGGTTGCAGTTTTTCTTCCGTCACTTCTTGAGGCTTGTCCTCAGTTTTGGGCTTCCGGGTTTTTATTTCTTCATCTTCTTCCAGTTTTCTGATCTTTTTATCATTTTTATTATCATCCATCCGCGATTTGACAGTTTTCAGAATATCCTCTTCCTTTAATAAGGTGATTCCCCCTGCAATCTGCTGAGAGTTATTAGTCTTACCGCTGGCAAATTTACTTGCAGGACGACCATCTGGTGAGGTGACACCCTTGAGAGCAGAACTTCCCATCGAAAACCCCAAAAATGCGCTCACAGAACCTGCTCCCAACATTAGGGTCAACAAAATCAAGGTCAAAACTACAGTGGAATTTATTTTCATCGTTTACAAGCTATAACAAACTAACAATATTTTATTTACAACTATTAACAAAGCAAACGGAAGGAGGCAGTTGTTCAACCCTTCAACAAGCTCAGGGGATCCCAGGCTTACCAACTAGGTAGGAAACAGAGATTTTTGTTTACTTGATTTTTCCCCTATACCCCACACCCTAGAGTTTTCAATCAGATTCTACAACCTGATCAAATTTTTTTAATTTTGCCACGGTTGTAAAATCATGCTATAGTTATAGATGTGCATTTGTCTAAAAGTCAACAATCATTGACTCAAGCTTAAATAATAACAAAGAGTTAGCATTTAGGCTGAAGTAGACAAAACTAAAATCTAGTACAACAAGCGCCTTTGGCCGATTGGGGAGGCAACGAACTCATAATTCGTCTTCAGGCTGGTTCGATTCCAGCAGGGCGCATTTTAGAATTATCTAGTTGTAATCACGGTTTCGTACTGAGAGAAAGTAGGTACTTAAGTACCTACTTTCTCTCAGTACAAATCATTATATCCCTAGAACAACTACTTAGGGGTAATTAGTTGGTTGAGATAAAATTATTGCATATTATTTTTTAATATAATTAAATTGAGACTTTTGAACCATGAAAACGATATCTCCAACAGGTGTAGTATTCATCACTACAGGAACGCTAACAGGTGCAAGGATATCTTCCACAGTTGGAGGTATGGGAATAGCAGGAAGCTTTGGTGCAGTAGGAATAGGTGCAAATTATATCACTGCGGCGGGTGCGGTTATAGGTGCTGCTATATACGGTGCATTTACAGCAATAGCAACAGGTGACACAGCCGCTTTTAGCATAATGGTAATAGGTGCCATTGGTGGTTTTGGTTTTTCTAATATTGTTGGTAGAATAGGATTTGTAGCGCCTAAAACTGGGTTAGCTTATGGTATTGGTGCAGTACCAATGACGGGAATAGATGCAGTTTTAGGACTTGCTGCTTATGGTATCTATCGTCAAAGTGTTAGATGACTCAGAATTTACAGAAACTCCCATGCAAGTTTTTGAACGAATATAAGCCAAAGTTTTAGAAATGGACTATTACAGCACTGGATTAATAGAGTTATCTGGTGAGAATATTAATCAAAAATTTGCAGCTTTGGAAATTGAGGATGATTTAGAAACACTTAAAGCTAAACTAAATAGTAGCTCTCCCCAAGTTGAAATAACAACCGTTTCTATCACCAACTAATTACCCCACAAGTGGCAATTTGTAAAAACCCTCAAAGGACATTTTGGGGCAGTGAATGCAGTAGCTATTCATCCTGATGGTGGAATTTCAATTAGTGGTAGTGATGACAGACAAGTCAATTTGTGGAACTTGAAAACTGGAAAATCTCTATCTACCTATATATTCTCTCTGGACAAGCTGAAGCAGTTTTATCTGTGGGTATTAGTCCCGATGGAAAGGAGATAATTAGCGGTAGTGTAGATCGAAAAATCAGCAGTTGGCAATTGGATAAAAAAGATTTCACCGCACATTCTATTATTTAAATTCTCCCTACAGTCACAACGGTTTGTTCAATACAATTGCTTATAGTTCAGACGGTAAAATTATTGCTAGTGGGAAGTACAGATAAAACTATTAGAATTTGGGGACCATATACCGGACAATACAAACGCATTTTCAACGGGCATAGTGATGGGGTGTTAGCAGTTGTTATAAGTCCCAATAGTACAACGTCAGTTAGTGGAACTACTGGTACAACCATCAGAATATGGGATTTACAACCCATATTCCGCACCCTAAACTGTCACAGGGAGAAATTACGGAGAGAAAAAATCCAAGGGAGCATAAAAAGAAACATATGCAGTGAAGAAAGGCATTGACACTGTTAACTTTTAATTGTTTTTGGCACTCTACTGCTATTTTACCAAAGCATGATGAATCTGCTTGGTTTCCCGATGCTAGTTTTAAAAATATATATTGGTATGTCTCCATCTCCTGAACATATCATTTCTATGATGAACTGTTTTAACTCCGGTCTATGGTCACCAGAATAACCGTAGGTGATGGTTATTTCATTTAGTGATTTTACTGCTAATTCTTCTAGTTCTTGATTGTTTCCTACTTTTTTACAAAACTTTATTCTCTCACTCTATTGCCATTTTAATCATCCTTGTTCTCATTAAGCCTTTTCTTCCTTGCAGGATCTTTAGTTCTTGTGTACTACTGTCTGTGACAGTTAGGGTGGGGAAGGTGGGTTACAAACTGGTCAGCAGCAGTTTATTCTCACTCAACATTTAGCAGCGGTAAACACGCTAGCTATTACTCCAAATAATCAAATTTTGATTATTTGGAGTAGGGACAATACTATTAGAATATGGAATTTACAAACTGGACAATGAATCCGCACTTTAACAGGACATTTAACAGCAATTTTACCTGTTGCTACTCACCTAGATGGTAAAACTCCTGCTAGTAGCAGCCAAGACGGGATTATCAAACTTTGGAATTTATAAACTAGCGAGATTTTAGAAACTTTTTCTGGGTTTAGTCCTCTAGCTTTTAGTGCAGATGCGAAGACTTTGGTTATTGGGGGTAAAAATCGGAGAATCAAAATTTGGCGACATCTAGAAAACACCGGATATTTAAATTTAACAGGAGAATAATGGGAAATATTAGGAGTTGATAAAAATGCTTCAAGCTCTTAAACTTGCCTATCGGCGATTAGCAAGATTGTATCATCCTGATATGAAGAATTCAGAAAGAGCTAAAGCTGCAATGCAAGCTGTTAATCTAAGTTATCAGAATTTTCAGACGTTTGTGAATGTTCAAAAATAAATCGGCATTTAATATATAATTTTGTGTAACTGGTTACATAATTTTCTTTTCGTAGAAACGTTTTATAAAATGTCTTGCAAAAGGACTGATGTAGGGAGAATTGATACGACACAAGAACTAGCTAATTTTGGCTTTTTTCAGGTCTAGTAAGCTTTAAGGATAATAACAAAAGCAATAGTATTGCTCTTAAATACTTTGTTTATAGGGAATTTTCTCATAAATCTAGTTATTTAATAGCTTATTTGCTGATTAGGGTAGAATAGATATTTTTTTAGAAAAACACCTCTTGCAAAACGGTAAAGAAAAATTACAGCCTTTTCCTGAATTCTGCAAAAATTTTAATGTTGATATCCTAAATCTTTTAAGTATCTATATTGCATATTGCGAAAAAACGTTATAAATTGTTAATTTATAGGGGAATAATTTAATTAGCAGTTTGAAACAGTGAGTCCTAGTCAATTCAATATACTTCAATGGGTATAAACCTTACACAAACCTGAAACAGCAATGGGGATACGTTTTGTTTAGTACAGCAAAGCCCCAAATTTTTTATTGGGGCTTTGCAGGATATAAAAATGTATCCTTCTTTAACTGTTTTGAGGTTAATTTCTATGGTTAGCTGTCAATAAAGAGAACACTGGAATTGAGTAAAAAATAAATAATAGGAAGCCAACTAATTATCAATTAATTTGCTAATATGCAACAGTTCTAGTTGTTAATATTTGAGTATTACTATATTTAGTATTTTCAAGTTCAGACCTGTAATACTGATAATAGCAAAGGCAAATAACAAATAAAGGCGTATCTACTCTACCACCAAGTTACTATCTAAATGGAGTCATTCTGGCGATGCAACTAAATGAATTAAGCGCAACTGAAAATATAGAAAAAGAGGCATGGCAAGCACTAGAAAATTCCATCCTCTACTACAAAGGTCGTCCCATTGGGACTTTAGCAGCTTATGATCCATCTGTAGAGGCTTTGAATTATGACCAGTGTTTTATTAGAGATTTTATTTCTTCTGCATTGATTTTTCTCATTAAAGGGAGGATAGATATTGTTAGAAATTTCCTAGAGGAAACCTTGAATTTACAGCCTAAAGAAAAGGCTTTGGATGCTTATAAACCCGGTAGAGGGCTAATTCCAGCCAGTTTTAAAGTGGTATCTATCAATGGCGAAGAACATTTAGAAGCTGATTTTGGTGAACATGCGATCGCCAGAGTTACACCAGTTGATTCTTGTTTATGGTGGCTGATTTTATTACGTGCTTATGTAGTCGCTACAAATGATTATTCACTAGCATATCAGCCTGAATTCCAAACAGGAATTAGGTTAATTATGGATATATGTTTGGCAAATCGGTTTGATATGTACCCGACGCTATTAGTTCCTGATGGCGCGTGTATGATAGATAGACGTATGGGGATTTATGGACATCCTCTAGAAATTCAAGTTCTATTTTTCGCTGCATTGCGTGTAGCCAGAGAACTATTAATTTGTCAGGGAAATCAAGATATAGTTGAGGCAATTGATAACAGATTACCCCTATTATGTGGTCATATTCGTCAGTATTATTGGATAGATATTAATCGGTTGAATGCTATTTATCGCTTTAAAAGCGAAGAATACGGTAAAACTGCTGTCAATCTTTTCAATATTTATGCAGATTCTTTGCCTTATTATGAATTGGATAAATGGCTACCAAAAATAGGTGGTTATTTTGCTGGAAATGTCGGACCATCACAATTAGATACTCGTTTCTTCACTCTCGGAAACTTGATGGCAGTGATTTGTGATTTGTCTAGTGAAGAACAGTCCCAAGCAATTATTAATCTCATCGAAAAACGATGGGAAGATTTAGTAGCAGATATGCCTATGAAAATCTGTTATCCTGCCTTACAAGGTGAAGAATATAGAGTTGTGACAGGATGTGATCCAAAAAACATACCTTGGTCATATCATAATGCTGGTAGCTGGCCTGTTTTAATGTGGATGTTAGCAGCAGCAGCAGTGAAAACCAAGAAACCACATTTGGCTGAAAAAGCTATTAAAATTGCTAAAGCCAGACTAAGTGAAGATCAATGGCCTGAATATTACGATGGTAAGAAAGGCAGATTAATTGGTAAACAAGCTAGAAAATATCAAACCTGGACAATTGCAGGGTATTTATTAGCGCAAGAACTAATAGATAATCCTGATTATTTACCATTAATTAGTTTTGATAAATTACCGCTAGAAACAATTTCTAGAGCCTGTGAATTTGAAGTCACTGGTTTAGATCCTTATATGAATCTGTAAACTACACGCTCTGACCTGACGGTTCTATGTGACCTTCTGTAAGCACGGGGGAGTTCCGCAACTTCGACTTTCGTCCGAGTTTTGATTTTACCTCCCCTGCTACAGTGGAGACTGCTGAACCTTTATCTTTAATTTGAAATTAATAAATACAAGCTCTGCTAGTTCCACCAGTACCATAATATCTCCCTGTTTTCGTGCCATTTATTTCAGTGATAAAATACAGGGACTAATTTTATAGTTCTCTTTAAAAGACTTATTTATTAGTGGCTCTTAAAAAAGAATTTTATTGATTTATAAAGAAATATTTGATGGTATTCTAAGTACTCTTTCATCTGTTGATTTCCTGATTTATATTATTTGTGATTAAGATTAATAATAATTTTTTTTAAGATTTTAAATTACTGCCATAGTGTGTTACACTTGACAAGACTCAATGCGAGAAAGAATTCTACATAACCAAACCGAACAAACACCAAGTAAAGGGAAGGTTTATAGTTTATCAACAACTTGTTAATATTTCCGTGTTAGCAGTGTTATTAATATGTTTAATATCCAGTTCCTGTTTGCATATATATTATGACTAATCCCCGCCAACTTGCCTTTATTGCCCTCAGAGAAGTACATAAAGGGGCTTATGCTGATGTAGCTCTAGACCGTGTGCTACAAGAGTTTAAATTACCCGACAATGATCGTCGTTTAATGACAGAGTTAGTCTATGGCAGTGTTAGAAGACAACGCACTCTAGATACTCTAATTGATAAATTAGCTACAAAGAAGGCACACCAACAACCACCAGAACTTCGTACTATTTTACATCTCGGTTTTTATCAATTGCGTTATCAAGAAAAGATCCCCGTTTCTGCTGCTGTGAATACCACAGTTGAACTAGCAAAGGGAAATGGTTTTTCTAGTTTAACTGGTTTTGTGAATGGTTTGTTACGTCAATATATACGTCTTATAGAAAGTTCATCAGAACCATTAAAGTTACCAGAAAATCCGGTAGAGAGATTGGGAATTTTACACAGTTTTCCTGATTGGATAATTGAGGTGTGGTTAGAACAATTGGGTCTTAAAGAAACAGAAAGACTCTGTGCATGGATGAATCAAACCCCAACTATTGATTTACGGGTAAATATCCTTCGCAGTTCCCTGGAAAAAGTGGAATCAGCTTTTAAATCTGCTGGTGTTTTAGTTAGACCTATTCCCTATTTACCTCAAGGTTTAAGATTAATTAGTAGTACCGGGCCAATTAAAAATTTACCTGGTTTCCGAGAAGGTTGGTGGACTGTTCAAGATAGTAGCGCCCAATTAGTTAGTCATTTGCTTGACCCAAAACCGGGCAATGTGGTGATTGATGTTTGTGCGGCTCCAGGGGGAAAAACCACCCATATTGGTGAGTTAATGGGAGATAAAGGTAAAATCTGGGCTTGTGATAAAACAGCTTCCCGGTTACGTAAACTCAAGGAAAATGTCCAACGTCTACATTTAGAATCTATCGAAATCTGTACAGGGGATAGCCGCAATTTGACCCAATTTAACAACATTGCTGATTGTGTATTATTAGATGCACCTTGTTCCGGTTTAGGAACTATGCACCGCCACGCTGATGCACGTTGGCGACAAACACCGTCTTCTGTTCAAGAACTCTCCCAACTACAGAAAGAACTGATATCACATACAGCTAATTTTATCAAGGTTGGAGGGGTTTTAGTTTATGCCACTTGTACACTGCATCCCATGGAGAATGAAGAGGTAATTTCTCAATTTTTAGCTGTAAATCCCCATTGGCAAATTGAATCTCCTGGCTCGGACTTAGTTGATATTGCTTCTCCAGGGTGGTTAAAAGTCTGGCCTCATCAACGGGATATGGATGGTTTTTTCATGGTGCGCTTAAGAAAAACCAAGGATTCCGAGTGAATACTGCTAAGGACTGTACCATTTGATGAAAGCCCGAATCTACTAGAGGAGGCGGTAATGGTTAATCATTCCCATGTAAAAAACTTAGTTAAGATTCTGATCGGAGCCGCTTGGATTGATGGTAGAATCCAGCCTGAAGAACGGCAATATTTGAGGGAAATAGCCCAGGCTAAAGGCTTGGCTAATGATCCAGAGATTAAGCCTTGGTTATATGAATTAGTACCAGTAAAGCCAAATCAATGTTATGAATGGGTGAAGGACTATTTAGGCGCTCGCCCTAGCCTGGAAGATTACGAAAATTTAATAGAAGCTATCAGTGGCTTAATTTACAGTGATGGTGAAGTAGCAATTGAAGAAGCAAGATTGCTGACTACATTGGAGGAGTTGAGCAAATCTCATGAATCAATCCAACCAGGTCATGTAACCTTGCTTAGACAAATTCAAAAACTGTACCGTCGTTGGGTTGATGTGCAGAATTAGGGGACTGGGGACTGGGGGATGAGAGAGATGGGGGAGAACAATGTATTATCTCCTTCCTTCTTCCTTCTTCCTTTTTCCCTCTTCCCCCTGAATTCCTATTAGTCTTTATCAACCTTGGGTACAAAGTCAGGGCGTTCTTTGCTTTCCCAACCGGGTGGACGTTTTGAGTTGTACCAAGCTATTGAACCGATGGTGACAGCAGCAATAAAACCAACTACATACACCAATGTAAAAGCTAATGGAAAATGTGGGCTTGCGGCGACTGGCGCTGCTGTTTCTAGTAAAAATTGCACGAGTATATTCTCCGACTTCATTTTACACTTCTTAACAAAGTATAAAACGGGCTTGTCACCTACATCTCTCATAGGTTGGAAATACTTGATCTTTGAGAGGGAAAAAGTAGTATGACTAAAGTCATGCTATGTCTACAACTCCCCTAAAGGATACGCTATCAGGAGAAATAAGTTATTTCCCCTACACCCTTACATCCCTACACCCAATTACTCTGATGAAGAAGATGAAGAAGAACCTGGTTTTAGTCGCTCGCGCCAAGAAGGTTGAGATGGAGAAGAATTGGCAGGACTATTACTTCTACCAGAGGAAGAACCTGAAGAGTTAGATTCTTGACCTTGGTTGCGCCGTCCAGAAGAAGAGCCACTACTTGAGCTTTCATCTCTGCGCTGTCTTTTGGAGATTGTATCTTCTTCTTGTTGTTTGTATCGCCGTCTGCGTCTTGGGGTATAGTCTGATTGCTGCTCTACTTCACTATTAGTTTTTCTGTGTCTGCGTCTTCTTGATGAATCATCATTTTTGGTGTTATCTTCATCGGATTTTTCATCATTATCAGCAGAAATAGAACTATGAACAATTTTGTTTGGTTTGATAGGCTGAGCTTTAATTGTGCCTTTGCGATTTTCTAATTTAGGTCGTTCAGGAAACTTTTCTACTGGCATTCCCTCAATCGCTTTTTCCATAAATTTATGCCAGGTATAAGCGGCGCTACTACTGCTACCATAAGTCGGGCGATTGTTATCGTTACCTAGCCAAACTCCTGTTACTACTTGGGGAATATAGCCAATAAACCACAAATCACGGGCTTCATCTGATGTCCCGGTTTTTCCTGCTACCTGTCTATCATTTAATTGGGCTGCAGCACCAGTTCCGTTATTGACTACGTTGCGTAGCATCCAGGTCATAATGGCTGTGCTATCAGCATCTAAAGCTCGCTTGGGTTGAAAATTAGCAGACCAGATTACTTTACCTTGACGGTTGAGGATACGACGAATACCGTGTACTTCTGTATGTAAGCCTTGTGTGGCAAATGAACCGTAAGCACTAGTTAATTCTAGGAGATTGACTTCATTGGAGCCAAGAGCTAAAGAGTAGGTCGGCTTGAGTTCTGATTTAATCCCCAGATCTTTGGCTAATTTAATAGTTGGTTCATATCCCACATCTATTAATATTTGCACTGCAATTGTGTTAATAGAACGAGTGAGAGCATCTCTCATATTCATCCAACCGTAGAATTTTTCACTGTAGTTTTTTGGTTCATAACCATCTACTACTAATGGTGCATCTAGATAGCTGTCATAGGGACTCTTACCTGTTGCGATCGCTGTAGCATAGACAAATCCCTTAAATGTCGATCCTGGTTGGCGCTGTGCTTGAGTGACACGATTAAACTGATTTTTGCTAAAATCTTTACCACCTACCATTGCTTGGATTTCACCATGGCGAGGATCGATCGATACTAAAGCTGCTTCCTTAAAATTTTCCCATCTGCCTTGATTTTTTAGAGTTCTAGCAATTGCTGCTTCTGCCGCCTTTTGCCAAGTAGGGTTTAAGCTGGTTTCTACAACTAACCCTCCTGCTGCTAACACATCAGGCGAAACATATTTTGGTAATTCTTGTTGAACGTAGGTACTAAAGTAAGGGAACTCGACTTGAAAGCGTCTGGGTAAATTGCTTTTAACTGTGAGTGCTTCTTGGGATGCAAGTTGCCTTTCTTCTGGCCTAATTACTCCGTCTTCTTGCATCCTCTGTAGCACCATATTTCGCCTTTCTAGGGCTGCTTCTGGATTCTTGTCTGGGGCATAAACATTAGGCGCAGGAGCCAGTCCGGCGATGGTGGCCATTTCTGATAAGGTTAGTTGATCCACTGATTTACTAAAGTAAACCCAGGCCGCATCTCCTACACCATAAGCACCCGAACCCAGATAAACCAGATTGAGATAACGTTCTAAAATCTCGTCTTTGGTGAGTTCTTGCTCCATTCTCTGCGCCAGACGAACTTCTTTGAGTTTGCGCCAGATTGTCCGTTCTTGGGTGAGGAAAAGGATTCGTGCTACCTGTTGGGTGATGGTACTAGCACCTTCGACCACATTTTGCGATCGCAAATTATTTACAACTGCTCTGAGAATACCCTGAGTATCCACACCACTGTGTTGTAGAAATCTACGGTCTTCTGAAGCGATAAAAGCTTTTTGGAAGTCATCTGGAATTTGTTCTAGCTTTAGCTGTTCTCTCGTCACTTCTCCTTGCTGCTGGAGAACAGTACCATCACCAGCTTTAATAGTTAGTGTTTGCTCCCGCACAACCGCATTGAGTTCAGATTTATCTGGCAAAGAACTATCTATGGCACCAATACCATAACTAACAGCAATTATCCCACCACCTAAACCTAAGCCCGTCCAAAACCAAACCCGACGATAAAAAGGTTTATCGCTCCTACCAATTCTAGCAACCATCCCAGATGATAAACTCGACATCTGGCTCAGTAAATGCTTCGCCTTTACCAGCATTGTCGGTAGTAAGTTTTCATGTGTGCATTCCTCGTCTTTTTAATGATTCCCAAGAGGCAAGAGCAGTTTCTCCTCATCAGAGCTACTTAAGATTTATTAATTTTTCTCTCAATAAGTTATAGCCACCTAACTGCCTTGTACGAATGCCAGATTGGGGCAATAACTTCGTGCTAGTATAATAGCCCATAAATAATCAAGTTAATTCAGTACCAAACCTTGTTATTACCAAAACTGTTAATTAAAGTGGGTTCTGCAAATTCTTAAATAATTTTTAGGGCATCAAAACCATTGGAAACCACTACAAACGATGAAGCAGGATTGATCCCTATCGAGATAGAGAAAAGATTACCCATAGCTGATGTCTCTAAAAAATCGGCGCGAAGTGCGATCGCTCTCGGCAGTAATATGGGTGATCCCCAAGTAATTTTAGCAGCGGCTCTAGAGACTTTAGCCCAAACTCCTGGTATTATTCTCGAAGGCAAATCCAGTTTGTATCAAACTAAAGCCATAGGTCCACCTCAGCCAGATTATTTAAATGGCTGTGCCATACTGCGAGTAGCAATGCTACCTCAAGCATTGTTAGCCACATTGTTAACTATTGAAAATAAATTTGGGCGTGTGCGTCAGGAACATTGGGGACCGCGAACCCTAGATTTGGATTTGTTGTTATATGATAACTTAATCTTGAATGAGCCAAATCTTCAAATCCCCCATCCCCGGATGCATAAACGAGCTTTTGTATTAGTCCCATTGGCTGAAATTGCCCCAACTTGGATAGAGCCAGTATCTGAGCAGACAATTCAGAATATGCTGCCAGAGGTTGACTGTTCTGATGTACATTTAGTTAAGGTAAATAACTAGTACTGTACGGCGTAAATAAATCAACTATTCCAAATATCTGAAAAGCTCAGTCCGTATACATTTTGAATTTTGTTAGTGTAGGGTCTCCGAAGGAGATATTTTGTTAGGGTAGCTCTTCTGAAAGAAACATTTTGAATTCACTGTGGTACTACTCAATAATTTGCTAACTATCAATAACTAATGCTACGATTTGCCCATGGCATATATACCACTCAGAAAAGCGGTCGAGTTTCTGGGATTGCACCGAAATAATTTGAGGAGATATGCAGATGAGGTTAAAATCAAAAGCACTAGAAATCCAGTACGGCAAAGGTTGTAATAATTGAATCTTACGTCAGAGGCGATTCAATTATTACAACCTTTATTACCACTATTCGTTACTGCCGAGTCAGTTCCTCAAAGCAGCGAGATGACCTGGATAGACAAATCGCCTATATGCAGTCCCTCTACCCAGACGCAGAAATCATTAAAGACATCGGCTCAGGACTCAACTTTAAACGAAAAGGATTGCAGTCCTTACTGGACAGGGTTCTGCGAGTAGATAAGTTCAAGCTTATTGTTGCCTGTCGTGACAGACTCGCAAGATTTGGATTTGAACTCGTACAGTACATGATTGAATAAAACGGTGCACAAATCGTGGTTCTCGAGAAAACTGTACACTGCCCTCAATCAGAACTCACACAGGATTTACTCTCAATCCTTCACCTCTTTTCCTTACGAATGCACGGACTCAGAAAATACTCTAAAAAAATCAAAGAAGATTTATCTAAAACTGAGTCCTACCCCAAGGTAGAAGGTTAAATATTGGTTTGATGCTGCCAGATTTGCCTATAATGAGACAATTCATTATAGGCAACAACCAGGAAGAAAAGCGAATTGGAAAGAGATAGAAACTGGTATTATTCAACACCTACCTGACTGGGATTAATCAACGGCTGTTAGAATTTACCATCACTCAACCCAGAAAGACCCTGACTTCATCACACCACCCCGTATATATTCTGTGTATTTGCAGACAATAGAATTTTACTATGCCACTAGGTAGAGAATTGCCACAGCTACTCAAGCAACGTTTGTTTCATAAAGGACGCAAGTTTGACTTTGAAGTTAATCGCTTGCGTTTACCTAATAAGTCTGAAGGAGAATGGGAATGCATTCGTCATCCTGGTGGCGCTCTGGCTATTCCCGTCACCTCTGACGGTAAACTGATCCTTGTACGCCAATATCGTTTTGCAGTTCAGGGAAGATTGTTAGAATTCCCAGCCGGAACTGTAGAACCCAATGAAGAACCCTTGGAAACGGTGAAAAGGGAAATTGAAGAAGAAACAGGCTACCGGGCTCATAATTGGGATAAACTGGGAGAGTTTTTCTTGGCTCCTGGCTATTCCGATGAAATTCTTTATGCTTTTTTGGCTAGAGATTTGGAAAAGCTGGAAACACCTCCACAGCAGGAAGAAGATGAAGATATTGAAATAGTATTTTTCAGTCCTGAAGAACTAGAAACAGCCATTCGTGACGGACAACCTGTAGATGGTAAAACTATAGCCAGCTTTTTCCTAGCCCGTTCATTTTTAGTGAAATATTAATATGCTGCTTGAATTGGCGATTGGTGATGCCTACGGTGCTGGTTTTGAATATGCCAATGAGATGATATTTGCCAATGATTTGAGTCGATACATTAAACATCCCCGTCATCGACTCATCCCAGGCAGTTATACTGATGATACGCAGATGAGCATGGCTATTACTGAAACCATTGTGTTCCAGGGATCCTGGGCACCAGAAGTTTTAGCAGAGAATTTTGTTAACGCCTTTAAACGTGATCCCAGAGAAGGCTACGCAAGTAGGTTTTACGATTTTTTAGTTAGCATCCAGTATGGGAAAGAGTTTCTAGCCAAGATTTATTCTGGTAGTGATAAGAGTGGTGCAGCAATGCGAGCAGCACCCATTGGCCTTTATTCTACACCTGAAAAGGTAATTTATTTTGCAACTATTCAAGCAGCAACTACCCACAATACACAGGATGGGGTTAATGCTGCTTTAGCTGCTGCACTGATGTACCATTGTTTTATTTACCAGCTGGGAAACAAAAGCGCATTAGGCAAGTTTATTGAAAGTTATGTGCCTGGCGGTTGCTCACAACCTTGGCAGGGTAAAGTCAAAACGGCAGCAAGGCGATTTTGTGAGGTGGGGCAAAAAGTAAGTGTGCGCTAGCTAAACCCAAAACAGGCATCGATAAAAATCATTTACCGTACAATTATATTGTATATATACAAGTTGTCAATTTAAGAATGAAAGGAAACAGTAAATTTTGGTTAACAGAAAATGCGGAAATTATGTTACATCTTCCTTGTCAATGGATAGCTGGAAGTTGG
>ERZ1034427.125-NODE-125-length-16782-cov-32.709751_pt1 | contig 16782 bp, 18 predicted proteins | sample MGYA00520607_ERZ1034427 | MGnify/ENA primary metagenome ERZ1034427 (study PRJEB33736, sample SAMEA104288489) | Azolla caroliniana | place: Brazil | collected 1987 | study: EMG produced TPA metagenomics assembly of the PRJEB19522 data set (Is there foul play in... | reverse complement strand
AATTTGACTAGTTCATAAGTATTGGCAGTAATCAAGTTTAGTAAATCTCATTACCCTCAGCAAGATTTATCTAATACGATCTCCTACCTATTTTCTCATGAATATTTTAATAATGTTTCCTATTGCAGCTACTTCTTATGGGTTGATAAAGGTTTCGTTATCCGATTCATTTAATACCGATGTACTATATTTCACCCATCGCCTGTGCCAGTTGCCTAAGTCCTGTTTATTTTATAACAAAAAAGCCTTCAATCAATAATGTAGGATTAACCAGTTGGCCAACTACTTGATATGAACTACGCCGTTATTCTCAACAGTTAAAGGGTAAACTTAATAAATACGGCTTTGGTGAAAGTACAGAGTTGGCAAGTCAGGCTTATAAAATGAAAGCTTTTAGTGGAACAATATTTGATAAAAAAGTTATGCTGCTTTTGCTAGTAAAGCAGCTTTAAAAGCTTTGCAGTTAGTAATATACCAATACGGAAAAGACCGAATCTCAGCCTTAAAATCTGATGTTGGTGCTAGTTCTGGTAGTGATATGTTTGGTCAATGTGAAATATCAATCGTGATATAAGGTAACTCGGCTATTCCTTATCTTCAATAAACCTTTCTGCAGATAGATTTTGCAACAGCAGAAGTTCCAAAAACTAAGAATATAAAAGGCACGATGGTTTATACTTTTGCTTATATCATGAATAAGCAAAAGTATAAAGAAGCAGCTTGGGAATTAATTTCTTACCTCACCGCAAAAGAAGGAATGGAAAAGTCGACAGGGAGAGGTTTTCCTTTACCAGCAAGGAAATCTGTAGCTGAGAAATTAGGTTACGATCATGATTATTTAAGGTCTGCTTTAGTAGCTGCTGTTGATTATGCTACACCTTAGCAGGTAGGGGAATATCCAGGAGTTATTGTGGATAACTTCGATCATCAATTTTTCAGTGCCTTGTTGGGGGAACAGCCCTTAAATCAGGCGATGTTGAGGGCACAGAATAACGCTAATCAGCAGATTAAGATTATGGGATAGTAGGTTAGGTTGAGGAACGAAACCCAACACTTTCAAATACTTAATCTTTCCAATTCTCACGCTTAATAAGTTTAGGCTTAGGAATCGGCTTATAGATTTCAACATTTTTCGCTGGAATCATCAAATCTTCAACTGCATCAACCACTGTCAAATTATCATGTTTAGGCTTAGGAATCGGTTTAGGAATTTCGGCATTTTTCACTGTAATCGTCAAATCTTCAACTGCTTCAGCAATTACCTCTACTTGGATTGGTATTGATCAATCAGCAGAAATAGGAGAGTTATTGTTAAAGTTAATATGTTGTTTACGGTAATTTCCTTTTTGACCTCTAGTCTCAACACCATCAATGACTGCATACGCTAGTTCTAGCAGAAGTCCTGGAATTTCATCTTGTTTGAGGTGTTGCCACTCTAATTCAATCAGATTCATTTCGGAGCAATATTTAGCCAGAAAAAACAAATATAAACCTTGCTTTCCCCACTTTTTCCATAGTTCCTGAACTTCTCGACAGCGATGTATTCATCCATGATCTTGATGTAAGAAGAACGCTTAACTCCCCCAATTACCAAACCATCAATAAAACTAATTAACGGTTGAAATAAACCAATAGTACTAATTCTGTGTCCACGTCTCTGTGTTTCTTCAACCCTTTTTTGTCACCCCCTTGGGTAGTACGTTTACCCTGACTCACTCCAAGGTGAAAATCCTGATTCATCCAAATACATTAAGTCTATTTCTCCACTAGCTGTAGCTAGTTCTAACATTTCTATATCTGCTTGTTTATTTGCACGAATAATTAGATCTTATTTTGCTTTATGACTAATTCTCACTCGTTTCCATATCACCCCCTTTTTTCGAGTAGGCTTTTGATTGTGTTGGTACTCACTTTCAGTTCTCACTCTTTTTTTAGTTTTTCTACTAGTTGCTGACTGTTATAGGTTCTTGGTTCTTCCTTTAAGCATCTTTCTTTCCAAATATTTCGATGTCAACTTCCTTCAACTTTGGCTGTACACCTCTACCTGGTAATTCCCATAATCCCTGTATTCCCTGCTTATTCCACTTGTGCAATACTTGTCTGACTGTTTTCTCTCCCCAATGAAAGTGATCTGCTATTTTTTCTACAAACCACCCTGCTGCATTTAATCTAATGACTTCGGGTCTATCTTTTACTTTCTGTGGTATTTCCGCCGTTCTCAGGTTAAATAACTCTGCGTCTTGTTCTTTCGTCATGAATACCCTTAATCTTACGCCCATATCTAAACGACCTTTAATTGATGTTCTCTCCGTATTTACTTCTCTTTACATAGATTCCATGCAGACACCAACATTGGAAAAATACAAAAAACCTCGCAGGGTATCTTTTTATGATGCCTAAAATTCTAGTTTTAGGCACTTTTGTAGTTTTACCTATTCTTTACGCTGTCTTTCTTTCCCTCCAAAAAGTTCAGCTTTTAGGCAGTTTTGAATATAAATTTATTGGTTTACGGAATTTCAATCGTTTGGTAGAAGATGAATAATTAGGAATTGCGTTAAAAGATACAGCAGAATATGTTGCTATTGTTGTCCCAATTCAAACTATTTTAGCTTGAATTATGGCAGTTACTTTAAATTCTAGTACTCGTGGTAAAAATTGGTGGCGTATTATCTATTTTTTACCCACAGTTACATCATCAGCCGTGTTAAGACTTCTCTTTATGTAGATTTATAACACTGATGGATTACTAAACTATTTTCTCGCTTTTTTCGGACTACGTACCTATAACTAGTTAGGAGACCCCAAAGTTGCCTTAAAAGGCATTATGATCATGAATATTTGGTTAACTGCACCTTTTTATATGGTGATTTATTTAGCTGCTTTACAGGATATTCCCGAAACACTTTATGAAGCAGCAGATTTAGATGGGGCAAATGACTGGGATAAGTTTATAAAAGTTACTAGTCCCTTACTGCAACCTGTGACTTTTTTTGTGGTAGCAGTGGGGATAATAGGCACTTTTCAACTATTTGATCAATCTTATATTTTCTCTCGTGGTACTTTTGGACCGAATAACGCCACTTTAACGGTGGTAATACTAATTTATCAAGCTATATTTAGAAATATACAATTAGGATATCCAGCTGCTGTGGCTTTTTTACGTGTAGCAGTCATTATTATTCTCACCTTGATTCAAAAGGGGATCTTTGGAGATAACAAAAGGTGAATCAAATTCCCCCCTTTCTTTTGTTTAAATTCTTGTTATATCTGTTGTTAACAGTTTATGCTGTTATCACACTAATTCCCTTTCTCTGGGCAGTTTCAGCATCATTTAAACCTCTCTCAGAAATTATCAGCGGTGAGCCAAATTTCATCCCTCAAAATTTCACTCTTGACAACTATCAGCAAATTTTTCTGCAAGAACCACTGGTTTGGCGCTGGTTATTTAACAGTGTAGTAATTTCTGTCGGCGTTACGTTGTTAGATTTACTTCTAAACTCAATGGTAGGTTATGCCTTAGCGAGACTGTGATTTGTTGGTAAATAGTTTTGGTTATTCCTGATCTTAGCTGTACCAGCAGTACCCGCACAAATTATCTTAATTCCCTCATTTTTGATTTTAAAGCCAATAGGTTGGCTCAATTCTTACCAAGGCATGATTGTTCCTAGTATGGTAAATGCGACTTTTATCTTTATGAGGTGGCAGTTTTTCGTCAATGTTCCCAAAGAATTGGAAGAAGCCACCCAACTATATGGTTAAAGCACCTGGGAGATTTTCCAAGATGTTGTTTTGCCCTTAGCAAAACCAGCACTAGCAGGACAGGTAGTTTTTGTATTTATGGGCAGTTGGAATAATTTTATACTCCCTCTAGTGATATTGTTTGACCCGGAGATGTTTACTCTACCCTTGGGCTTAAATACTTTCAAAGGTCAATATATCAGCTATTGGAATTACATCATGGCTGCTTCAATGATATTCACTTTACCAGCTTTGGGAATTTATGCTTTTTTCAACTGCTACTTTATTGAAGGCGTAACTTTTATAGGTGGGAAGGGTTAATTTTTCAATTTGTAAACTCATTGATAAAGATTTGTATCGAAAAATAAAATATCCCCATTCTCATACCCGCTCTTGACCCTATTCTGACTTATGGAGAAACTCAGTTCAGCAACAGCATAGAACAGCTAATGGTAAACTGATTCATGCTGATGTTAATGATAGCGAGAATATTTTACGTAAAGTAATCCCGATAGCTTTTAGCCCAGGGATCAGGGGCGTTGTAGTTCTCCCCGTCGGTGTTGTACCTGGCAAACTTTTAGCATCAGATAAATATCTATGCTTCTTGGAACTATTAGTGTCTTAGCTGTGTTGAGCATTAAAAACTGAAAGGGGAAATATGTTTAGAAGACTGATTGGCGTTGTTGTTGCTGCTGTTTTGCTAACATTTCAGCTATTTATCGGTAGTGCAACAGCCGTTGAACTGGATGAAGCTACCAGAACTGTACCATTGAATGAAATTGGTGATACTGTTGTCATAAGCGTGCCACAACTGGCACAAGGTAAAAAATTATTTAATGACACCTGCGCGCAATGTCATGCTGGTGGTGTAACCAAGACTAACCAAAATGTGGGACTAGAACCCGATGCTTTGGCAGGAGCTACACCAAAGCGTGACAATATTCAAGGGTTAGTAGACTACATGAAGAATCCCACAACTTATGACGGGGAAGAGGACATTTCTGAAATACATCCCAGCATTAAGAGTGCGGATATCTTTACAGAAATGCGAAATTTGACCGATGATGAGTTAACTGCGATCGCAGGTCACATTCTTATTCAACCTAAAGTTGTTGGTACGAAATGGGGTGGTGGTAAGATATATTACTAAAACTCTGTTAATTAGCCTTCTTATTAAGTAAAGTAGGGGTAATTTAACCCTTACTGTTGAAAAATCTTAGTTCTGAGTCCTGATACCTGAGTGCATTCAAGTATAACTGTCATTTTTGGGTAAAAATACCTGCTACTTCTACTTAAGTTTGCTCTCTTGAACCAGGACTGGGAACTTTGCATTTAAGTTGTAATTTTTACATTGATAACCACCAAAGATTAGAAAAAATTCATCTATGACAGATTGTCATATTTGGCGTTAAATGTATTTAAAATGAGAACAGGAAAATAAAACTATATCTCAGGAGAGAGCCATGAAATTAATTGCAGCAAGTTGGAGACGCTTGACTTTAGGGGTATTGACTGTTCTTTTGGTTGTCAGCAGCTTTGCTGTTTTTGCTCCCACTGCATCCGCTGAAACCTACAAGATCAAATTGGGTAGTGACAAAGGACTGTTGCAATTTCAACCTAAAACATTGACTGTTAAACCAGGTGACACAATTGAATGGATGAATAACAAAGTTGCTCCCCATAATGTTGTGTTTGATGCTGCTAAAAACCCTAGAAAGAGTGCTGATTTAGCTAAATCTCTGTCTCACACCAAATTACTGTTGAATCCTGGTCAAACAGTAACAACTACTTTTCCCGTAGATGCGCCTACAGGTGATTACCTTTTCTACTGCACTCCTCACCGTGGTGCTGGTATGGCTGGCAAAATCACTGTTCAAGGTTAGAAATCTTGCTAATTTGACACTAGATGATTTTTCTTGCTTATTAGGTAGTGCAAATAATTGAAAAGCAGCGGTAACGAGCTTGATTCCGAGGTAAAAATACAGGGATAAGCTAGTTACCGCTAATTTTTATCCTTTAAGCATTCACCAAACAAACTTACTAATCCCAGGTTCTTAACCGAACAGTACCGAAGAGTATTGATTTGTGTCCAAAGTTTGATCAAAATTATCAATACCTAAGATCTATGGAAAGAATGCAATTCATGTCCTCATCACTTTAGCTGTTGCTAGGAAACTCCTATACAAATAGGCTTTCAAGCCTGTCACCAGTTACCTGTGTTCAAATCTATATAATTCGTACCCTGTAGTATAGTATACTAGATAGCCAATAACTGGAGTTGTTCGGTTGGAGAATGTTGGTTACGAGGAAAATCTATTGAGACTAATTTTAGTAAATCTACTTTTAGTCATTGCTCTGTTGTTTAACCTGACAATTATTTATCCAGCCTTAGCAGCAGAAACAAGCAACGGTAGAAAAATTTTTAATGCTAACTGCGCTGCTTGCCATATAGGCGGAGCTAACATCCTTGTTGAACATAAAACTCTACAAAAATCAGGACTATCAAAATACCTGGAAAATTATGAGATTGAATATATCCAGGCTATTATCAACCAAATTCAAAATGGTAAAAGTACCATGCCCGCCTTCGAAAACAAACTGAGTGAGCAAGAAATTCTAGAAGTGACCGCCTATGTTTTCCAAAAAGCTGAAACAGGCTGGTGATGCATCCAGTATAGTATTTAGAGTGCAATACCGTTCAGATAAGCCTTTTTCTTCTCTTCCTCTGCCTCCCTTGCCTGCCTAAACAGATAATTCTCCTTAAGTTAACCGTATTGGTTGAGGGGGCGATAAGCAAGGTGAAACTATCACAGGAGAAAGGTTTTACGTGATAGACCCCTTGAAAAAAACTGATAAAAAAACGGTGCTTATTGACAATTAAGTGTGCAGTTATCAGGCGGCTACGTCAGCATAAACCCTGAAGATACGAAGAGAATGGTCTTGTTAATGGAACAACTCATCAGTTTTATTCGCAATAAGTGGACATTTTATCAGTAGGCTATAATGACTATAGCCCTTATGCAGAAAGCTTTTTAGGTTCTTTCTTGCCCCCTCAATCCTATTGGTGTAAAGTGTGGATTTTGCAATAATTTCTCCCCACACCCTACACCCATTTCATCTATAGAGATATCGAAAACAGCACTGACTCACCAAAATCTAAAACTTGATGATTTTATTTTTCTTGATTTGAGCTTTCTCTTTCTTCCTTAATTTGACGCAACTGTTTGATAAGCTTTTGAGCAGGTTCTGTAGATACATTAGACTGATTACCACTGACTACAGGTTTAGATGATGGATTGGGGATAATCACAGCTTGATTATTCCCCTGATTTTTTCTTCCTTCTAGCTCAATTACTTTTTGAGCATCTAGATTTTGTGAAGGATTTACCTCAGAAGTTTTGCTAGTCTGATTGCGATCGCCAGTATTTTTAAACCGCAGTTGGAATGGATAAGAGCTAATCCGCTGCTCACCTTTAGGTGGATTAGCGTTGAAAAATGCCCTAGTTTGGGACTGTAATTCAGGAGCTACTGATGTATCTTGAAACTTGATATCCAAGACCTTGCCATCAGGATCTAGAACTAATCTACCCAAAACAGTACCTTCCATAGTTCGTTTATCTGTAGATACAGATTCACGAATCACAGGCTTTTCTTTAGCGTTGGGATATTCCTGCTGAATTTTTCGTCTCAGGTTGTTGTAAGAGTTAAGGTTAGCCATTAACTCCTCTCTTTTCTTCGCTTGTAAATCAGACGAGCTTAAAACAGGTTGATTCCTAGCAGTTTCTGGTGATGGAACAAACTTTGGTACTGCTGATATTAATTGGCGTTGATCTTGTAGAGATTGTTCACCAGCAACCCCAGAGGGAGAATTTCCAGCAATTGGAACTGAGTTATCTGCTAACAGTCCTCTTTGCTGAGGAGTAATTCCCTGTGCTGTGGTTGTAGAACCAATATCAATAGCATTAGGAGATGGGTCACTCAGGGGTTCTTCTGGTAATTTATTATCCGCTTGAACTTCTGGCAACCTATTTACATTCAGCGGTTCGGTTTCTTTAATTTTGGCATCTATATCATCAACAAAAGGAGATGCTGAACCAGAAAATGTACTTGTGGGTCGATAGTTAGAAACTTGCGTTCTAAAATCGTTTCTGCTAAATTTCTGAACAGGGTGCCTGGGAGGTAAGTTAGAAAGATTATAGTTAGTTTGTGACGCAGGAATGGATGGCAATACAGGCTGGATAGTTAAATCAGGTTGTAAGGGTGGTAATGCTATTGCTTGGGTGTCTTTGGCCGGAGGAACTTGCTGTTGTAGCGGCAATTGGGGCGGTTGTAAAGCAACTTCAGACGTACCAGGAGTTTGTGGTAAGCGGTTTTGGTCAGCCTGACTTAATTCCATTAATCCCACAGCTTTGGCCGTATTGGTTTCTGAAGATTTATTGGAACTAACAGGCATTAATGGCACAATCAAGGCAATAGCACCGTGGATGCCAAGAGAGGCTATAGCTGCTATCCCAGTAGGTTGACTTAATATTTCTGGTAAATTTTTCAGCAGGGAGACGTAAGACATAGCTGTTATCGTTCACTCGGCTCGGTTGCAGTTGACTAGTTCAATCAGGCAGAAGGTTGTAATCCTGATAGGATTTACTTATCTGTTGCTGATACAGATAACTTTCTGCCTCACTGTACAAGGGATTTTATCTTTATAAATTATATTGCTATTTTCGAGAATCGCTTCTCTGACAATAATAACTCCCTATATTGGTATCCAAAACAGGAAGATTCAAGTAATGTGCAGTTTTTATTTTGTAATAATTCAGGAGTCAGGAGTCAGGACATCATCTCTATGGGATTCAAAGTTACGTGATTGCTTTCACTGCTATCATTTTGGTAGTAGCACATCTATCTGCTTTGCTATGGCAAGAACAAGAAATGTCTCAAGAAAATATTGACTTTCAATTACCCGAAACTTCAGTAGCAGAAAGTTGAGACAATTTAGCAATGGGAACTTCTTCCACTTCTGGGAGCTTTTCTAAAGCTAAAGCCGTGGATTGACTGGCACCAGATAAGAGTTTTAACAGATTTGGTCTGGAATCGTACAACAGATATATAATGCGATCGCCTACTTCCCAATCTTGGTTGACTGACATTACCTGTAGGCGTTCTTCCCTCTCTAGTAATAGCGGTACCAAAACTCCAGACCTAATCTTGTCTTGGATATGCTCCTGTTGACTAGAAAATTCTGCCTCATTTAAGGTTGTTGTCCCCAATTTCACTCGTCCATTGCTTAAATACTCATTCCAAGTTTTAACTGCTAAATCAGAGACAAAAGCTTGATTAACTTTCACATTGGCAGAATTAGGAGCTTGCGGATCACGGGGAAACACTGCTAAAACACGAGGTGGACTAAATTCCTCAGATGCCCGTTGTGCTAACACAAAATTCACCTCACCATTATTAGTCATAGCCAGAAAAGTTCCCATCGAGGCAATACCAGCCTCCTCCAAAACCTCTGCATCTAGCGCACTATTAGCAATCACCCGCAGATTTTGAGCCTCAGCTTGAGCAAAATATTCCGAGTCGGTGTCAATCATCACTACACCTTCTCCCCGTTCTTGGAAAAACCGAGCAATCAACAAACTCAAGGGATTACAACCTACAATCACTGCCCCAGTTGCATCCTTGGAAGTTATTTCCAGCCACCTAGCAATCCAGCCAGCCGTCAAGCCTTGACAGACAACAGTCATGATAATTGTCAAGAACACCAGAGCCTTAATGGCATCACCACCATTAACGCCCCTTTGCGTCAGCGAAATAGCAAACAAAGAAGCAACAGAAGCAGAAACAATTCCTCTCGGTGCAACCCAGCTTAAAAACAGTTTCTGTCGCCAATTCAGATCACTATTCCAAGTACACAACAAAATATTAATTGGGCGTACCACAAACATCAAAACCAAAACAGTAAATAAACTACCCCAACCCAACGCCAAGACACTAGCAATAGATAAATCAGCGGCTAGGAGAATAAAAAGTACAGAAACGCTAAGAATTGTTAGTTGGTTTTTAAAGCTCCGCAACAGCCTTTCTTCTGGAACTGATGAATTAGCAAATACTGCCCCTGCTACGACTGTAGTCATAACTCCTGACTCAGTGCGAATCATCTGTGCTAGGGAAAACAAACCCCACAACGCCGCCAGCACCACCAGGTTTTTTAGTTCAAAAGATAGAAAACTGGCTTGTTTGAACACCCAACTCATCAAATAACCACCCACAGCACCAATCATTGCTCCCACACCCAAGCGCAATATTAAACCCATAATGGCTTTGAGTGGGTCAGCATCACCGTTCAAAATTGTATCTAGGACAACATAGGCCAGGATAGCTCCTACTGGGTCAATTAAAACCCCCTCACCTTCCAATAGAGTTGCTACTTGTCGATCTACGTTGATTTGTTTGAGTAGGGGTCCAACGACGGTAGGCCCTGTAACGACCACGATGGAAGCAAAGAGAAAAGCTATATTCCAAGGAAATTCTCCCAGCCAGTGAGCCGCTATGCTACCGCCCAGCAGTGTTATGAGTGTTCCCAAGGTGACAAGCAATTGCAAACTCACCGAAACTCTGCCCAATTCGCGCACATCCAATTTGAGTCCGCCCTCAAACAAGATAATTGCTGTGGCCAGAGAGACAATTACTTCTAGTCCAGTTCCCAATAAATGCGGATGTAATAAGCCAATACCATCAGCACCCAATAGGATGCCTAATAAAAGTAATAAGACGATGCTGGGCAGCTTAAGATATGCGGCCATTACCTGGGCGCTAATGCCTGCTAGGACTGTGAACACCATCTGTAGGGTAATTTGAAAAGATGCTTCCATGTTGTAGATTTTGAGTGATTGATTTCAAAATCCTTTGTAAAGAATCATAAATACTAACTCTACAGGGTACAACACCACACCCATCGTTAAGAAATTAAGAGATTTTTTTTTAACGATGGGTGTGGTTATCCCCACGCTATGCCGTAGCTACACTATCTGTAGCTTGCTTGCCGTAGGTTACGCTATCAGGAGTTCAGGATTCAGGAGTTACAGGAGGAATACTTAATTTTCCTCCTGTAACTCCTCCCCCTTTGCTCAATTTAGAGGCTATGAAAAACTTTTTAGAAAAAGGTGTTGACATCCTCTCAAAAATCCGGTAGATTGTTAAAAGTCTGGAGTCCAATGCCCCCATCGTCTAGAGGCCTAGGACACCTCCCTTTCACGGAGGTAACGGGGATTCGAATTCCCCTGGGGGTACTTTACAAAAGAACCATAATTAGAAAGATAGAAAAGATATACTACCTCATTCTTTTCTACCCTGAAACTAATTAAATTTTATCTGTTGACTCTCATCTTCAAGTAATGCTTAATTCCCTTGCGCGCTGACGAATTGCGAGCAGGTTTAGTTGTAGGTCTTTGCTGAGTCGGTCTTCGATGATGGATATCGGCATTGTTAGCTTAGGCCATACTTGGATGGTGTAACAGAGATTTGTTCCTTGATGCTCTCCCAGGGAATAAGGCTCTAAGCACCAAAAACCTGAAAAGCCTTTGAAATCTCCTTCTACCATTTGAAAGTTAATTAGTTTGGGGAAGATTTCTTCTAGGTCTAGAACCACATGCGCACAAAATTTGAAATTGAGTAAGCGTTGAGAACCTATTTGTTCTATCCGTATGCCTCCGTTGGGATGTTCTAGGAGAGAACTTTTGGCTAGATTGGGAATAAATTCAGTTAAGGCTTCATAGTCTGTAAGAATCTTCCAGACTTTTTCGACCGGGTGGGGAATTTGCACTTTGGCGGTAATTTGCCGTTGTCGCTCTGATAATTTCTCGACTTGGATGGTTACTTGATCAGCAATTAAGTTGCTTTCTAGTCCACTATCGTCCAGAGGTGTGGGGAAATCAAGTCCCACTGTGTTGTTTTCTGTAGTCACTGTTGAGAATTTGGTTTAGTTGCTGCGGAAAACTGACGTAGGGTAAGGGTGAAAGAAATTTCGCTCAATTGAGAGTTGGCTATTGGGGTACTCTCTATGGCGATCTCTCCATGTAAATGCTGTACTAGGGACTTGACTAAGGCCAGTCCTAAGCCAGTACCTGGAGTCCAACGTCCTTTACCACGACGGAACTTGTCAAAAATGTAGGCTGCTTCTTCTTGTGAGATGCCACGTCCTATGTTGGTTACTTTAATAATAACTTGATCAAGTTCTTGTTCAACTCTGTGAGTTGCTTGTAAATTAACGATGGTATCGCGTTCCGAGTATTTGTTGACATTGGTTAATAGTTCTTGCAGAATGCGGTCGAAACTTTCGATTTCCGTTTGAAGTTTTAATGGTTTTTTGGGTAAATCTATGTTTACAGATAATCCTCGCTCTGCTAGTGGCCTTTCTACAGCAGTTACTAAGTCCTTAATTCTGGTATTTAAATCTATGGTTTCTAATTGCGGTGCTTCTTGATGGGTTTCTAGTTTCTGGAGGGTGAGGAGGTCATTAATTAAGTTAATTTCTTTGGTACATTCTGACTCTAGAATATCTAGATATCGAGTTTGACGTTCTGGGGTAATTCCTGGCAATCGTAAGTTACGAATTGACATCCGCATATTTGTCAGGGGATAACGCAAGCGATCGCTAATGTTGCTGACAAATTCATCTTTGAGTTCGTTGAGTTGTTGTAGTTGCTCAACATACTGCTTTGTTTTTTCGTACAATTTTGCCTGTACTTCCAAACTTCGTTTGAGTTGCTCTGTCCTTTCATCTACTAAATTTTGTACTTGCCGCAATGTTTGTGATTGAATTATGGCATTACTCAATTGAGCGCAGACCATTTCTACAAGATTCAATTCTGCGGGTTGCCAATTACGAGTAATTTCTTGCTGTAAAACCACAAATCCTAAAACTTTCCCTTGATTCTCTAATGGCATTAAGATTGTGGCTGGAAATTGTTCAATGGCAAACAATGGATTTAGCTGGAAATTATCATTCTGCTCGTTCGACTTATCAATCATGATCGGTTTCCCCGATTCTGTAAATACACGCTGGCATAAATCACATTCTGATAAAGAAAAACTCTGCTCTAAGTTTTCTTGTTCAGTATGATTGGTGTTTTGAGCTTTAGTCCACTCTCCCATCAGGGTGGCTTTGGCTTTAGGAATTTGCTTCTTGGGACGATTCCTGAACATGGGATCTGTATATTTCAATAGGATTAGTAATCCTCGATCTACTTCTAAGGATTCAGCAGTCGATGAAATAACTAACTGGAGCATTTGATTTAACTCCAAGTTACTAAGGCTTAGTATAGTTAATTGTTTAATTAAGATTTGATGCTGGCTGCTTTTGTGTAAATACTGCTTTTGAGTATTTAGTACCTGTGCTTGTGCTACTTGAGCCAAAGCGATCGCACAAGATGAAGCTATTGATTGGAGTAATTTTTTTTCTGATTCATCCCATTGATATGTTTGGAATTTTATCAAGCAAATTACACCGTTATTATGACCACTAAATCGGGTAGGAATCGCTAAAACCGATTTAATCGGGATTGGCAGAGATTGACAGCTAAATAATAGAGTTTCTTGAACTAAGGAAATATCCTCAACTGTCAATGGTTCAGCAACGCATTGTACAACTGGCGAACTTACTAATAACTGATCCATTGATAAGATTTCTTGGCAATGGGGTGATCCCAAATATTGTTCACTACACCAATTAACGGCAGAATCTTTATTTGGAGTATCTCTGGTCACGCTCATTAAACAGCAGCAATCTACCTTGAATACATCTCCCAATAAGTGAGCAATTTCTTGCAACATCAATGATGTCGCCTCGCTATTGGCAATGATATAATTTATCTTTTGCGCCAAGGCTTGGGCGGTGTTTTCTTGTTGATGCATGAGCTTGGCTCGATATGGCTGTAGTTGTTCTACATCATTGTCATCTACGTATTCTGGCGGTGATAATAAACGCTTTTTCATTATTGGTTCGCTGGTGGATAAAAATCCATTTGTTTACTTTGCACCCAAGTTACTTTGCACCCAAGTTTTGTGTATTTTTTAACTTTTGAGTTATATTGCACCACCCGGATAAATCCTAAGTCGTTTATGAAGACTTTTTCTAAAATCTGATTACATAATTTATGTTTTGGTTAATGCTATTTGTTAGCTTTATCAACTAATCTTTACTTTCTAGATCACGATAATGTTCCCAATTTGAGAGCCTCATTTCCAAGATCTGCGAAAATTCGAAGTTGATTTTGAAGTTGATTTAGTTTACTACCTCAAAAATAGGATATCTTGTCTGTAACTCTACATAAACCGTAATTTCTCTGGAATTAAAGAAAAATTATCATAAACTTGTATAAGCATTACTACTTAATATATTAGTGATCAATAAAGTACCTTTCACTTAGTTTACCTGAGTAGTTGACATTTAATTAAATTCTATCGAATCAAGTCAAATTTATCCAAAAAACATTGTATAAATACTGCTTATGTTGAATATGTTCAGCAAATATCACACCTCTGTCTTAGAGAAATTGTCAGCAATAAATGCAGCTTAGTTACTACTATAAATAAATCAACTGCATTTATTCTGACCTGTCACAAAAGCTTAAAGGTTATGGATCTGTCATGAACTAGTCACCTAGACTTTCAACACTTAGAGGCACCATATCACCATTCTTTGTTAGTCCTAATAACATAGGTTGTTGAGATGGAATTAATTTACCTGTGAGGACACAGCGTTCATCTTGCTGTGCTGTGGCGGCTATACTGGCTCGAATATCAGCACGAGAAAATCGGGGTTTCCATTCGCCGGATTTTTGCTGCACATAATTCCAGAGGACATCTCTGATCAAAGCCTGATATCCCTGATTACCTGCTATTTCTTTGAGTTTATCTTTTAGTTCGCGTTCCAAACGGATGCTGGTAACTTCCATATCAGTGGTTGAGCTGCGTGTGATAGTATGCATGATTTTCTCTCCTTAGAGGTCTAGACAAGATAGTACTACAGGTGTAGTATATTTACAGTAATGTTTAATAGGTGGAATTTTCTGTGAAATCCATTTACCCTATTTCTACTACTGCGGATTCCAACATTTGGCTGGTCTATTGGGAATCTGCCACTGTGGGAGTGGAGTATCTATTTATGGGCGAGCGCAGCCTGCATGGTGGGTAAAGAACTGAGGATAATGATGATTTTAGATATATAGTTTTTGATACGCCAAATAGTAAACCACAAATAGAAACAAGAAGTGGGAGGTACAAGAGCAAAAATGCTGTACCCCAATAAGACCGGAAAAATATCAGGTCAAATTTTAACCCCCGCTTCAGCTAAATCAGAAGTAGGGGTTTTTTAGTCTCTTCACAGTTAACAGTGAAGAGACTGACAAATGTTGATAAGGAGTCAGAGTGTGACAAGCGCCATGCAAGTGTGAGAACAATCCGTGGTAGTTTTTTCTCAGAATTACTTGCCACTGTATCAGGTAAATATCAAGCGAGCGATTGTGTTGTTAGTGAGTAATAAAGCTGAACCAGTAGATTTTTCTACAGAGAGGGGATGGTTAGTTCGCTCACCTAGCTTGCTAGTTTCCGTACCAAAATACATCCGCTTAAAAATCGCTGCGGCTGAAAGGATGTGGAAAGTGCCGCCAGTGAATCGACAAGAAGTGCTGCGGAGAGACCATCACAGTTGTCAACATTCCGGTAGTACCAAACGTCTGACTCTGGATCATTTGATTCCCTGATCTAAGGGTGCCTTGCATACGTGGGATAACGTAGTGACAGCTTGTGAAAGATGTAACTCTCGGAAAGCTGATAAAACCCTTGGGGAAACTGGTATGCAATTGCAAAAGAAACTAAAGGCACCACAACATTCTGCTGTTTCTTTTGCAGAACAGTTTTGGATAGATATGCAAGCCAACCTGGAATAACAGGAGAGCAAAAGGAATGCTGAAATTAATTTACACTGAAAATTGTTTTTATTTGGAACATCTCGCTCTATCCCTGGAAGAATGGGTAGAACAAAGAGTGATTTTGGCACTACGGGTTGGTCAACTACTGGATTTTAAACCCAGCACAGCTTCCTTTTTGCTTCCTGTGGAGTTACCAGGGGTAGAAAGGCTGAAGGCTGAGGTTCAGCAACATGATGCTGAAGTCATGGAATTGTCTGTGTGTGATGCTGAATACCTGAAAGTCACTTTGCAGGGCTCTTGGTTATCAGATAGTTCTGAGAATGCTGTGGGTGTGTTTGTTACTATGATGAGCGATCGCACCGAGTTCTTTTTACGGAAATTGTGGCAAGAAGCTCAACTGTGTGCATCTGTTGTGAGTGATTGACACTTTCCTGCCTAAAGGCGAGCAGATACCGATACAGTTTACAAATTCGGAAAGGCACTATATTAGCTGGTTAGTTTAGCAATAAAACGATTAAGACCTTTATGAGCAGTTTTATACCCAGATGCTTGCTTACCCAACTTTAGTTGAGATAAAAAACGGTCACGTAAAATTTAAAGTGCTGCAATTTTTGGCAAAGCAACAGAGTATTGTCAGCCATTACAAAGCTTTTGGACTGTAAGGGGTTTGCATTATCTTACCTATCTTACTAACCTACTCTATCTAGGTAAAATAAGTCAACTAGCTAAACTACCTAATTTGCTAACAGCTTGCTTAATGCCATAATTAGGCAATATGCAGCTATAGATTAAGTAGGTAGATTAGGTGATTCAATCTCAGGAAGAAGATAACACAGTGAAACTCGTAGTATTTCTAAATGATGAGAAACGAACTCAACTCAAGGTTATTTGCGCTCAATAAAAAACCTCAATGAGTCAACAGGCACGACAGTTAATAGTTAACTGGACAAACTCTCAACAGAAAAAATAACCAAATTGTGATCGCCAACTATCGCCTACCAAAAACGCCAAAAACAGAAAGGTAGGTAAATCATGGTTCAAGCCTTACCTAATACTAACCTAGTAGTCAACCAAGGCAATGTTGCTGGGTAAGCCCCTCTAATTGATAAACTAG
>ERZ1034427.124-NODE-124-length-16838-cov-2.966097_pt1 | contig 16838 bp, 11 predicted proteins | sample MGYA00520607_ERZ1034427 | MGnify/ENA primary metagenome ERZ1034427 (study PRJEB33736, sample SAMEA104288489) | Azolla caroliniana | place: Brazil | collected 1987 | study: EMG produced TPA metagenomics assembly of the PRJEB19522 data set (Is there foul play in the... | reverse complement strand
CCCTTGCGGCGGACAGAGAGGTTCCCGCCACAAGGGCGGGAATGACGGGATGAATTTTGAGGCGCTGGGCTACCCCCGATACGCCTCCAACGCCGCGTTCAGCACGTGCAGCAGGCGCTCGCGGTCGGCGTCGTCGGGCGCGGCTTTCAGGGCTTCGCCCAAGGCCAGCTGGAAGGCGGCGCGCTGGTTGTGCCAGTCGAGCGAGCCGGCCGCGCGCGGCGGCAGGCGGGGCGGCGCCTCGTCGGCCAAGGTCGCCGGGCCCTCCCCTAGCAAGAAGGTCTCGTCCAGCGCCGGCGCCAGGAGTCGATCCTCGGCGAAGCCGGCTTCGGCCAGCCGACGCTTGAGACCCTGGGCCGCGTCCGGCTCGCCGTGGGCGATAAAGACCGAGCCCGCCACCGGCGCGCGCGCCTTGGCCCAGGCCACCAGGCCGCTGGCGTCGGCGTGGCCGGAATAGGCGTCCAGTTGCCGGATGCGGGCCCGCACCCGCACCTCGTCGCCCCGGATCGAGACGCGCGGCGCGCCCTCGGCCAGTAGCCGGCCCAGCGTGCCGGTGGCCTGGTAGCCGCACAGCAGCACCGTCGCCTCCTTGCGCCATAGCAGGCGCTTGAGGTGCTTGCGCACCCGCCCGGCGTCGCACATGCCGCTGGCCGCCAGGATGATGTGCCAGCCATCGAGGCGGTCGAGGCCGTCGCTCTCGGCCGGCGAACTCAGGAACCGCAGGTGGTCGGAAGGTCGTAGCGCCTCGAACGGATTGGACTGGACGCCCGGCCGCCAGCCCCTTGCCTGGAACACCTTGGTCGCCTCGATGGCCAGCGGCGAATCCAGAAAGATGTCGCCCCGGGGGACCTCGCCCGACTCCATCAGGTCCAGCAGATCGACCAGCAGCTCCTGGCTGCGCTCGACGGCGAAGGCGGGGATCAGCAGCGGCCCGCCGGCCTCGCGGGCGGCGCGGACCTCCTCGGCCAGTTGCCCGCGGCGCGAGGCGCTGTCGAAGCCGGTGCGCTCGCGATCGCCATAGGTGGACTCGATGATCAGATGGTCGACGCCGACGGGCGCGTCGGGATCATCCATGAACGGGCTGCCGCCGGGGCCGAGATCGCCGGAGAACAGCAGCGTCTTGGCCTGGCCGGGCGGGCCGACCTCGACCGCGATCGAGGCCGAGCCCAGCATGTGACCGGCCGGCCACCAGGTGGCGGTGATCCCCTCGGCGATCGTGACGGGCTCGCCCAGCTTGACCTTGTGGAACTGGGCGGCGACCGCCTTGCCGTCCTCGGCGGTGTAGATCGGCTCGACCGGTGGAATCCCGCGCCGCTGGTTGCGGCGGTTGAGGCTCTCGACCTCGTTCTCCTGGATGCCGCCGGCGTCGACCAGCATGACGGCGGCGAGATCGCGGGTGGCGGCGGTGGCGTGGATGGGTCCTTCGAACCCGGCCAGCATCAGCTTGGGCAACAGGCCCGAATGGTCGATGTGGGCGTGGGTCAGCAGGACGGCGTCGACCTTGCCGGCGTCGAACGGAAACGGTTGGTAGTTCAGCGCCTTCAGCGTCTTGGAGCCCTGGAACATGCCGCAGTCGATCAGCACCGTGGCGTGCTCGGTCACGAGCCGCGCGCAAAAGCCGGTGACGCAGCCCGCGGCGCCATGGAAGGTCAGGGTCGGGGTCATAGGAGCGCCATCCACAAGGAAACTCAGCGAGGATGAGCGTTCAGCGCGCGTCTTCGCCCTGATCCAGGTCAACCTCGCTGACGGATTGCGTCATAGTCCACGCCTCGACGCAAACCTTGAGTCTCCCCGTGACCGAAGTCCCCCTGCCGACCGTCGCTCCCGACAATCGCGCCCAGCTGATGTCGCCCTCCTATCGCCTCGCCGCGCTGGACCAGGACTTCCTGCTGGGCGAGTCGATGCGGGGCGTGCGGTTCCTGCTCGAGTTCGCCAAGGCCGACGAGGCCCTGCGCCGCTGGGGCGTGCGCTCGACCGTGGTGGTGTTCGGCAGCGCGCGGATCCGCCAGGACGGCCCGCCGGATCAGGCCCGCTGGTACGAGGAGGCCCGCCGCTTCGGCCGCATCGTCTCCGAGCGCGGCGGGGCCAAGCTCGATAACGGGGACCACCTTCGCGACAACGTCATCGCCACCGGCGGAGGCCCCGGCGCGATGGAGGCCGCCAATCGCGGCGCCTACGAGGCCGGCGCGCCGACGATCGGCTTCAACATCACCCTGCCGCGCGAGCAGACGCCCAATCCGTACTGCACGCCGGACCTGACCTTCCGCTTCCACTACTTCGCCATGCGCAAGATGCACCTGGCCATGCGGGCAAACGCCTTGGTGGTTTTCCCCGGCGGCTTTGGCACCTTCGACGAGCTCTTCGAGATCCTGACCCTGCGCCAGACCGACAAGGCGCCGCCGATCCCGATCGTGCTGTTCGACGAGGCCTACTGGCGCTCGATCATCAACTTCGAGGCCCTGGTCGAGCACGGCATGATCGCCCGCGAGGACCTCGACCTCCTCCACTTCGCCGACGACGCCGAGGAGGCCTGGGCCGAGCTGGTCAAACGCGGGCTGAAGCTGCCCGCGGACAAGGCCTAGGCCGCCTCAGGTCAGCAGATGACGAACGGTCGAGCGCAGGACCTTGCCTAGCGCCTCGCGGTCGAGGTCGGGGTGGTTGACGCCGCGCATCAGCAGGCCGTCGAAGATCAGGCCGATCGCCTCGCAGCGAGCCTGGAACTCGGCGTCGCTCCATTCGGGCCTGCGGCTGCGCTCCATCAGGGACCTGGCCATCTGCCGCTCCTGATCGTCGGCCGAGCGGACGATGGCGGCGACCTTGGGATTGCGCGCGGCCTCGGCGATGACCTCCAACGCCAGGGCGGCTCGGCCGGGCTCGAAGCACTTGTCGATGCTCTCGGGGAGGTGCTCGTCGATCGCGTCGGCCAGCGTGCCCGGCTGGCTCTCGAGCTCGGCGAACTTGTCGCGCATCTCGGCCAGGTCCTGCTCGACGATGGCGGCGATGATCGCCTCCTTGTTCTCGAAGTAGCGGTAGATCTGGCCGACGCTCAGGCCGGCGGCCTTGGCGATATCGGCCATGCTGGCCCCGTGGAAGCCAGACTGCCGAACGCGCTCGCAGGCGGCGTCTAGAATCTGCTGACGACGCGATTCCGGCGACGGGCGACCCAAGTAGGCGTCATCAACCATTGAAAATCCCAAGCGACATTACATTTCCGTTAGGGCAGCCTCAGTGTCGGGTTTGAAGGTTGACTTGCGCCAGTCGCGCTCCTATGTCCAGCCCGATTGAGAATGAACGTTCATTCTCAGATTGTTCATCATGCCGGTCTAGTCAAGGGCAATAGCTCACTAGCCCATCGCATCCGGGGTCACATATGCACTTCCAACGCACCGCCGCCTCAACGGCCGTGGGACTCGCCGCCATCGCGCTCACCCTCGCCGCCTGCGGCCAGAAAGGCGGCGCGAACGCCGGCATGGGCGGAGCCACCGAGGTCGGCTACGTCGTGGCCCAGCCTCAGACCGTGGGTCTGACCACCGAGCTTTCGGGCCGCACCTCGGCCTTCCTGGTCTCGGAAGTGCGCCCGCAGGTGGGGGGCGTCATCAAGTCGCGCCTCTTCCAGGAGGGCTCGATCGTCCAGGCGGGGCAGTCGCTCTACCAGATCGATCCGGCCACCTATCAGGCGACCTACAACAGCGCCGCCGCCGCCCTGGCCCAGGCGCAAGCCCAGGCCACCGCCGCCAAGCTGAAGGCCGACCGCTACAAGACGCTGGTCGAGAGCGGCGCGGTCTCCAAGCAGGACAATGACGACGCCCAGGCCACCGCCGCCCAGACGGCCGCCGCCGTCGCGGTGCAGAAGGCCGCGCTCGACACCGCCCGCATCAACCTGAACTACACCAAGGTCGCCGCGCCGATCACCGGCCGCATCGGCAAGAGCGCCGTGACGCCCGGCGCGCTGGTCACCGCCAGCCAGGCCACGCCGCTGGCCACGGTGCAGGACCTGTCGAAGATCTATGTCGATCTGACCCAGACCTCGGCCGAGCTGCTGAAGCTCAAGCAGCAGTTCGCCAGCGGCAAGCTGGGTCGCACGAACTCGGCCACCGTCACCCTGAAGCTGGAGGACGGCTCGACCTATCCGACCCCGGGCACGCTGGAATTCTCGGACGTCACCGTCGACGCCGGCACCGGCTCGGTCACGCTGCGCGCGGTGTTCCCCAACCCGAACGGCGTGCTGCTGCCGGGCATGTATGTCCGCGCCAGCCTGACGCAGAGCGTGGCCCCGAGCGGCATCCTGATCCCGCAGACGGCGATCAGCCGCGACCCCAAGGGCGCCGCGACGGTGATGCTGGTCGGCGCCAAGGGCCCCGAGTCGCGTCCGGTCACCCTGGGTCAGACGGTCGGCGACAAGTGGCTTGTCACCAGCGGCCTCCAGGCCGGCGACAAGGTCATCGTCGAGGGCCTGATGAAGGTCCGTCCCGGCGCGCCGATCAAGGCCGTCCCCGCCGGCGCGGCTCCCGCCGCCCAAGCCCAGCGCTAAGGCCAGCCTCCGATGCTTTCACGCTTCTTCATCGACAGGCCCATCTTCGCGTGGGTCATCGCCATCGTGATCATGCTGGCCGGGGCGCTCGCCATCCGGACCCTGCCGATCGCGCAGTATCCCAGCATCGCCCTGCCGCAGGTGGCGATCTCGGCCAACTATCCCGGCGCCTCGGCCAAGACGGTCGAGGACAGCGTCACCCAGGTCATCGAACAGAAGATGAAGGGCCTGGACGGCCTGGATTACATGTCGTCGACCAGCGACAGCGCCGGTTCGGCCACGGTGACCCTGACCTTCAAGGCTGGCACCGACATCGACATCGCCCAGGTCCAGGTCCAGAACAAGCTGCAGACCGCCACCGCCCTGCTGCCGCAGGAAGTGCAGCAGCAAGGCCTGACGGTCGCCAAGTCGGCGCGTAACTTCATGATGGTGGTGGGTCTCTATTCGGAGAACCCCAAGACCACCGGCACCGACCTCGCCGACTACCTGGCCTCGAACATCCAGGACCCGCTGAGCCGCGTCGACGGCGTCGGCGACATCCAGCTGTTCGGCTCGCAATACGCCATGCGCATCTGGCTGGACCCGCAGAAGCTGGCCAGCTTCAGCCTGACCCCGGCCGACGTCTCGACCGCGATCAAGGCCCAGAACGCGCAGGTTTCGGCCGGTCAGCTGGGCGGCGCGCCCAACCTGCCGGGCACGGGCCTGAACGCCACGATCACGGCCCAGTCGCGCCTGCAGACGCCCGAGCAGTTCCGTCAGATCATCCTGAAGAACACCAGCGGCGGCGCCACCGTTCGCCTGGGCGACGTGGCCCGCGTCGAGTTGGGCTCGGAAAGCTACGCCTCGACCGCCAAGTTCAACGGCCACCCCGCCGCCGGCATGGCCATCAAGCTGGCCCCCGGCGCCAACGCGCTGGACACCGCCGCGGCGGTGAAGGCCCGCATGGCCCAGCTCGAGAAGAACTTCCCAGCCAGCTACAAGTACGTCGTCCCCTATGACTCCACGCCGTTCGTCGAGCTGTCGATCCACGAGGTGGTCAAGACGCTGATCGAGGCCATCATCCTCGTCTTCATCGTCATGTTCCTGTTCCTGCAGAACTGGCGCGCGACCCTGATCCCGACCATCGCCGTGCCGGTCGTCCTGCTGGGCACCTTCGGCGTGCTGGCGGCCTTCGGCTACTCGATCAACACCCTGACCATGTTCGGCCTGGTGCTGGCCATCGGCCTGCTGGTCGACGACGCCATCGTCGTGGTCGAGAACGTCGAGCGCGTGATGAGCGAGGAAGGGCTCTCCCCCAAGGAGGCCACCCGCAAGTCGATGAACGAGATCACCGGCGCCCTGATCGGCATCGCCCTGGTGCTGGCCGCGGTGTTCGTGCCGATGGCCTTCTTCGGCGGCTCGCAAGGCGTGATCTACCGTCAGTTCTCGATCACCATCGTCTCGGCCATGGGCCTGTCGGTGATCGTCGCCCTGATCCTCACTCCGGCCCTCTGCGCCACCATGCTGAAGCCGGTCAAGGCCGGTCACCACGACGAGAAGACCGGCTTCTTCGGCTGGTTCAACCGCAGCTTCAACGACATGAGCGGTCGCTACCAAGGCGGCGTGCGCAAGATCCTGGGCAAGAGCGGTCGCTGGATGGCCGTCTACGCCGCGATCATCGTGGCCATGGGCCTGCTGTTCATCCGCCTGCCCAGCGCCTTCCTGCCGGAAGAAGACCAAGGGACCATGTTCACCCTGGTCCAGCTGCCCGCCGGCGCGCCCGAGGAGAAGACCCTGGCCGTGCTGGACAAGGTGCGCGACCACTTCCTGATCGGCGAGAAGGACGCCGTGCAGTCGGTGTTCACGGTCTCGGGCTTCAGCTTCGCTGGCGCCGGTCAGAACGCGGGTCTCGCCTTCGTTCGCCTGAAGGACTTCGACGTGCGCAAGTCGGCCAGCCTCAAGGCCCAGGCCGTGGCCGGTCGCGCCATGGGCGCCTTCGGCGCTCAGTTCCGCGACGCCATGGTGTTCGCGATCGTGCCGCCGGCCGTGTCGGAACTGGGCAACTCGTCCGGCTTCGACTTCCAGCTGCAGGATACGGGCGGCGTCGGTCACGAGACCCTGATGAACGCCCGCAACATGATGCTGGGCATGGCCGCCCAGGATCCGAACCTGGTGGGCGTGCGCCCGAACGGCCAGGACGACACCCCGCAGCTGAAGATCGAGGTCGACCAGGCCAAGGCCGGCGCGCTGGGCTTGACCACCGCCGACATCAACAGCGCGCTCAGCAGCGCCTGGGGTGGCTCGTACGTCAACGACTTCATCGATCGCGGCCGGGTCAAGAAGGTCTATATGCAGGCCGACGCGCCGTTCCGCATGACGCCCGAGGACCTGAACCGCTGGTACGTGCGCAACAGCAGCGGCCAGATGGTGCCCTTCCCGGCCTTCGCCAGCGCGTCCTGGACCTACGGCTCGCCGCGTCTGGAACGCTACAACGGCCTGTCGTCGGTCAACCTCCAGGGCTCGCCCGCCCCGGGCAAGAGCTCGGGCGACGCGATCGCGGCGATGGAGAAGCTCGCGACCAAGCTGCCCCCGGGCGTCGGCTACGAGTGGACCGGCCTGTCGGCTCAGGAGCTGGAGTCCGGCAACCAGGCCCCCGCCCTGTACGGCATCTCGATCCTGGTGGTGTTCCTGCTGCTGGCCGCGCTCTATGAGAGCTGGTCGATCCCGCTGGCCGTCATCATGGTCATCCCGCTGGGCGTCATCGGCGCTCTGCTGGCGACCTTCGCTCGCGGCCTCAGCAACGACATCTACTTCCAGGTGGGCCTGCTGACGACCATGGGCCTGGCGGCCAAGAACGCCATCCTGATCGTCGAGTTCGCCAAGGATCTCTACGAGAAGGGCATGAGCCTGATCGACGCGACGCTGGAGGCCGTGCGCCTGCGCCTTCGCCCGATCATCATGACCTCGCTGGCCTTCGTCTTCGGCGTGCTGCCGCTGGCGATCTCCAACGGGGCCGGCTCCGGCGCCCAGCACGCGATCGGCACCGGCGTCATCGGCGGCATGATCTCGGCCACCCTCCTGGCGATCTTCTTCGTCCCGCTGTTCTTCGTGGTGGTCGAGAAGATCTTCAAACCCAAGCACCCCGGTCACGACGCCGCCGCCCAAGGCGAAGCGCCGTCGACGGAGGCCCACTGATCATGTTCCGTAATCTCACCCTGATCCTGCTCGCCTCCACCGCCTTGGGCGCCTGCACGATGGCGCCCAAGTACGAGCGCCCGACCCTGCCGGTCGCCCAGACCTGGTCCACGCCGACGACCGAGCCCACCGGCTCGGTCACGGCCGCCGACCTCGACTGGCGCCAGGTGCTGGTCGATCCCCGTCTGCAAGGCGTGGTCGATCTCGCGCTCAAGCAGAACCGCGACCTGCGGGTGGCGGTGCTGAACATCGAGAAGGCCCGCGCCACCTACGGCGTCCAGCGCTCGGCCTTGTTCCCGGCGATCAACGGCGTGCTCAGCGAGCAGCGCAGCCGCACGCCGCCTTCGACCTCGCAGACCGGCCAGGCCATCGACACCGACACCTACAGCGCCACCATCGGCTTCACCGCCTATGAGCTGGACCTGTTCGGCCGGGTGCGCAGCCTGAACGCCTCGGCCCTGCAGAGCTTCTTCGCCGAGCAGGAGAACGCCCGCTCGGTCCGCGTCAGCCTGATCGCCGAGACCGCCAACGCCTGGCTGACCCTGGCCGCCGACCAGGATCGCCTGGCCCTGGCCAGGAACACCCTGACGACGCGCGAGGAATCGCTGGCGCTGATCCAGCGTCAGGTCGACGGCGGCGTCGGCTCGCTGATCGACCTGCGCAACGCCCAGACCCTGGCCGAGACCGCGCGCGCGGACGTGGCGACCTACACCGCCCAGGTCGCCCAGGACCGCAACGCCCTGGTGCTGCTGGCCGGCGGCGAGGTCCCCGCGGAGCTGCTTCCGAACGGCGACCTGGCCTCGGCCAACATCCTGGCCGACCTGCCGGCCGGCGTGCCGTCGGACGTGCTGGTCCGTCGCCCCGACGTCCTGGCCGCCGAACACGAGCTGGAAAGCGCCAACGCCAATATCGGCGCGGCCCGCGCGGCCTTCTTCCCGCGCATCGCCCTGACCGGCTCGACGGGCGCGGCCAGCGGCGACCTGGATGGTCTGTTCAAGAACGGCACCGGCGCCTGGAGCTTCACGCCCTCGATCAGCCTGCCGATCTTCGCCGGCGGCGCGAACGTCGCGAACCTGAACAGCGCCAAGGCCAGCCGCGACATCGCCGTGGCGACCTACGAGAAGACGGTGCAGACGGCCTTCCGCGAGGTCTCCGACGCCCTGTCCACGCGCCAGACGGTCGGCGATCGCCTGGCCGCCCAGGAACGCCTGACCGCGGCGGCCACCGATAGCCAGCGACTCACGCAACAGCGCCGCGAGGCCGGGCTGGATAACGCCCTGACGCTCCTGGATGCTCAGCGCACGCTGTACTCGGCCCAGCAAGGCCTGATCACGGCCCGCCTGGCGCGGGCGACCAATCTGGTGACCCTCTACAAGACGCTTGGCGGCGGCGCCCCCGCCCGCTGAGCGATCTCAAGCCTTCCCCCCGGCAGCCCCCGGGGGGAAGTTCGTTGACCATCATCCCCCCCCCGGTGGTCGCGAACGGAAGGGGCGCGCTTCCTCCCCCCATTCCCGGGAGCCGCCCCTTCCTCCTCCTCTTCCCAAGGCAAGTCTTGCATGACCCGATCCGGGGACGGGGCGGGCCGTTTATTACCGTTCGGTAATCCTTTTAGGTAAACGTTTGCACGTGAACGGTGTTTCCGCGCGTGCAGAAGCCAAAGCCGGAAGAGGACTACCCATGACGACCAAGGCAAAGAACGATCAGACGTCGAACCACACCGCCCAGGTGGCCGGCATCGTGCTCGCCACCCTGCTGGCCCTGACCGCCATCGTCTCCGCCGTGATCGCGCCAACCGACCTTTCCGGCCGCCCGCTCTCCAACGCGTCGATCGTGTCCGTCCGCTAAAGCGGCAGCTGGACCGTGCTCTTGACCTCCTCGAGCACGGCGTAGGTGCGGGTCTCCCGCACGCCGGGCATCTTGACCAGGATGTCGCCCAGGAAGCCGCGATAGGCCTCCATGTCCTTCACGCGGGCCTTGATCAGATAGTCGAAGCCCCCCGCCACCATGTGGCATTCCAGAACCTCGGGCGCGCGGCGAACGGCGGCGGCGAAATCCTCGAAGGTCTCGCCCGTGGTCCGCTCCAGCACCACCTCCACGAAGATCAGCAGCGCCCGGTCGACCTTGGCCGGGTCCAGCAGCGCCGCGTAGCCGGTGATGAAGCCGCGCTCCTTCAGCCGCCGGACGCGGTCGAACGTGGCCGCTGGCGACAGATTGCAGCGCTTGGCCAGCTCGGCGTTGGTGATGCGTCCATCGGCCTGCAAAACCCTGAGTAGTCGGCGATCGGTGTCGTCTAGAGCGGAATTGGCCATGGGGCGTTTTCACCGAAGAAGCTTCGAAAAATAGCGCCCACAAACGGAGCACCTTCGAACAGCTTAGCGTTACACCCCCAATCGTTCCAGCCCACCCGCGCCAACCCCTCCTCCTCCAGGGCGTCGGTGGGAACGGCAAGGCCGTTCGGAACGTCGCGACGCTCGCCCCTCTCCCCCTAACCGGGCGTCGCGCTAGAGAGGAAGGGACGCAACCGTCTCCCCGACCGGCGTCCCTTCCTCCCTCCCCACTTCAAGAGCATCCTCGCCTCACGCCGCCCGCTTTCGCTGGAGCGGACGATCATTTTTCGCGCTCCGGCCGAAGCCCCATCGGCCTGAGCGATCAACAAACGAAGCACCTTTGGCGGAAGTCGCGATAGACCGACGATATTCTAACCTCAGGGAACGCCATGCCCGCGATGAATTGGGATAGCCTCGACGACGGCAAGTATCGCGACGAAGCCGCCGTGATCGCCGGCCTGCTGGCCTCGACGCCGCTCTCCAGCGAGGACCGCGCCGCCGTCCGCGCCGAGGCCGAGGCGCTGGTGCGCGGGGCCCGCCGCAGCGTCCGCAAGCAGGGCGTGGTCGAGAGCTTCCTGCAGGAGTTCTCGCTCGGCACCCGCGAGGGCCTGGCCTTGATGTGCCTGGCCGAGGCCCTGCTGCGCACCCCCGACGACGACACCCGCGACAAGCTGATCGCCGAGAAGATCGGCTCGGCTGATTGGGCGTCGCACCTGGGCGGCTCCGACAGCCTGTTCGTCAACGCCTCGACCTGGGGCCTGATGCTGACCGGCAAGATCGTCGAGCCCGACGACGAGGCCCGCAACGACATGCCCGGCTTCATCAAGAAGCTGGCCGGCCGCCTCGGCGAGCCGGTGATCCGCGCCGCCGTCGGCCAGGCCATCCGCATCATGGGCGAGCAGTTCGTCCTTGGTCGCACGATCGAGGCCGCCATCAAGCGCGCGGCGAACGAGGACACCATGTGCTCGTTCGACATGCTGGGCGAAGGCGCCCGCACCGCCGCCGACGCCGAGCGCTACGAAAAGGCCTATGCCGACGCCATCGAGACGGTCGGCAAGCTGTCCAACCGCGCTGGTCCGGAAAAGGGCCACGGTGTCTCGGTCAAGCTCTCGGCCCTGTGCCCGCGCTACGAGGCCACCCACGAGGACCGCGTGTGGGAGGAGCTCTATCCGCGCACCCTGCGCCTGGCCCTGATCGCCGCGCGCCATGACCTGAACTTCACGATCGACGCCGAGGAGGCCGATCGCCTGGCCCTGTCGCTGAAGCTGCTGGACAAGCTGTGCCGCGAGCCGGAGCTGGCCGGCTGGACGGGCCTCGGCCTCGCCGTCCAGGCCTACCAGAAGCGCTGCGGCGAGGTGATCGCCCGCCTGCGCGCCCTCTCGGAAGAGACCGGCCGCCGCCTGATGGTCCGCCTCGTCAAGGGCGCCTACTGGGACAGCGAGATCAAGCGCGCCCAGGTCGCCGGCCGTCCGGACTATCCGGTCTATACGACCAAGCCGGCCACGGACCTGTCGTACCTGGTCAACGCCAAGGCGCTAATCGACGCCGCGCCGGGCCTCTACGCCCAGTTCGCCACGCACAACGCCCACACCCTGGCCGCGGTCGTGCGCATGGCCAAGAACGCCGGCGTCCGCATCGAGCACCAGCGCCTGCATGGCATGGGCGAGGCTTTGTATAAGGCCGCCGACGACCTGTATGACGGCGTCACCCTGCGAGCCTACGCGCCGGTGGGCGGCCACGAGGACCTGCTGCCCTACCTGGTCCGCCGCCTGCTCGAGAACGGCGCCAACACCAGCTTCGTCCACGCCTTGCTCGACGAGCGGGTGCCGGTCGAGAAGGTCGTCACCGACCCGATCGACGTGGTCGAGGCCCACCCCGACCGCCACGCCAAGATCCCGACGCCGATCGAGGTCTATGGCCCGCGCCGCAAGAACAGCGCCGGTCTCGACCTGTCGGTGAAGGCCGATCGCGAGCGCCTCTCCGCCGCGGTCGCGGCCATCGACACCGAGACCCTTTCGGCCGGGCCGCTGATCGGCGGCAAGCTGGCTGTCGGCACGCCGCCCCTGCCGGTGGTCGCCCCCGCCGACGAATGCCGCGTGGTCGGCGCGGTCTCCGAGGCCCAGCTGCCGCAGATCGACGAGGCCTTCCGCCTGGCCCGCGCCGCGCAGCCGGCCTGGGATCGCGCCGGCGGCCCGGCCCGCGCCCAGGTGCTGCGCGCCATGGCCGACGCCCTGGAAACCAACATCGAGCGGCTGATCGCCATCCTCGCGCGCGAGGCCGGCAAGACCCTCTCCGACGGCATCGCCGAGGTCCGCGAGGCGGTCGACTTCTGCCGCTACTACGCCGTGCTGGCCGAGGACCAGTTCGGCGAGGCCGAGGTGCTCAAGGGCCCGGTCGGCGAGGCCAACAGCCTGCGCCTGGCCGGTCGCGGCGTCTTCGTCTGCATCAGCCCCTGGAACTTCCCGCTGGCCATCTTCACCGGCCAGATCGCCGCCGCCCTCGCCGCCGGCAACGCCGTGCTGGCCAAGCCCGCCGAGCAGACCCCGCTGATCGCCCACGAGGCGGTGAAGCTCTATCACGCCGCGGGCCTGGACCCGCGCCTGCTGGCCCTGCTGCCCGGTCGTGGCGAGACCGTCGGCGCGGCCTTGGTCGCCCACGAGGGCCTGGACGGCGTCGCCTTCACCGGCGGCACCGACACGGCCTGGCGGATCAACCAGACGCTCAGCGCGCGCCAAGGCCCGATCGTCCCGTTCATCGCCGAGACCGGCGGCCTCAACGGCATGTTCGTCGACACTACCGCGCAGCGCGAGCAGGTGATCGATGACGTGATCGTCTCGGCCTTCGGTTCGGCCGGCCAGCGCTGCTCGGCCCTGCGCCTGCTGTTCCTGCCGCGCGACACCGCCGATCACATCATCGAGGGCCTGAAGGGCGCGATGGACGCCCTCGTGCTGGGCGATCCGGCCCTGGCCGTCACCGACGTCGGCCCGGTCATCGACGCCGAGGCCAAGACCGCCCTCGACAAGCACCTGGAGCGCCTGAAGCGCGAGGCCAAGGTGCTGCACGCGCTCGCCCCCCCCGAGGGCGGCACGTTCTTCGCGCCGGTCCTGGCCGAGATCCCGGCCGCCGACTTCCTGGAGCGCGAGGTGTTCGGTCCCGTCCTGCACGTGGTCCGCTACAAGCCCGAGCATCTCGAACAGGTCGCCGGCGCCCTGGCGGCTCGCCGCTACGGCCTGACGCTGGGCGTCCACTCGCGGATCGAGAGCTTCGCGGCCGACGTCCAGCGCCTGGTCCCGGCCGGCAACGCCTACGTCAATCGCTCGATGACCGGCGCGGTCGTGGGCGTGCAGCCGTTCGGCGGCGAGGGCCTGTCGGGCACCGGCCCCAAGGCCGGCGGTCCGCACGCCCTGCTGCGCTTCGCCGTGGAGCGGGCCCTCAGCGTCAACATCACCGCCCAGGGCGGCGATCCGGCGCTGCTGAACCTCTAAGACCAAGGCGCGCTTCACAACCGCCGCGGGCGCACTCTAAGCTTCCCTCAACCTCAGGGGGGAGCTTAGCCATGCGCCTGTCGCGCCGTGACCTCATTCTGGCCGCCGCCCTGCCCGCGCTTGGGGCGGCGGCCAGGCCAGCCGCCCCGCCGAAAGGCTTCGTCGCCGTCGACAAGGGGCGCCTCTCGCTCGACGGCAAGCCCTACCGCTTCGCCGGCGCGAACCTCTGGTACGGCGCCTGGCTGGGCGCGCCGGCGGCGTTCGGCGATGTCCAGCGGCTGAGGCGCGAGCTGGATCGGCTCAAGAGCCTCGGCGTCACCAACCTGAGGGTGCTGGGCGCGGGCGAGCGCTCCCCGGCCAAGGCCGCCGTCTCCCCGACCTTCCAGGAGGAGCCGGGCGTCTATCGCCAGGATTTGCTGAAGGGTCTCGACGTTCTGCTGGCGGAAATGGCCAAGCGGGACATGAAGGCGGTCGTCTACGTCAACAACTTCTGGGACTGGTCGGGCGGCATGCCGGCCTATCTGAACTGGGTCGGAAACGGTCCGTGGTTCCAGCAGGGCGACCCCAACCATCCGTGGCCGGAGTATCCGGATTATTCGGCCCGGTTCTACGGCGACGCCAAGGCCAACGCGCTGTTCCTGCGCTATCTGCGCGGCCTGGTCGGACGAGTGAACACCGTCACTGGCAAGCCCTATCGCGACGATCCGACGATCATGGCCTGGCAGCTGGCCAACGAGCCTCGCCCGGGCGGAACCGCCGCCTTCGGCGACCGCAACATGGCCGTCTTCCAGCAGTGGATCCGCGACACCTCCAAGCTGATCAAGACGCTGGATCCGCGCCATCTGGTCTGCACCGGCAGCGAGGGCCTGAAGGGCTGCCTGGAAAGCGAGGCTTGCGTGCTCGACGCTCACCGGCCCGACACCATCGACTACGTCACCGCCCACGTCTGGCCCAACAACTGGGGCTGGATCGATCCGAAGAACCAGCCGGCGACCTACGCGGCTGGCGAGGCGCGCTGCCGCGACTATGTCGCGCGCCACATCGCCATCGCCCGCCAGCTGGGCAAGCCCCTGGTCATCGAGGAGTTCGGCCTGATCCGCGAGGCGCGCGCCTTCGCGCCCGGCTCGCCCACGGCCGACAAGGACCGCTTCTACCGGACGATCTACGGCCTGGCGCTGGAGGACATGAAGGCCGGCGGCCCGACGGCGGGGACCAACTTCTGGGCCTGGAACGGCGAGGGCCGCGCCCAGCATCCGGACGCCTGGTTCGCGAGCGGCGACAAGAGCTTCGTCGGCGATCCGCCCCAGGAGGAGCAGGGCCTCTACGGCGTCTTCGACACCGACGCCTCGACCCTGGCGGTGATCGCCGAGCACGCCGCGGCGGTGCGGGGGCTGGGCTGACAATAGGGATTGTCACCGGTGTCATCCGTGCTACCGCTGAGGCAAGCTCGCTAGAAGTCGCGCCGAGGAAACCATGGAAACCACCCGCCGAACGCTCGTGACCGGCGCCGCCGCCCTGGCCGCCTACGCCGCCCTGCCCAGCGCCGGCTTCACGGCCGAGAAGCGCTCGCCCGTGGTCACGACGACCAACGGCAAGGTGCGCGGTTCTGTCGATGGCGAGGTCAGCGTCTTCAAGGGGCTGCGCTACGGCGCGGACACCGGCGGGGCGCGGCGGTTCATGCCGCCGGTCAGGCCGCAGCCCTGGACCGACGTGAAGGACGCCCTCGCCTACGGTCCGGCCTCGATGCAGACCGGCAAGGGCGAGGAGGGCGAGACGCTCTCCGAGGACTGCCTGTTCCTGAACGTCTGGACGCCGGCGAAAGCCGGGAAGAACGGCCTCGCCGACGGCGGCAGGCGGCCCGTGATGTTCTACATCCACGGCGGCGCCTACAACGGCGGCTCGGGCGGCAGTCCCTGGTACGAGGGAACGAAGCTGGCCAAGCGTGGCGACGTCGTGGTGGTCACCGTCAACCACCGTCTGAACGCCTTCGGCTATCTCTATCTGGCCCGCCTGTTCAACGACGCATCCGTCGCCGACAGCGGCAATGTCGGCCAGCTGGACCTGGTGCTGGCGCTACAATGGGTGCGGGACAATATCGCGGCCTTCGGCGGCGATCCGGACCGGGTGATGCTATTTGGCCAATCCGGCGGCGGGGCCAAGATCGCCACCCTGTTGGGCATGCCGGCGGCCAAGGGCCTCTTTCACCGCGCCGCCACCATGAGCGGCCAACAGGTCACCGTCGGCGGCCCGTTCAACGCCACCCGGCGCGCCAAGGCCTTCCTGGACAAGCTGGGGATCAAGGACCTGGCCGCCCTGCGCGCCCTCCCCGCCCAGGACATGCTGGCCGGCCTGAAGGCCGTCGATCCGATCGCCGCCTCGGGCGGGGTCTATATGGGTCCGGTGCTGGACGAGCGCGGCCTGACCCGCCACCCGTTCTTCCCCGACGCCGCGCCCGAGGGCCTGTCGGTTCCGATGATGTGCGGCAACACCCACGACGAGACCAAGGGCTTCATCGGCTGGGACGCCAAGGCCTTCCCCCAGACCTGGGAAGAAGTCATCGCCAGGCTGCCGGGCCAGTTCAACGCCCGCATCGACATCGATCCCGAGACGGTGGTGGCCTTCTACTGCCAGACCTATCCGGCCTATTCGCCGGCGGACGTCTATTTCGCCGCCTCGACCGCCGGGCGTTCGTGGAAGGCCGCGATCATCCAGGCCGAGGAGCGGGCCCGGGCGGGCGCGCCGGCCTATGTCTATCAGGTCAATTGGAAGTCGCCGGTCCAGGGCGGGATCTTCGGCGCGCCGCACACGATCGACATCGGCCTGGTGTTCGGCACGCTGGACGCCAAGGGCTCGATCGTCGGGACGGGCCCGGAGTCCGTCGCCATGTCGAACACGATGAGCGACGCCTTCATCGCCTTCGCCCGCGCGGGCGATCCGAACGGCGGAAATCTGCCCCGATGGGAGCCCTACGCCTTGGACCGCCGCCAGACGATGGTGTTCGACAACGCCTCGCGGATGGAGGACGACCCGCGCGGGGCCGAGCGCCGGTTCTTCAACCGCGTGCCCTTCACCCAGTTCGGAACCTGAGGCGCTTGGGGACAGGGCAAAGAAAAAGGGCGAGCCCGAAGGCTCGCCCCAAGAGGCCGGCGCGAACGCCGACGCTCAGGTCTTCTTAGCGGAACAGGCTCAGGATCGACGAGCTCGAGGAGTTCGCGATCGATAGCGCCTGCACGCCCAGCTGTTGCTTGGTTTGCAGCGACTGCAGCTTGGCGCTTTCCTTGGCCAGGTCGGCGTCCACCAGGTTGCCAACGCCGGCGTCCAGGC
>ERZ1034427.121-NODE-121-length-17490-cov-3.009923_pt1 | contig 17490 bp, 14 predicted proteins | sample MGYA00520607_ERZ1034427 | MGnify/ENA primary metagenome ERZ1034427 (study PRJEB33736, sample SAMEA104288489) | Azolla caroliniana | place: Brazil | collected 1987 | study: EMG produced TPA metagenomics assembly of the PRJEB19522 data set (Is there foul play in the... | reverse complement strand
CCAGCCGCGCCAACCCGAACGCCAGCTTCCTGCTGCGCAAGCGCTTCACCGACGTCGGTCCGCGCCGCTCCGACACCACCTTCAACGTGTTCCAGATCGCGGGCGGCGTGCGCGGCGACATCGGCTACAAGGACTGGACGTATGACGTCTTCGCCTCGTACGGACGGTCCGAGCAGAACGAGACCCAGTCGGGCAATGTCAGCCACTCGGCGGTCCAGACGCTGCTGAACGCGGCCGACGGCGGCGCCAGCATCTGCGAGGGCGGCTACGACCCGTTCGGCCTGAACGCGCTGTCGTCGGCCTGCCGCTCGTACATCGCCCGCCAGACGAAGAACCGCACCGTCGCGGAACAGCAGGTGGTGGAAGCCAACCTGCAGGGCGGCCTGTTTGATCTGCCCGCCGGCGAGGTTCGCGCCGCCATCGGCGCCAGCTACAAGCGCGACACCTACCTGTTCGAGCCCGACAGCCTGCTGTCGACCGGCGACGTGGTTGGCTTCAACGCCCAGGACGCCATCGACGCGGCGACCAACGTCAAGGAACTGTATGGCGAACTGCTGGTCCCGGTGCTGAAGGATCTGCCGTTCATCAAGGCTCTGGACCTGACCGCCGGCTATCGCCTGTCGGACTACAACACCGTGGGCAAGGTCAATGCCTACAAGCTGAACGGCGACTGGGAGGTCCTCGACGGTTTCCGCCTCCGCGGCGGCTATCAGCGCGCCGTGCGGGCGCCGTCGATCGGCGAACTCTACTCGCCGCAAAACCAGGACTACCCGTCGATTAGCGAGGACCCCTGCGCCTACAACAGCACCTATCGCGCCGGCTCGAACGCCGCGACGGTCCGCTCGCTGTGCCTGGCTCAGGGCGTGCCGTCGGCGATCATCGACAGCTACACCTACGCCAACACCCAGGTGAACGCGCTGAGCGGCGGCAATCCGGATCTGCGCGAGGAAACGGCCAACACCTACAGCGTCGGCGCCGTGTGGACCCCGCGCATCGCCCACCCGCTGCTGGAGCGCCTGTCGCTGTCGGTCGACTACTATTCGATCGACATCAAGAACGCGATCGGCACGATCGACGCCGCCACCGCGCTGGACAAGTGCTACTCGGCCGAGGGCAACCCGACCGGCTCGACCAGCAACTACTATTGCGGCCTGTTCAAGCGCAACAGCGAGACGGGTGAGATCGACACCCTGACCCTGACCAATCTGAACCTCGCCGAGTACAAGACCGCGGGCGTCGACTTCCAGGTCGACTGGGGCTTTGGCCTGGGCGCGGTTGGCCTCGACGACAGCTACGGCGCGATCAAGGTCAACGTGATCGGCACGTACCTCGACAGCTTCAAGGTCCAGAGCCTGCCGGGCGAGGGCTTCACCGAGCTGAAGGGCACGATCGGCAACACCCAGATCAGCTCGACCGCCGTCTCCCACCCCGAGTGGAAGTACACCACCTCGGTCAGCTACCAGATCGGTCCGGTCGAGGTCGGCGCGCGCTGGCGCTACATCGGGAACATGGTCGACGCGGCCGACGCCAGCGAGAAGATCGGCGCGGTCAACTACTACGACCTCAACGCGTCGTGGCAGGTCACCGACACCTACTCGATCCGCGGCGGGGTCACCAACCTGACCAACAAGCAGCCGCCCTACTTCTCGTCCTACGTCCAGGCCAACACCGACCCGTCGACCTACGACGTGCTGGGCCGCCGCTTCTTCGTGGCGGTGAAGGCCAAGTTCTAGGGCTTACACGTCCAACCCAACTTGACGGGCGGGCTCCTCGCGGGCCCGCCTTTTTCTTTGAGCAAAGCGTGGAAGACCAGGCGCGAAGCGGCGCCCTTCCGCCGGAAGACCGGCGGGCTTGGGGAGGCGGCGGAGCGTCCGGGCAGGACCCGGATGATGGGTAGAGGAACACCGTTTCGGCCGAGGCCGGAGCGCTCCGCGTGACCTGTGCTCCGGAGCCCTCGACGCGCGGGGTTTTAACCCGCTTCCGAAAGAGGCCCTGGGCGGGCGGAGGAAGATGCGTTCCCTCCGGACCGCGCGGGCGATTTCAGCCCGCGCCTGCCGCGCCGATCTCCTTCGCCGCCCGGCTTTCGTCCCGATGTTTCAAGGAGCCCGTCCGGATCCGTCGCGAAGGCGGCCCGAAGGCCAAGACCAGCGCTTCCCGCTCGATCACCCCCGCCGCTCGTTCGGTCGCCAGCTGAACGTCCTCCCCCGCGACGGGGCGAGGACAAGTATGCGGGCGGTTTTGGGAACGATGCGTCGATTTTGGATGTGCTCTTGGGTGAGGAGCGTAAGCGGTTGAGGCTGTTGGGGTTGGAGGGGTTGGACGCCCGCGAGGAGACGGGGATTGGCGCGCTTCTCGTCAAAAACCCCGTCATCCCGCGCATGAAGCGCGGGATGACGGATGTATTTGAACGCGTGAAAGCCCGTCTCTCCCGAGACGGAGCCATCCTTACATCTCACGGCGAGACGATCGCCGGACTGTCCAGGTCACTCAAGGACGGCTTCGCCGCCGCGGAGCGGCCGCCCGGCGGGCGGTCCTTGACTGACCTGGACAGTCCGGCACGCCGCGGCCTCCAAGAGATGTAAGGTTCGTACCGACCTGGGGACGTCGGCTTACGACCCGTTGCGGACTTTGCCCGTTGCTGGCGCTAAGCGGATTGAGCAGCTATGCCAGAGGCCACGTAAGAGTTGAGTGACGATGTCAGCTTGGCCCGACGAGCGATTTTGGTCGCGGAGAAATACGCTTCTATCGGCGTTTGCGTTGATGGGGGCGTCGGCATGCCGTGCGCCGCCAGAGAGCAAGCCTGGCCCGATCGTTCCTGAAAATGCCGTCGAGGTGGCTCTTGTCGCCTCCTCGCAAGGGCCAGCACTCCCAGGTACGGGTCTTCTCAGCGTTCTGCCTTCGGCGCGCGTCTACATGGTGACCCGCGAGGGAGCCCTCACAGAAGAAGGCAAACTCCGCGACTCCGACCAGGTCACCTACCTGACCGAGATGGTGAAGGGGCGAGAGGCCATGGCACTGTTCACGAGTGAGCGTCGGGTCGTTGAGCGGTTTGGGCCGGGCACGCCTATCATCTTCATGCCTGGGATAGAGGCACTCAAGCTCGCGAAAGGTCTTCCGGTTGCGATCAACCCGGGGCTATCCCCTTCAGCGTTCATCAAGGCTTCGCTTGTCGCGCGGGTCATCAACCAGGTTGAGCGCAAACAACCCCCCTCTGGCGAAGTCTAGCGCGCCAACGTCAGCTCACCACCCTCTCCAGACCTTCGCATCGTCCGCCTGCCAGCCCCAAAGCAAAAGGCCCCGGAGATTTCTCTCCGGGGCCTTCGCATTGTCTAGCCGAAGCCAGGACCGTTCGAGATTACTCGACGATCTTGGAGACGACGCCGGCGCCGACGGTGCGGCCGCCTTCGCGGATGGCGAAGCGCAGCTTTTCTTCCATGGCGATCGGGGTGATCAGCTCGACGTCCAGCTCGGCGTTGTCGCCCGGCATGATCATTTCCACGCCTTCGCGCAGCTTGATGATGCCCGTCACGTCCGTCGTGCGGAAGTAGAACTGCGGACGGTAGTTGGTGAAGAACGGGGTGTGACGGCCGCCTTCTTCCTTGGTCAGGATGTAGGCTTCGGCCACGAACTTGGTGTGCGGCGTGATCGAACCCGGCTTGCACAGCACTTGGCCGCGCTCGACGTCTTCACGCTTGGTGCCGCGCAGCAGCACGCCGACGTTGTCGCCCGCTTGACCTTGGTCCAGCAGCTTGCGGAACATTTCGACGCCCGTGCAGGTGGTCTTTTGGACCGGACGGATGCCGACGATTTCGACTTCCTCGCCGACCTTCACGATGCCGCGCTCGACGCGACCGGTGACCACGGTGCCGCGGCCCGAGATCGAGAACACGTCTTCGACCGGCATCAGGAAGGGCAGGTCGACCGGACGTTCCGGCTGCGGGATGTAGGCGTCGACTTGCGTCATCAGCTCGAGGATGCGGTCTTCGCCGATGGCCGGGTCACGGCCTTCGACGGCGGCCAGGGCCGAGCCCTTGACGATCGGGATGTCATCGCCCGGGAACTGGTACGACGACAGCAGTTCGCGAACTTCCATTTCGACGAGCTCGAGCAGCTCTTCGTCGTCGACCATGTCGACCTTGTTCATGAACACGACCAGGGCCGGCACGCCGACCTGACGGGCCAGCAGGATGTGCTCGCGGGTCTGCGGCATCGGGCCGTCGGCGGCCGACACGACCAGGATCGCGCCGTCCATCTGGGCCGCGCCCGTGATCATGTTCTTCACGTAGTCGGCGTGGCCGGGGCAGTCGACGTGCGCGTAGTGACGGTTGCCCGTCTCGTACTCGACGTGAGCGGTGTTGATCGTGATGCCGCGGGCCTTTTCTTCCGGCGCGGCGTCGATGTCGGCGTAGTTCTTGGCGGTCGCGCCGCCCGTCTTCGCCAGCACGATCGTGATCGCGGCCGTCAGCGTGGTCTTGCCATGGTCAACGTGACCGATGGTGCCGATGTTGCAGTGCGGCTTATTACGTTCGAACTTTTCCTTGGCCATCGTCTCTACCTTCGCGCCGGCGGCTGGGTTGTTGGGAATAACTCTCGGGGAGCTGGAGCGGGTAGCGGGAATCGAACCCGCATCCTCAGCTTGGAAGGCTGCTGCACTACCATTGTGCTATACCCGCCAAGCTGCGGGGTCGCGTCGGCTCCCGGTCTCTGGCTCTGGGACGCCCTCGCCTCTTCGAAACCCGTCGCGCGCATGGTGGGGGAAGTAGGACTCGAACCTACGAAGGCTTACGCCAGGGGATTTACAGTCCCCCCCCTTTGCCACTCGGGACATTCCCCCAAGCACGCGATGGAGTTCCGAAGCCGGCGGCCTTTATCCGCTTCGGCGACCGACGGCAAGCCGTCAAACGCCGATGCGAAACAAAAGCTTCTTGGACCGGTGACGGACGATGCTAAGAGCAGCGCCGGCTGGCCGAGAAGCCCTCGGGGCCCCAAATCGGAGCGCGTCTTATAGTGTCCTCTCATTCCGAACGCAACGACCGGAAACGCCCTTCCGCGCAAGGACGCGATTTTCGTTCCAAGCCCCGGAAACCAAACGATTTTTCCAGAGGCCAAGGCGACGCCAAGGACTGGATTTGGGGGACTCACGCCGTCGAGGCCGCGCTTTCGAACCCTCATCGGCCCGCGCCGAAGCGCCTTCTGGCGACCCCGGATCGGGCTAGCCGACTCGCTCCGGACCTGCGGAAACTTTCCTGCCTACAGGTGATGGAAGGCCAGGAGATCGCAAAGCATCTGCCGCAAGGCGCCGTGCACCAGGGCCTCGCCTTGAAGATCGACGAGCCCGAGTCGCTGTCGATCGCCGAACTGGCCGCCTCGAACGACGGCTTCCTGGTGATGCTGGACCAGATCACCGACCCGCAGAATATCGGGGCGATCTTCCGCTCGGCCGCCGCGTTCGGCGCCAAGGGCGTCATCCTGCAGGACCGCCACGCCCCCGCCCTCACCGGCGTGCTGGCCAAGACCGCTGTCGGCGCCGTGGACAAGGTGCCCTACGCGCGCGTGGTCAACCTCTCCCGCGCCCTCGAGGAACTGGCGGACCTGGGCTGGCGCGCCGTGGCCCTGGCCGGCGAGGCCGAGCAGACCCTGGACGAGGTGCTGGACGGCGCGCCCACCGTGCTCGTGCTCGGCTCGGAAGGCGAAGGCGTGCGCCGGCTGGTGGCCGAGCACTGCGACGTGCTGGGCAAGATCCCGATGCCGGGCGGCTTCGAGAGCCTGAACGTCTCGGCGGCGGCGGCGATCGCGCTCTATGAAGCGTCCAAGCCGCGCGGCAAGGCGGCGGTCTAGGCCGTCGGTGCGGAGGCTTCTGGCCATCGCGGCGGCGACCGTCCTAACGCTTCACGCCGACGACGGCGCTCAGGCTTCCACGGCCGACACCCAGGCCCGGCTGGCGGCCGCGCGCCCCGTCGCGACAGAGGCGGTCACTCCGCCGCTGTCGCCCCACCGGCCACCCCCGCGCCACGAGCCGATGGCCGCGCCGCCGAAGCCGGATCCGCCGACGCCGAATGCGCCAGCGTCCAGGCCCGCGCCGTCTCGCGGCCGGGACTCGGATATCGGCTTGATCCCGCTCCTGCCCGCCCTGCTTATGCTCGTCGCGGTCATGCGATGGTTTGCACGGCGCCGCCGTTCGGCGCCGAAGCGCGTTTAGGCCAAGACCGGCCGTTTTGCGTCTTGCATCCCTTGGCGCGTCATCTCATTGAGGGCGCATGTTCGACACGCTGATGACCCACCTGGATGGCTTTCAGGGCCCGCTGACGGCCTTCCTGCAAGTCCTGATGATCGACCTCGTCCTGGCGGGCGACAACGCCGTCGCCGTGGGTCTCGCGGCGGGCGGCCTGCCGCCCAAGGACCGCAAGAAGGTCATCCTCTATGGTCTTGGCGCGGCGGTCGTTCTGCGCATCAGCTTCGCCCTGATCACCACCTGGCTGCTGGGCGTCATCGGGCTCTTGCTGGCCGGCGGCTTCCTGCTGCTGTGGGTCTGCTGGAAGATGTGGCGCGAGCTGCGCGAACAGGCCTCGCACGATCAGGCCGACGCGGTCGCCATGGTCGACTCCGATCCGAACACCGAGCCCCGCGCCCGCCCCGCGAAGTCGTTCAAGGCCGCCTTCATCCAGGTGCTGATCGCCGACGTCTCGATGTCGCTGGACAACGTTCTGGCCGTCGCCGGCGCGGCCCGCGAGCATCCGGCCATCCTGGTCTTTGGCCTGCTGCTGTCGATCGCCCTGATGGGCCTGGCGGCCAGCGCGATCGCCAACCTGCTGCACAAGCACCGCTGGATCGGCTTCGTGGGCCTGGCCATCGTGCTCTACGTCGCCGTTCACATGATCTGGGAAGGCCACCGCAGCGTGGTGATGGACCTGAACGAAACCGGCGCCTACAACGCCGCCGCCCCGGCGCCTCTGGATATCAGTCCCGAGGAAGTGGCCAAGCACAACCGGCACAAATAGCGTTTCAGCGGCCCGGCAGAGGCGGCATGTCCAGTCGGCGCAGGTCCGCCATCCTGGCGTAGAGCCGCAGGATCGCGTGATGCCGCGCGGTGTCGCCCCGCGCCTCGACCGCCTCGTGCAGGCGGATCAGGGCCGCGCGCAGGCGGGCGTTGGCCGCGTCCAGCGCCGCGAGCGACAGGTCGTCGGTTCCGGCGGCGGCTTCGATCGTGTAGTCGCTCGCCGCCTCATTCAGCACCGCCGCGATCGCCGCGTTCTCGGTCACGCGCGCGGCGATCCCGCGCTCGGCCTCCTGCGCCGCCAGCAGCGACAGCAGCGCCACCACCGCCACCTTGCCGGCCATGAACTCGCCCTGCTGCTCGGGCGGCGGCGGATCGATCATGCACAGGAAGTTGCCGACCAGGATGTCGGGCAGGCTTGGGGTCATGACAGGCCCTCCCACTTCAGCAAGGCGGTGGCCAGGATCTCGTCGTGACGACGGGCGGTGTACCAGCCCGAGATCGCCAGCACCGGGTCCTTGAAGCCGCCGTCGCGGTATTCCTTGGCCGCCGACGTCCAGATCGCCTGGCCCTTCATGGCGTTGAACAGGCTCCACCAGGCCAGGGCCGTCTCGTCGACCTCAAGGCCGCTGGCCTTCTTCCAGATCGCCAGGGCCTCGTCGCGCGGCAGCATCCCCGAGACCTTGTCGGCCTCGTAGTGCCCCCACAGCGGGTCGAGCGCCCAGCCGAGGTCCTCGAGCGGGTCGCCCAGGTGGACCATCTCCCAGTCCAGGATCGCGATGATCTTGCCCGCGCCATCGTGCAGGAAGTTGCCGGTCCGGTAGTCGCCATGCACCACGCGGATCGCCTGGGCCGGCGGCGGCGGGCGGCGGCGCAGGGCCCGGATCGCGGCCCAGACGATCGGCTGGGGGTGCTGCTGGTCGGCCTCGATCACGCCCGCCCAGTGATCCAGCGCGATCTTCCAGCAGGCCTCGGGCGCGGGCGCCTCGGCGGCCTTGGCCAGCGGCAGGCTCGCGGGATCGGCGGCGGCGATCTTTCCCAGGATCGAGAAGAACTGCTCGCCGATGGTCCGAGCATGTTCGCCATAGGGGATCACCGTGAACGGCGAGGCGGCGGCGCCGCCCTCGATCCGCTCCATGATGAAGAACGGCCGCTCCAGCTCCGCGCCCTCGGGCTCCATCGCCACCGGGCGGGGAACGGGCAGCCTGTCGTGGAAGCTCTCGAACGCCAGATACTCCAGGCCCCGGTCGGTCTCGATCAGGCTGCCGGGCGGGTCGCGGCGCAGGATCAGCGGGCGCTCGCCCTTGGCCGTCCGCGCGCTGAACCGATAGGTCTCGCGGCTGGCCCCGCCAGGGATGCGCGAGAGGTCGATGACGGCGACCGGCTCGTTCCAGACTCGCGAGAGATACGCCTCCAGGCGTTCGGCCAGGCTCATGGCGCCATGTCCAGGATCGAGGCGAAGCCGGACGGCGCGTGCGGCCCGATCGCCAGTTGCTCGAAGACGCCCCGCCCCTTCCGGATGCGCCCCGCGCCGTCGACATAGGTCACGGCGCTGAGCGCCTGGACGTGCAGGTGCTGAGGCACGGCGCGGTCGAGGTTGGCGGCGACGAAGTCCTCGCGCTCGACCTTCAGCTTGCCCTGGTTCAGGCCGTGCCCCCAGGTCGGGTGGGTGTAGCCCAGGCCCAGCATGAAGAACTCCCGCTGGGGTTCGACCGTCATGGTCCCATCGGCGCCGAAGTCCAGCGTGGCGGCTCGAGCATGGCGCGTGCCGCTCTTCCACTCGATGGCGTAGGAGGCCTCGGCGAAGCCGCCGAACTCGGCCTCGCGGCCGCCGTCCTCGAGCCACAGCGCCCGGCGGTTCCAGGCCCGGCCCAGCTCGTCGTCATTGGTGTGGAAGAAGAGCCCGCCGTCCTCGAAATTGCACGGCGCCCACAGCCAGAAGAATTGCGGGAGGACCGGCGGCGCCAGCTCCTGCGGATCGCGCGCGCCGACCGGACGCACGCCCCAGGAGCGATCGCGCGTGCCGACGAAGCCGTCGACGCTGGAGCGGACGCCGTCGACCTCGATCCAGCCGGAATAGCGGCCGTTCTGGGTCAGGCGGGTGTAGTCCATGAAGGCGCGCGGACCGTTGCGGCGGACGAAGCGCGGCTCCTCGATCGGGAAGGCGCGGCCCTCGAAGACGATCTCGGCGGCGATGCCTTGCTCGGGCGCGCTCACGGTCAGCTTCAGGCGTTTGAGCGGCTCGACCACGGTGATGGCAATCGGCCCCACCGTCAGGTCCATCCGCTCCATCTCCAGCCAGCGGCTGGCGTGCAGGTTGACCTGCTGGCCGTCCTTCATCACGCAGAAGGCGGCGTCGGCGATGTTGAGATGCGGATAGACCCCGAAGGCCGCGGCGAAGAACAGGTCGTCCCCATCTCCGCCAGTGGGATTCGAGGCCGCGTAGCCGTTGAAGAAATAGCGGTCGTAGAAATTCCGATCCGTCCCGGCGTAGGCCACCGGCTCGGGTGTTTGATGGATCGGATAGTCGTCGCCCCAGGTGAGCGCCATGCCGTCCTCCCCTGTTCGCGCCGGGTCTCTGACGGACCGGCTTTACGTCCAGATGAACGACGTTAAGGTCGCGCCCGACGATTGCAACGTTTCCGGAGCGTCAAGGCGATGAGCGGGTGGACACCCAGGACCTGGACGGGTCTGGCGGCGGTGAGCGGACTGCTGGCGGTGGGCTTCGGCGCCTTCGCCGCGCACGGCGTCCGAGATCCCAAGGCGGTCGAGTGGCTACATACCGGCTCGCAGTACCAGATGAGCCACGCGCTAGCGGTGTTCGCGGCGTTTGGGCTGCACCGCGCCGGCGCGCGCGGCATGGGCCTGGTCGCGGGCCTCTTCCTGTTCGGGACCCTGATCTTCGCGGGCTCGCTCTACGCCATGGCCCTGGGCGCGCCGCGCATCCTGGGCGCGATCACGCCGATCGGCGGGCTGTCGTTCATGATCGGCTGGGCGCTATTGGCCTGGCGCGGCTTCACCCTGCGCGATCAGGCCTGAACCTTCTTCCCACCCGGCAGGGCCAGGAAGAAGATCGCCAGGGACGAGCCGACCAGGCAGGCGAACATCACCGCCGCCACGGGCTTGGCCGTGCCGTCGTGCAACAGGCCGCCCACCCACGAGGCGAGCGCGCCCGCGCCGAACGAGGCCGAGCCCATCAAGGCCGAAATCGACCCCGCGCGCCGGGGATCGACGCTCAGCGCCCCCGCCATGGTGTTGCCGCCCATCAAGCCGTAGACCGACAGGGCCGCGAACAGCAGCGGCAGCACCGTCCACTGGCCGCCCCACCCGCTCCACGCGGCGACCGTCAACAGCAGGGCCGCCACGATCGAGGCGATGCTGGCCTTGCGCAGCACCTGGTCGGGCGTCGAGCGCCGCAGCAGCCAGCGATTGACCTGGCTGGCCCCGATGATGCCGACGGCGTTCAGCGCGAAGATCAGGTTGAAGGTCAGCGGCGTGTGGCCGTACGTCCCCATCACCAAGTCCGGCGCGGTGGAGATGTAGGTGAACAGCACCGCCCCGTTCAGCGCCCCGGCCAGGGCGTAGCCGACCAGTCGCCGCATCCCGAACAAGGCCACATAGGCCCGCAGCGGGTTTTCTGACCGCGCCTGGGCCAAGGTCTCGGGCGAGCGCGACTCCGGCAGGCCCAGCAGCACCCACGCGCCGATGACCACGGCGAAGACCACCAGGGTCCAGAACACGCCGCGCCAGCCGGCGACCAGCTGGACCAAGCCGCCCAGTTGCGGCGCCAGCACGGGCGCGAGGCCCATGATCAGCATCATCAGCGACAGCACGCGCGCGGTGTCGGTCTGGCTGAAGCGGTCGCGGACCACCGCCCGCGCGACCACCGCCCCGGCGCATCCGCCCAGGGCCTGCACGAAGCGCGCGGCGATCAGGGTCTCGATATTCGGCGCCAGCGCGCAAACCGCCGACGCGACCAGGAAGACGGCGATGCCGATCAGCAGCGGCGGACGACGTCCCAGCCGGTCCGACGCCGGTCCATAGATGAACTGACCGATCGCCATGCCCGCGAAGAAGGCGGCGAGCGTCGCTTGGGTCTGTTCGGGGCCCGCCCCCAGCGAACGTCCGATCGACGGCAGGCTCGACAGGTACATGTCGATCGACATCGGCGCGAAGGCCGTCAACGCGCCAAGCAGGACGACAAGACGCCAGGGAACGGCGGCGGGCGGCGGAGGGACTTCGGTCATCGACGCTTTTTACGCGTGTTCGTTCCCGAGGAAATACCTGATGGCGAATCCGGGCGCGGCGCTTGCGCGCACGGCGCCGGCGCTACAAGGTGAACAGCAATCATATAAGAACGCCTAGGGAGACGCTCGCTCATGAAGGCCCCGCCCCTGCCCGCGCCCCGGTTCGCCGACATCAACGGCGTCCGCCTGGCTTATTACGAGGCTGGCCCGCGCGGCGGCGTCCCGATCGTCTTCTGCCATGGCTTTCCGGAGCTCGCCTTCTCGTGGCGCCATCAGATCGCGGCCCTGGCGGCGGCGGGCCGCTGGGTCATCGCGCCCGACCAGCGCGGCTACGGACTGACGCAAGGTCCGGAGGCGGTCGAGGCCTACGACATGGACCACCTGACGGGCGACCTGGTCGGGCTGCTGGATCACCTCGGCGCCGAGAAGGCGATCTTCGTCGGCCACGACTGGGGCGGCATCGTCGTCTGGGCCATGCCGCTGCTGCATCCCCACCGCGTCGTGGGGGTGGTGGGCCTGAACACGCCCTTCATCCCCCGCCTGCCGCTCGATCCGATCGAGATGTTCCGCAACGCCTATGGCGACGGCATGTACATCGTCCATTTCCAGAAGCCGGGCGTGGCCGACGCGCAGCTGGGCGCGGATCCGGAAAAGACCATCCGCTTCTTCATGCGCGCGCCCAAGGGCACGCAGGAAGACTTCGCCGCCCGCCCCGCCGAGCAGCGGAGCCTCGCCTTGCAGGACGCCCTCGCCCACTACGATCCGGCGACCGACGAGAACCAGTTCCTGTCGCCGGAGGAGCTCGCGGTCTTCGTCGAGGCCTTCAAGCGCACTGGCTTCACGGGCGGCATCAACTGGTACCGCAACTTCAGCCGCAATTGGCGCATGGCCGAGGGCCTGCCCACCCGCATCGACGGCGTCCCCTGTCTGATGCTGATGGCCGAGCACGACGTCGTGCTGCCGCCCGCCATGGCCGACCGCATGGGCGACCAGATCGGCGATCTCGAGAAGGTGCTGATCAGGGGCAGCGGGCACTGGACCCAGCAGGAGAAGCCCGCCGAGGTCAACGCCGCCCTGTCGGACTGGCTGGACCGGAAGTTTCCGCTGGAGGGGTGAGGCGGTTGGCCGCCCAAGGCCAATCCGTTTCTCCGTCATTCCCGCTCTTGGCGTTCGGACCGGCGGCGAAAAGGCGCCCGTTCAGCGACCCGGGACATCTTTGGAAGGTCCGCCCACGGCGCGGGGGCATCGGATGGCGGCCCCCCTCGTTCACATGCGGCGTCACTCAGCCTGGAATGGGGCGGCCTCCATTACGGTCGCCGTTCTGCACGGCGCCGCTGCTTCGATCCGGCGGCTATAGCCATGGAACAAGGCAACATCGCTGGCATAAACTCGACGGATACGCTGCATTTGCCGCGGGGTGACATGGGTCACGGGCTTAGATCGCCGGTTTAATGACGGGACCGGCTGGCCGCCGCCGAACTGACCGCCGAGTTCGCCGATCTGCTCGAACCGTAACAGGCGGCGAACACGGATCACACCCGCGGCGTCGGCCAGATACCAGGTTTGAGGCCGGAAGATGTGATCGACATGGTAGGGCGATGCGGCGCCCTCGATATGATCCAAAGCGTCGTCAACCGAGCGAAACGCCTTGTAGATGTCGTGGAACGGCGCGGAGACGCGGTTATCCGCGCTGCCGCCCGCGCGAGCATAGTCGTATGCCGAAAGAAATCGATCAACAGGATCACGAATGACCGCGACGCTGTCCAAGTCGCGAAGTAACTCGGGCGCAACTCGCGCGTAGTAGCGCACCGAGGCATGCTTCACCTGGCAGCCATAGAGCATCTCGGAAATCGACATTCCCGCGTTCTTTGGCACGTGGACGAAAAGCACACCTGCCTTGCGGATTTTCTCAAGGCGGTCACGGCGCCTGGCATTAAGGATCGGCCGCGCGCCTACATCGCACAGTCTTTCGGTAATATCGCTAACGAGCCTCAAGCCGAAAATTCGCGCCAGGCCCGCATTCAGTCCGGTGCTACCCAATATTCATCAGTCCATCGATTTAACTCCATGGACCTTTGACGGCGCGGATTGCCCCCGTGTTTCGCCCGAGTGAAACCTAAGGAAATGTTCTATTTCCGACGGCCCTCGAGCCACCGGAGGCTCCGGCTGCCTAGAGGTATATTGGAAGTCGCAAGACGATGAACACGCTTTGCCTGACGCACGACAGCCCGCGGTGTGCGACTACTCTTCGCGCTTGGCGACTAGCTGGCGTTCAGCAACATCTCCGCCCGGCGGCGCATGGCGGCGGCCAGCTGCAGCATGGCTAGGGCGCTCACCTCGTCCCGTTCGGCCGCGCGGATGGAATAGACATTGGCCATGGCGAACAAGGCTTCGACCCGATCGACCCCCTCGGCGCCGAACATCTGGCCGATCTGACGGTCAAGCTCCGCCAACTGCCGAGGGTTAAGCATCTCGAGCAGTTCTTCGTCGGTGTAGTCTTCAGGGGCCGGCTGAATCATGTCCCTAGAATACAGCAGCTTCAGAAAGGCGCGACCCCGCGCGATCCTCCGTTCACAGGCGAACGAAAACCACGTTAGGGTTAGCGCATGGATCGTCATGCTTCCGCCGCCGCCATGAGCGCCGTGGGCCGTCGCGGCCTCTACCGCGAGGTCGAGCCGTTCTCGTTTGGCTGGATGCCGACAGGCGGCCCGCACGAGATCTACTACGAGGAATGCGGCAATCCGCGCGGCAAGCCCTGCGTGATCCTGCACGGGCGGCGCGGTCAATCCGACCATGCGACGGTTCTTCGACCCGTCCAAATGGCGCATGACCTTGTTCGACCAGCGCGGCTGCGGTCGCTCGCGCCCGAACGCCAGCCTCGACGACAACACCACCTGGAGCCTGATCGCCGACATCGAGCGGCTGCGCGAGCACCTGGGCGTGGAGAAGTGGACCGTGTTCGGCGGCTCGTGGGGCTCGACGCTGGCGCTGGCCTACGCGATCACCCATCCGGATCGGGTCGACGGCCTTGTCCTTCGCGGCATCTTCCTGTTGACCCAGAAGGAGCTGCGCTGGTTCTACCAGGACGGCGCCTCGATGCTGTTCCCGGACGCCTGGGAGCGGTTCCTGGCGCCGATCCCGGTCGAGGAGCAGGGCGACCTGATGGCCGCCTATCACCGCCGCCTCACCTCGCCCGATCGACGCGTCCAGGCCCAGGCCGCCGCGGCCTGGAGCCAGTGGGAGGGCGACACGATCTCGCTGCGCGGCCCCGAGGCGCGGCCGCCCAAGTTCAACGAAGAGGACTTCGCGATCGCCTTCGCGCGGATCGAGTGTCACTTCTTCATCAACAAGGGGTTCTTCGACGAGGACGGCTGGATCCTGAAGAACATCGACAGGATCCGTCACATCCCCGGCTGGATCGTTCAGGGACGCTTCGACGTGGTCACGCCGCTGGACAGCGCCTGGACGCTACGCAAGGCCTGGCCCGAAGCGCGCTTCGACATCATCTGGGACGCCGGCCACGCCTCGACCGAGCCAGGCGTGATCGACGGCCTGGTGCGGGCGACGGACGCGGCGCTGATTAGCTGACACTTCGTCCGACCTCCCCCGGCGAATGCCGGGGGGATCGGTCTATTTGGAGAACATCAAACCAGCGAGCCCTTGCCGCTGGTCACCTCGGTGTAGCGGTGGACGCGGACGGCCTGGACAAGGCCGAAGCCGATCATGACCGTGCCCATGACGGTGCCGCCGTAGGACAGCATCGGCATCGGCACGCCGACGACGGGCGCCATGCCCATGACCATCGCCCCATTGATCAGCACATAGAGCGAGAACGTCGCCGTCACGCCCGCCGCGGCCAGGCGGCCGAAGTGGCTGTGGCTGATCGAGGCGATCCTCAGCGCCATGAAGATCGCCGCGCCGTACAGGAACAGCACGCCGAAACAGCCCACGAACCCGAACTCCTCGGCCAGGGTGGCGAAGATGAAATCGGTCTGCTTCTCGGGCAGGAAGTTCAGCTGACTCTGCGAACCGAGACCAAAGCCCTTGCCCAGCAGGCCGCCGGAACCCAGGGCGATCTTCGATTGCAGGATGTGGTAGCCGTCGCCCGAAGGGTCCTGCTCCGGGTTGAGGAAGGTCAGGATCCGGTTGCGCTGGTAATCATGCAGCCCGAACATGATGAAGGGCGGGATCGCCACCAGCGCCGCGCCCGCGCCGGCCGCCATGACCCGCCAGTCCAGGCCCGCCAGCACCATGATCGCGCCGCCGGTGGCGGCGAGCAGGATGCCTGTGCCCAGATCGGGCTGCTTGGCGACCAACAGGAACGGAACGACGATCATCGCGGCCGGGATGAGAAGCCGCCAGGACAGCCGCGCGCTGTCGGCCGACAGGCCGTGGTAGTAGCGCGCCAGGGCCAGGACGAGGCCGATCTTCATCACCTCGGACGGCTGGAAGCGCACCGGCCCCAGCTGCAGCCAGCGCTGCGCGCCCAGCGAGATGTCGCCGACCAGATCCACGGCCACCAGCAGCACGAGACCCACGGCGTAGACCGGATAGGCGATCGCGAACCACCAGCGCAGGTCGCACATGGCCAGGATGATCATCACGACGAAATAGACGCCAAAGCGCAGCAGATGCTTGTCGGCCCAGGGCTCCCAGGAGGCCCCGGCGATCGAGAACAGCATCAGGCCGCCAATCCCCGCGATCAGGGCCAGCACCAGGCAGAAGGTCCAGTCGACCTCCATGAACTTGATGATCGGCCGGTCGCGTTCGCCGGGCCGGGTCAGGCCGCCGCTCAGGGTCATCGGGTCGCTCCCTGCGGGGGGGGGGGATTGAGTGGTCGTGTCCTGCGCCGAAGGCGGCGTCTCGACGGGGTCCTCCGGCGCGGCGCCTTCCATGACGTCTTCCGGCGCGGCCTCGGGCAGCGGTATCGGCCGCTCGATCCGAGCGCGGATCTCGGGATCCTTCAGCAGGGCCACCCGCATGACCTCACGCGCGCGCGGCGCGCCGGCGGTGGCGCCGCCCATCCCGCCGTGTTCGACGATGACGGCCACGGCGTAGCGGGGATCGTCGTACGGGGCGAAGGCCACGAACAGGTTGTGGTCCTTGAGCCGCCAGATGGTGCCCGTCCCCTTGCGGTTGGCGACGCCGTCATAGCTGCGCACCTGGGCCGTGCCGGTCTTGCCGGCCATCTGCACGTCGCCGAGGCCAAGCTGGCTCTGCTTGTAGGCCGTGCCGCGCACGTCGTTGGCTACGGCCGCCATGCCGCCCCGCACATAGGCCAGGTGCTCGGCCGAGAACGGCAGATCGGGGACCTCGGCCCCGCTGGGCTGCTCGACGCCGCCGACCGACTTGATCAGGCGCGGCACCAGGGCCTTCTTGGCGTTGGCCAGGCGCGAGGTCATCACCGCCAACTGCAGGGCGTTGACCGTCAGGGCGCCCTGCCCGATCCCGTAGCTGGGTGTCTCGCCCGGAAACCAGATCTGGTTAGCCGGATTCTTCTTGAAGGCCCGCTTCTTCCACTCCCGGTCGGGCACGTTGCCCTTCTTCTGGCCGGGAATGCCGATGTCGAACAGCTGGCCAAAGCCCATGGCCCGCGCCGCGTTGGCGATGGCGTCGGGACCGATCTTCAACGAGGTCTGGTAGAAATAGACGTCGCACGAGTTCTTGATGGCGTCGTGCATGTTCTGGGGGCCGTGGCCGCCCTTCTCCCAACAGCGCCAGACACGGCCGCCATAGTACCAGCTGCCCGGGCAGTTGATCCGCAGCTCCGGGTCGATCCCCGCCGTCAGGGCCGCCAGGCCCACCGTCGGCTTGAAGGTCGAGCCGGGCGGGAACAGGCCCGTCATCGACTTGTCCAGCAGCGGCTTGCGCTCGTACTCGGCCAAGGCCTTGTACTCGGCGCCAGAGAGGCCCTTCACGAAACGGTTGGCGTCGAAGCTGGGGGCCGAGACCATGGCCAGCAGGTCGCCATTGCGAACGTCCATGACGACGATCGCGCCGCTTTCGTCGCCCATCACCTCGAGCGCGCGGTTCTGGATGTCGGCATCGAGGGTGAGGCGGATTTCCTTGCCCGGGGTCGGCGGGATGTCGCCCTCGGGATCAAGACGGACGACGCGGCCTTGCGCGTCCACCTCGGTCTTGGTGGCGCCGGCGCGGCCGCGCAGCGGCTTGTCGAAGGCCTTCTCGACGCCCTGCTTGCCGATCCGGAAGCCCGGGTGGTGCAGCAGCTCCTGGTCCTGAGTCGCGTCG
>ERZ1034427.119-NODE-119-length-17707-cov-3.021584_pt1 | contig 17707 bp, 15 predicted proteins | sample MGYA00520607_ERZ1034427 | MGnify/ENA primary metagenome ERZ1034427 (study PRJEB33736, sample SAMEA104288489) | Azolla caroliniana | place: Brazil | collected 1987 | study: EMG produced TPA metagenomics assembly of the PRJEB19522 data set (Is there foul play in the... | reverse complement strand
GCCCGGGATGACACGGAGAGTGGGGGCCTTAGGGAGCGAACTTCATCGCCTTCAGCCACAGGGCGTACTGATCAAGCCAGGCGTCGCTGGTCGTCCCATGCGGCTGAGAAGCGAAGCCGTGGCCGCCGGCGCTGTAGAGGTGCAGCTCGACCGAGGCGCCCGAGGCCCGCCAGTTCTGGATCAGGCTGAAGTCCTGCGCGCGGAAGAAGCGATCGTCGGCCGCCAGCGCCGCGAACAGCGGCGGCGCGTTGGGCGGGACCACGCTGGACTGGGTCGGACCGTAGATCATCCCCGCGAAGTCCGGCCGCGCGTCGGAGGCGTTGGCCTGCAGGGCGCCCAGCACCGTCATGGCGCCGGCCGAGAAGCCCAGCACCCCCACCCGCTTGGGATCGACACGCCATTCGCGTGCGTGCTCGCGCACCGCCCGGATCGCGGCCTGGGCGTCGGCGACGGCGTAGGGCGCCTGACGGGTCCGCTCCTCGGCGCCTTCGCCACGTTGGAACGTGCCGGCCAAGGCGGCCTTGAAGCCGTCGAAGCTGTCGGGGAGGGGGATCGTCCGATATTTCAGGATGAAGACCCGCACGCCCAGCGGCGCCAGCCGCTTGGCGACGTCGTAGCCCTCGTTGTCCATGGCTAGGAACTGGAAACCCCCGCCAGGGACCAGGATCACCGCCGGGGAGTCCTGGTCGGCCGCTGGGCCGCCCGGTATCAGGGTCAGGGTGGGCTTGGAGACGTTGTAGACGAGGCGCTGCTTGGGATCCTGCTGGGCCCAGGCCTCGCGCGCCGGGTTCGCCAGCGGCGTCGCCACCGGCAGGGCGAAGGCGGGCGGCTCCTTGGGCGTGGCGATCGGCGCCACGCCGTTGACCCACTCGCCGGGCGCGGCTTGGGCGCTGAAAGCCAGGCAGGCCGAGGCGCCGGCCAGGAGGCCAAAGAGGCGGCGGGAGAGAGCGTTGCGCATGCGGGTCTCCAGGAGCGGATAAAAAAGAGGGGAGCAGGCCGAAGCCCGCTCCCCATCGCGGAGGTCGTCCGGGGAGGAACGAGGCCTAGAACTTGGTGTCGACCTTGAGGCCGAAGTAGCGGTCGCTGTCGCGCGACAGCACCTGGGTGACGAGATGGACGCCATACGAGCCGAAGCCGTCGCCGATGCCGCTGACGAAGTGCTCGTTCAGCAGGTTGTTGACGAACAGGGTGGCCTTGACGTCGCCGCGCGCGATCGAGGCCGAGGCGTTGAGCAGGCCATAGGCCTTCTGCACGGCTAGCGGGTTGCCCAGCAGGTCGAAGTTGACCTTGCTCTGGTACTGATAGTTGACCGTGAAGACGCCCGTCAGGTCGCTGGCCAGCTCACGCGTGACCGTGCCGCCCAGATTGACCTTGAACTTGGGGCTGTTGGGCAGCTGGGTGTTCGAGCGGTCCTGGACGTTGCCCAGACCCACGGGGTTGGTCGAGGGCGCGCAGCCCGTTCCCGTTTGCGCCTGGCCCGGATAGCAGGCCGCGTTCGGGAACGAGACCACCTTGGCGTCGGTATAGGCGGCCGAGGCGTCCAGGCGCAGCCACTCGACCGGCATGGCCTGGGCTTCGACCTCGAGACCCTTGGTGCGCAGCTTGCCGACGTTGTTCAGCTTCTGCTGCAGCGCGCCGTTGATGTACTGCGACGACTGGGCCTGGAAGTTGTCGTAGTCGGTGTAGAAGGCCGCGACGTTCAGCTGCAGGCGATTGTCGAGGAAGCGGCTCTTCAGGCCAGCCTCGTAGGACTTGGACTTCTCGGGCTGCACCGGGTTCTGGGTGCGCAGCGGCGTGTAGCCCGACGAGATGTCATAGGCGTAGCCCTTATAGCCGGTGGCCGCGCTGGCGTAGACCGAGATCCGCGGCGCCAGCTCCTGGTTCAGCGACAGTTTCCAGGTGGTGGCGGTGTCCTCGTTGCTGCCCGCGCACAGCTGGCTTCCCGCGCCGCAGGTGCCGATATTGGTCGGCGAGACGTAGACCGTTGCGGTCGACAGCAGGTTGACGAAGCTGTCCTCGATCCGCTCGTTGTTGACGCGCACCGCGCCGCTGATCGTCGTGTTGGTCGGGAACTTGTAGTCGACGCCGGCGAAGGCCGCGACGCTGCGCGTGCTCTGCCAGCCGGTCCACTTGGCCAGGATCAGGGCCGGGCCGCGCTGGAAGTCGCGGGTGGTCTTGGCGTCGGCGTAGAAGGCGCCGGCCACGTAGGACAGCGGACCATCGCCCTTCGACGTGAGGCGCACTTCCTGGGTGAACGAGGTCGAGTGATAGGGGCCCGAGTTGCTGACGCCGGCGCCCGGCGCGATCGGGCTGGTGACGTTGGGCGCGGTCCCGTTGACCGCCAGGTCGGTGCCGTCGACGTCGGCCGAGAAGTTGTACTTCCAGTCCTGGTACGAGGTGACCGAGATCAGGCTGGCGAAGCCCAGGTCGTAGGTCAGCTTGCCGCTGAAGCTGGCCTGCTTGTTCTCGGTGAAGCCAGGGTTGTCGACCCGGGTCTTGCGGTTGGCCGCGCCCGGCGTAATGCCGGCCAGGGCCGGCAGGATCGAGACGCCGTTGTATTTCGGGATCACCGCGGTGGTCGCGCCCGCGGGGATGTAGTTCAGGTCGACGTAGCGCAGGGTGGCCGCCGTGCCGTCCGACTTCGACTTGGCGTAGGACCCGTTCAGCGACAGCACCAGCTTGTCGGTCAGCTCGGACCGCAGCTTGCCGCGCACGCCGTACGAGGTGTTGTCGTTCAGGCGATCGCCGGTGGTCAGGTTGCGGACGTTGCCGTCCCAGTGGTTGTAGTAGACGCCCAGGCGATAGCCGGTGGTGTCCGAGATCGGGCCGGAGATCGCGCCGTCGGCCTTGTAGCCCCGATCGGTCGTGACGGTGGCCGAGCCGCGGCCGCTGAAGACCACCGACGGATCTTGCGTGACGATGTTGATCGCGCCGGCGCTGGCGTTCTTGCCGAACAGCGTGCCTTGCGGGCCGCGCAGAACCTCGATGCGCTCCACGTCGGACAGGTTGTCGAAGGCCTGGGCCTGCTGGACGACCGGCACGTCGTCGATGATGACCGCGACCGACGGCTCGACGCCGATCGAGAAGGCGTAGGTGCCGATGCCGCGCAGGATGATGGCGTTGTTCGGCGAGGCGGTGCTTTGCGTGAGGGTCAGCGACGCGGCGGCGCGGGTCAGGTCGCCGAACTCGTTGATGCGCTGGTTCTGGATGGTCTCGCCGGTGATGGCGGTGACGGCCACCGGGACGCTCTGAAGATTGGCCGAGCGCTTGGTCGCCGTGACGACGATTTCTTCCAGGCCCGTGCTCTCGTTCTTGTCTTGCGCCGACGCCAGGTTCGGCATGGCCAGCACGCACGACGCCGCGCTCGCAAGCAGGATCAACTTACGCATGATACCCTCCCTAAGTTGTTGATTTTTATTTCGTTGTAGCTTGGCTAAACCGTTGTTCGGCTTTGGTCAAGCCAATCTTGGGAAGTGGTAAAACAATTCGTTGGCGCGCCTTTTCGCGCGAGGTAGGCCTCCAGCCGCGCGACGCCTTCCGGCGCCAGACGCAGGCCCAGCTTGCTCCGTCGATAGAGGATGTCCTCGGCGGTCCGCGCCCACTCCTCGGCGACCAGATAGTCGACCTCGGCGGCGTGGAGCCCCGCGCCGAACGCCTCGCCTAGGTCGGCCAGGGTCTTGGCGCCGGACAGGAACCCGCGAGCCCGCGTTCCGTAGGATCGGGCCAAGCGCATGGCCATGTCTTCGGGAAGGAAGGGGAACTCGGCGCGCAGCGCGCGCGCCAGACCGGCGCGGTCGAGGTCCGGCAGGTCGCCGCCGGGCAGCACCGCCCCGCGGGTCCACGACCGACCCGCCTCGGGGAAGAAGCTGGCCAGCCGGTTCATCGCCTGATCGGCAAGGTGGCGGTAGGTGGTGATCTTGCCGCCGAACACCGAAAGCACCGGGGCCTCGCCCCCGGGCGCGTCGACCTCCAGGACGTAGTCGCGGGTCACCGCCGAGGCGCTGTCGGCGTGGTCGTCGAACAGCGGGCGCACGCCGGCGTAGCTCCATGCGACGTCGTCCGGCGTGGTCGGGCGGGCGAAGTAGCGGTTGATGCTCTCGCAGAGATAGTCGACTTCCTCGGCCGAGATCTTGGCCGGTCCCGGCGGGGCGTCCCAGGCCACATCGGTGGTGCCCACCAGGGTGAAGCGATCCTCGTAAGGGATGGCGAACACGATCCGGCGGTCGGGGTTCTGCAGCATGTAGGCGTGATCGCCCTCGAACAGGCGCGGCACGATGATGTGGCTTCCCTTGATCAGCCGCGTCCCGCTGCCGGTCTTCACGCTCAGCGCGCCGGTCAGGACCTCGGAGACCCAGGGGCCGGCCGCGTTGACGATGGCGCGAGCGCGGACGTTGTGCTCGGGACCGACCGCCGGCTTCAGACGCGCCTCCCAGACGGCGCCCACGCGATGGGCCGAGACCAGCTTGGTGCGGGTCTCGATCACCGCGCCGCGCGCGCGGGCGTCCATGGCGTTCAGGGTGACAAGGCGGGCGTCGTCGACCCAGCAGTCCGAATAGGCGAAGGCCTTGCCGTATTGCGGCTTCAGCGCCGCGCCCTCGGGGGCGCCCTTCAGGCGCAGGCCACGCGAGCCGGGCAGGCGCTTGCGGCCGCCCAGATGGTCGTAGAGGAACAGGCCGAGCCGGACCAGCCAGGCGGGGCGGGTGGCGTGGGCGTGCGGCAGCACGAAGCGCAGCGGCCAGATGATGTGCGGGGCCATGGCCAGCAGCGTCTCGCGCTCCTCGAGCGCTTCGCGAACCAGCTTGAACTCGTAGTATTCGAGATAGCGCAGACCGCCATGCACCAGCTTGGTGCTGGCTGACGAGGTCGCGCTGGCCAGATCGTTCTGCTCGACCAGCAGCCCCGACAGGCCGCGTCCCGCGGCGTCCCGAGCGATGCCCGCGCCATTGACGCCGCCGCCGACCACCAGAAGGTCGAACTCCATGACTGACGCTCCTTCCGCGTTGCGCATCGCTAGCGTATTCCTCTAAAAATCGCAAATACGAAATCAAAAACGAAACCCATTGTGAAAAACGCGCGTTGATCCGAAACCGATCCGAAAGGCGCTCTGGCCAAGGGCGACGCCGCCGCGCTAAGCCGAGAATGGAGGTGCGTTGATGGCCATCGAGCAGCGTCACGAGTCGATTCTCGCGCTCGCCCGGAAAAGCGGGCGGGTGACGGTCGAGGCCCTGTCCGACCAGCTTCAGGTTTCGCGCCAGACAATCCGCAAGGATCTGAACGACCTCTGCGACCAGGGCCTGCTCAACCGCGTGCACGGCGGCGCCGTGATCGGCGCGGGCGGGGTCGATAACCTGGAGTACGAGGCGCGCCGGGTGCTGGCGCGCGAGGCCAAGGAGGCGATCGGCGCGGCGGCGGCGGCGCTGATCCCCGAGAAGGCCTCGCTGTTCATCAATATCGGCACGACGACGGAGGAGGTCGCCAAGGCGCTGCAGGGGCGCGCCGGCCTGCTGGTCATCACCAACAACCTCAATGTCATCGACATCCTGGCGGGCTCGCCCGGCATCGAGGTGATCGTGGTGGGCGGACGCGTGCGGAGCGCCGACCGCGCCTCGGTTGGGGCCTTCGCCGTCGACTTCATCCGCAACTTCAAGGTCGATTTCGCGATCATCGGCGCCTCGGCCATGGACGAGGACGGTTCGCTGCTCGATTTCGACATCAACGAGGTTCAGGTCTCGCGGACGATCATCCAGAGCTCGCGGCGCGTGATCCTAGTCGCCGACAGCCAGAAGCTGGGTCGGCCCGCGCCGGTGCGCATCGGCCATATCGGCGACGTGCACGTCTTCGTCACCGACCGGCTGGACAGCCCGGAACTGGCGGCCAAGTGCGAGGCCGAGGGCGTGCGCGTGGTCGAGACCACCCCGCGCTGACGCGGCCGCCTGGCCTCAGAGCTTGACGAACGGCGCCAGCAGGCGGCCCAGGCGGCCGGGCAGCACGATCTGGCCGTCCAGCGCGGCGACGCACAAGCAAGGCTCTTCCGAGACGACCCGCGGCTGGTGCGTGACCTTCGGATCGGCTTCCTCGAAGTCGCCCTGGGCGAAGACGCCATCCTCGGTGGCGTAGGCGCCGCTGATCACGCAGGTCAGCTCGAGGCCGCCGTGCGTATGGCGCGGAGCGCACTGGCCGGGCGCGATGCGCAGCAGGATCACGCGGCAGTCGCCGTCGCGCGGTCCGATGACGCTGCGCACATGCACGCCCGGGCCAAGCCAGCGCCAGGGACCCAGGGGCAGGCCGCGCAGGGGCTCGGGCAGGGACGGATCGGCGGACTTCGCCGGAACGGGTTCCTCGGAGGAGACGGGCGCATCGAGGCGCGCCAAGGCCGCCTCGCGCGCGCCGATGTTCAGAGCGACCGGCTCGGCGTCCTCCAGCAGCGCGCCGCCGACGGCGCGGCCAAGGTCGGCCCACGGGCGGGTCCGTGGCTTCAGGGCCAGGTGCGTGGCGACAACCACGGCCTCGGGCGGGCTGAGCGTGCCGGCCGCGTAGGCCAGCAAGCGCTCTTCGCTGGGTTGACGACGCGGGCTCATGCGGCGCCTCCGCTGTCGCGTTCGATGAAGGCGCGCAGCTTCATCATGCCGAAGCGGATGCGCGCCTTGACGGTGCCGAGGGGCACGCCCAGGGCCTGGGAGATCTGAGTGTGGGTTTGCTCTTGGAAGAAGGCCATCTCGATTGCTCGGGCTTGGTCTGGGTTCAGGGTCCGCATGGCGGCCCTGACCAGCTCGGCGTCCTGGGCGCCGCTGAGGATCGCGTCGGGCTGGGCGGGTTCGTCGGCCGCCAGGGCGAGGTCGGCGGCGTAGACGCTGGCGTCGCCGCGACGCAGGCTGTCGATGCGCAGGTTGCGCGCGATGGTGAAAATCCAGGCCGCCGATGAGGCGCGCTCGGGATTGAACAGGTGCGCCTTGCGCCAGACGCTGAGCAGGGTCTCCTGCGCCAATTCCTCGGCGGCGGCCGCCGGAGAGCCGCCACGCATCAGCAGCGCCTTCACGCGCGGCGCGTAGTGGTCGAACAGCGTGGCGAAAGCCTCGCGGTCGCGATCGGCCGCGATCCGCAGCACGCAGTCGTCGAAGTCGCGCGACGTCGTTGTCACGGCGCGGTGTCGAGAGCTTGGATGGGCGGCCTGAGTCGCATGCATGTCCATGTTACGCCGAATGGCTCTGTTTGGATGACTCTAGCTTCGAACGATCGCGCCTGGGGTCACCCGCTCGGGCGGAAGGGGCGGGCGGGGGCGCAGCCAGATGCCGCGCGCGACGATCCGGACCGCCTCCCAGTGGATGCCCAGAATGACCTTGAAGCTGAGCAGGGGATGCCTCAGCCAGGCCTTCATCAGGTTGGCGTCGGTGAGGGGACGGTGCTGTCCTCCGAACCGCGCGTTCAGGATCGCGTCGTCGCCGCGACGAGCGGAGACGTCGACCACCACGGCCTCGCCCGGCGGCAGGATCTCGAAGTCGTAGGTCAGGTCCATGTCCATGAACGGCGAGACATAGAACCGCTTGGGCGCGCTCTGCCGCACTGGCGAGACGCCCGGCCCAACGCTGGGTTCCGGCGCGGCCGCCAGATAGCTGTGGCTTTGGCCGAAAGTGTTGCGGACCTCGTACAGGATCGCCGCCAGCTCGCCGTCGGCGCGGTGGCAGAAATAGAGGCTGAGCGGGTTGAAGCCGTAGCCCAGGATGCGGGGCATGCAGAGCAAGCGGACGGGGCCGTCGGCGACGATGCCGGCTTCGCCCAGCCGCTCCCGGGCATAGGCCTTCAGATCGCCGCCCGTGCGGTCACCATGGTCAGCGGCGCGGAACGACATCAGACCGAAGGGGCCGAACTTCAGAAGCTTCAGCTTGGAGGCCAGGCTGGAAAGCTCGTCGAGGTCCAGCAGCAGCATGAAGATGCGGTAGCGCAGGCGATGGGAGGCGGGCGAGAACCGCCGGTGCGTCACGACCCCCTCGTAGATCGCCGAGGCGCTCATCGTCAGGCCGCCCGTTCCAGCGGCGCGGCGCCGGGGAGGGGGCGCAGCGGAATGCGGCCGTTCTCGTCGGCCACGGTCCAGGGACGGCGAACACCGCCCAGCTGTTCGGCGACGGCGAGGCCCGACTGCAGGCCGTCCTCGTGGAAGCCCGCGCCGAAATAGGCGCCGCAGAACCAGGTGTTGCGCGCGCCTTGCAGGCTCCACAGGTCGTTCTGCGCCGTCAGGGCGCCAGCGTCGAAATGCGGGTGCTCGAAGCTTCGAACCTCGCGAACCAGCTCCTCGCGCGGGGCGATGTGCGGGTTCAGCGTCACGAACAGCGGCGGCGCGCCCTTCAGGCTCTGCAGGTGGTTCATCCAATAGCTGACGCAGCCGCTGGCCGGGTCGTCGCGACGGCCCAGGTGGTTCCAGCTGGCCCAGGCCAGGCGCCGGCGCGGCATCAGACGGCGATCCTGGTGCAGGACGACCTCGTTGGTCGTGTAGCGGAACGCGCCCAGCACGGACCGTTCGCGCGCGTCCGCGTCGGCCAGTAGGGACAGGGTGGTGGGGGCGTGGGTGGCGAAGACGACGTGGTCATAGGTCGTCTCGCCCCCGTCGGCCTCGACAATCTTCACGCCGTTCTCGGAGCGCGTCACGGCCTTGATGCGGGCCGAAAGGCGGACGCGGCCCTTGAAGGCCGCCGCCAGGCCGTCGACATAGGCGCGGCTGCCGCCGTCCACCGTGCGCCAGGTGCGCCGACCGACGAACCGCAGCAAGTCGTGGTTCTCGAAGAAGCGGATGAAGGCGGCGGCCGGATGTTCGCCCGCGCCTTCGACGGTGGCCGACCAGATCGCCGCGGCCATCGGCAGCAGGTGGTCTTGGCTGAGGGCCGCGCCATAGCGGTTGTCGCGCAGGTACTGGCTCAGCGACACCACCGGATCCAGCGTCGCCAGATGCCCCGGCGCGGTGCGATAAAAGCGGTTGAGGTCGCGCAGCATCGACCAGAAGCGAGGCCGCAGCAGCGCGCTGGGCTGGGCGAACAGCGAGGCCAGGCTCTTGCTGCCGTACTCCAGATCGCCGTCGTCCAGCGAGATGGCTAGCGACATGTCGGCGTGCTTGGTCGGCGTCCCAAGGTGCTGGAACAGCGCCGTCAGGTTCGGATAGTTGAACTCGTTGTAGACGATGAAGCCCATGTCCACGGGGACGGGGCCCTTTGGCGTCTCGACCTCGACCGTGTGAGCGTGGCCGCCCAGGCGATCGGCGGACTCGAACAGGGTGACATCGTGGCGCTGGCTCAGCAGCCAGGCGTTCGACAGGCCCGAGATCCCGGCGCCGATCACCGCGACCCTCAAGCGGGCGCCATGACCAGGTTCCGCCGGAAACTCTCCGTGCATGGGCCGCATCGACGATCTCCTGGAATTCCGCGCGGAAGGCGCGCTCATCCCTTATTACGTTGGGAGCCGCCAAGCGGACGAATGCGTCCGGTGAAGTTTTTCACTCGTAACGCCACCCTGAACCCGAGGCAGCGCCAAGCCGTTTGGCGCGTGGATCGCGATGGAGTTCGTCGATGAAGGTTGTCGCCGCCTATTTCGCCGCCCTGGCCGCGTTCCTGGCCCTGGATTTCGTCTGGCTTGGGACGATGATCGACCGGCTGTACAAGCCCGCCCTGGGCGATCTTCTGTCGCCGCGCCCGAACGTGGCGGCCGCGGTGGTGTTTTACATCGCCTATGTGGCCGGGATGATCTTCCTGGCCGTGGCGCCGGCGGTCCGCGAAGGCGGCATGTCGCGCGCGGCGATCAACGGCCTGGTGTTCGGCGCCGTGGCTTACGCGACCTACGACCTGACCAACCACGCAACGCTGCGAGGGTGGTCTACGCGCCTGACCGTCATCGACATCACGTGGGGCGCGGTGGCGTCGGCGGTCGCGTGTGTCGCCGGCTACGCGGCCTGGAAGGCGATCGCGAAGTAGCGCGTCAGCCGCTGGCGGCCCTCGAGGCGATGTCCAGGGTCTCCCGCTGCGGACGAAGCCGCTCGGGATCGAAGCCGCCAAGCCGGGTCAGACCTTCCCAGTCGTCGATCTTGAGAACTCCGTTGCGCAAGGTCGCCAAACCGTCGTCGCGCAGTGTGCGCAGCACCCTGTGGACGTGGACGACCGACAGGCCAAGCGCGTCGGCGATATCGGCCTGAACCGCGGGGAAGTCGCACCTGCCGTCCTGGGCCAGCCGCAGGGCGGTCTGCCGCCAGTAGACCTCGCACAACAGGTTCGCCGCCCGCGCCAGCGCGGTGCGTCGACCCAGCCCCACCATCCAGTCGCGTTGCCGCTGGGCCTCGGTCAGGATCGCGCGGCAAAGCGCGGCCAGCAGGTTCGGATGAGCGCGCATCATGGTCCGCAGTTCATGAGCGGTGGTCATGCGCACCTCGCAGACTCCCAGGGCGAGAACCTCGTGGTCCAGGCCGGCGTACAGGCCGCCCAGATCGATCAGGTCCCCGGGCGTGGCGACGCCGAAGATCTGCCGACCGCCGTCCGGCAGCGCCTGCTGCTTCACCGCCAAGCCGCGCGCCAGCAGACGCAGCCGAGAGCGCGCCTCGGCCGGCGCGATCACTTGGCCTGGCTCGAAGCGCTGGGTCTCTTGCGAGCAGGCCATCAGGTCATCGCGCACGCTGTCGCGCAGCGGGCCGAACCGATCCAGGCTGGCGATCAGCAGCCGGTTCACGCCGAGACTCCGGTCGAGAAACGGGCGAGGTCCGGGGATTTCGCGACAACGAAAGGGCGGCTTTGTTCGTTGAGGCGGGCGGTGGTGAAACTCGGCAATACGAAATCTCCGCGAGAGCGTTTCGACTTAGGCGCGCTCGCGAGGTCTCGCCCTAACCTAGGTTAGGGCCGACGATCTTTTGATGGGTGGCGCCGCGGTCCCGTGGAAGAAGGAGGCTCTCAACCGCCATGTCGTCGTCGCAAGGCATCGCTCCCCTGGTTCGCAAGATGGCGCGTCGCGACACCCTGTCCGCCGTGGAGCGCGAGGTGCTCACGGGCCTTCTCGGCCCCGAGCGCGCGGTCAAGGCCGGGGCGGTGTTGGTCGCGCCGGGTGATCGGCCCACCTACAGCACCTTCCTGGTCAACGGCTTCACCGCGCGCTTCAGCGTGACCGCCGCGGGCGGTCGGCAGCTGACCGAGATCAACGTGGCTGGGGACTTCATCGACCTCCACAGCATGTTGATGCGCCAGATGGACCACGGGGTGGTGGCGCTGGAGGATTCCGTCGTGGCGTTCGCGCAGCACACCGACCTGCGGCGGCTGACCGAACAGCATCCGCACCTGGGCCGGCTGCTATGGCTGGAGACCGTGATCGACGGCGCCATCCATCGACAGTGGCTGGTCACCATGGGCCAGCAGGACGCCGCCAGCCGGCTCGCGCACCTGGTCTGCGAACTCTACCGGCGGCTCGAGGCGGCCGGTCTGGCCAGCGATGGCCAGCTCAAGATTCCGATGACCCAGGCCGACCTCGGCGACGTGCTGGGCCTGACCCCGATCCATGTGAACCGGGTGCTAATGGAGCTGCGCCGGGAAGGGCTGATCGAATGGAAGGGCGCCCAGGTGACGATCCCGGACTGGGACCGCCTGGCCAAGTTCGCCGAATTCGACCCGACCTATCTGCGACTTCAGAGCGACACGGTCTGAGAGCATCCTCCGACCGCGTCGTTCGAGAGGCTAGGCCGCCTGGGCGGCCGGAGCGGCGTCCAGCCGCGCCTGGGCGACGCGGGCGGCGATGATGTCTCGCACGACCAGCGCCGCCGCGATCTTCTTGCTCGGGGCGATCCCCTGCGAGCGGACACGTCCATCGCGCTCGATGGTCCGCCAGAGCCACGCGCCCGCGCCCCGAGGGGCGATCGAGAACCGGATCAACTTGTCTTCACGCATGACGCCACCTTGGGGCTGGAGAAGAAACGGCGCCGGTTTCATTCGGCCGCGTAGACCATCGGGTGAGCGTGGGCCCACAGATGCGCGCGGTAGGTGTCGAAGCACTGCTCGCCGCAGAGCAGGCGCATGATCGCGCCCTCCGCGATGAAGCGGGCCCGCGAGGGATCCTCGGCGACCAGCGGGATCAGCGCCTCGGCGTTCCAGGCCTTGGAGTGCTCGATGTCGATCTGGGCGTGGAGCGCGAAGTACTTGCGGGTCTCCGGCGAGACGCCGACGCGCTTGAGACCGGCGTCGACGCACGACACCCGCGTCGGGGCGGTCAGCTCCACGACGCCCAGCGCGCCGATCGAGTGCCACGTATAGCGGCGGGTGGTGGCGAAGGCGGTCATGGTGTTGGCCAGGCACAGCGACTGCCACAGGGTGGTGTCGATCGTGGGAGTCAGGCCCAGCGTGGCGGTGGTCCGGGTTAGCATCGGGCCGTGCATGCCGCGCGCGTTGCCTCGGCCCATCTCGTCCCAGTAGTTGCGCGCCAGCTCCAGCTTGGCGCGATCCGGGATCTTCACCTGGGTCATGGCGACGAGATCGTCGAAGCCCGCCTCGCCGGCGGCCTCCTGGGTCAGGAACCACTTCAGGTCCTCCAGGCTGGCCTCGCCCTCCAGCCAGTCGAACAGCGGATCCCATTGGCCGGGGCCGTTGTCCTTCAGGGCTTCGAACCAGGCCACGAAGCCTTCCGGATCGGTCGGGACCTTGGCGGCCAACGACGAGACGTGGGCGCGGAAGGCCTCGACGAACTCGCCCTCCAGGCGCTTCATCAGGCGTTCGCGGTCGAGGTCCTCGCGCCAGTCGTCGAAGGGCGCGCGCGGCGAGAGGCGCTCATGGTTCCAGTGCGCCAAGCCCCGGTGCAGGGCCTCGGCGTCGGGGAATTGAGGGCTGAAATGGCCGAGGCGCGAAAGACGGTCGCCACCAAACATGCGTACTGCTCCGAGCTTCCGAGGGGAGGGCGAGGGGATCTTCGCGAGACCGCCGTCACCTCTCCCCTGAATGGGATGGGCCGCCTCGCGGCGGTGAGCAGGACAAACGAGGGCGCGGTCGCCAATGTTCCACGGCGACGGCCAACGGGCTGGGCGGCCGCTAAGAAGCCCGTGGCGACAGGGTCTGGCCTTTGGTCATTTGATGACTTTGACGCCTCGCGCGAGCGCGCCGAGGAGATCCATTGGAGCGCGAGGCGCCTTGCATCGAAATTATAGGATAAATATTACCGGAGCGAGGCGGCCGGCGAGTGGCCGCGACGGAGGAAACATGTCTGTCCCAAGCCCGCGCCGCGCCGCCCTTGCTTCCGTGCTGGCCCTATCGATGGCTTCGCCGTTCGGCTCGGCCATCGCCGCCCCGAAGACCTATCTAGGCGTCGACATCTCGTACGCCAACGAGATGGAGGACTGCGGCGCGGTCTATCGCGCGGGCGGCAAGACGGTCGAGCCCTACGCGTTCTTCAAGGCTTCCGGAGCTAACATCGCCCGCATCCGCATCTGGAACGATCCGGACTGGACGCCCTATTCGAACATGAAGGACGTCAAGCGTAGCATCGCCAAGGCCAAGAAGGCCGGGCTCGAGGTGCTGCTGGACTTCCACTATTCCGACGACTGGGCCGACGGCGACAAGCAGTTGGCGCCCAAGGCCTGGGCCAAGCTGTCGACGCCCGAGCAGGCCAAGGCGCTGTACGCCTTCACCCGCGACACCCTGGCGGAGCTGGATCGCGAAGGCCTGATGCCCGACATGATCCAGGTCGGCAACGAGACCAATGGCGAGATCGTCTCCAGCCTCGAGAAGGCCAAGGATCCGATCAACTGGGAGCGCAACGCGCTCTTGTTCAACGCCGGGATCAAGGCCGTGCGCGACGCCGGCGCGGCCTCGGCGATCAAGCCCCGGATCATGCTGCACATCGCCCAGCCCGAGAACGTCGAGCCCTGGTTCGCGGCGGCGGCCAAGGCGGGCGTGACCGACTTCGACCTGATCGGGATAAGCTACTACAGCAAGTGGTCCAAGCGCTCGATGACCCAGCTGGGCCAGACCATCAACCGCCTGCGCCATACCTATTCGGCCGACGTGGTGGTGGTCGAGACCGCCTATCCGTTCACCAACGAGGGCGCGGACAACTCGCCCAACCTGCTGGGCCAGGACTCGCTGATCGCGGGGTATCCGGCGACGCCCGCCGGGCAAAAGAAGTACCTGACCGACCTGACCCAGCTGGTCTTCGCCAACGGCGGGGTAGGGGTCGTCTATTGGGAGCCGGCGTGGCTCTCGACCAAGTGCAAGACCCGTTGGGGCGTCGGCTCGAACTGGGAAAACGCGGCCCTGTTCGACTTCAAGGGCCAGGCGCTGGAAGGCGTGGACTGGCTGAAGGCGCCCTATGTGATGCCCGTGGACGTGACCTTCCGCGCGACGGCGCGCGGGGAGGCGACGCGCTTTATCGACGGGGACTTCCTGGGCGGCGCCGGGCCGCGCCCGATGACGCTGGAAGGCGGGACGTGGACCTACCGCGCGCGGTTGATGCCCGGAGCTTCGGTCACCGTGGCGACCGCGAGCGAGGCGGCGGCTGTCGGTGACGCGGCGGCCAAGGCCGCGAAGGTCGGATCAGCGGCCTCCGTGATTTCGCTGGACTAGGGCTTTCCCAGCGAAAGGCTCACCTCGGATCAGAAGGGCTCTCGGCCTGGTCCGCGGGTCGCCGCGGCCGGAAAAGGGGCGCGCGGAGTCGGCGAGGGCTCTGGCGAGGACCTGGCACGTCATTGATTTAGCGAGGTATTGCGCCTTTGGAGCGGGTAAAAGTTTCGACTGAAACGACGCTGCTTGTACTATGCGATTGATATGATAATTAGCGCCAGATCTATCCGGATCCGCTTGGCAGCCTCGCCGAAACGAAGCGCGGCGCCGTTCCTTCGAGGGGAGACTATGACTCGTAATTCCATCCTTTTCGCGGCGGCCAGTAGCGTCGCCATGATCATCGCGGCCAACGCCAACGCTCAAACCGCTCCGGCCACCGAGGCCGCGCAGGTCGAAGAGGTCGTCGTCACCGGCGTCCGCAAGAGCCTGCGCGACGCGCTGGCCGTCAAGCAGGGCTCCGACAAGGTCGTCGAAGCCATCTCGGCCAAGGACATTGGCGTCCTGCCCGACGTGACCATCGCCGAGTCCATCGCGCGCCTGCCGGGCGTCAACGCCACGCGCGACCGCGGCAATGACAGCCAGGCCGTCGTCCGCGGCCTGGGCGCGCGCCTGGTGCTGGGCACCATCAACGGCCGCGAGGTCGCCTCGTCCGAGCCCGACCGCAACGTCCGCTGGGAAATCTATCCGTCGGAAGTCGTCTCGGGCGTCGAGGTCTACAAGTCGCAATCGGCCGACCTGATCGCCGGCGGCGTGGCCGCGACGATCAACATCAACACGATCGCGCCGCTGGACTACCGCGGTCCCGAGTTCGTGGTCCGCGCCGGCCCGGTCTTCTATGACGGCGGCAAGGACATCCCGAACTACGGCACCACCGGCTATCGCGGCTCGGGCTCGTGGGTCCACAAGCTGAACGACGACCTGGCCGTCGTCGTCGGCGTGACCGCCCAGCGCCAGAAGAACGGCTATGGCTCGTTCACGGGCTGGGGCTACAACGACTCCAACGCGCGTCCGCCGGCCGGCGCCAGCGACTACAGCAGCGACCTGAACCGCGACGGCAAGCTCGACGCCACGCCCTGGGGCGCGCAGATGTCGGCCAGCCGCATCGACCAGAAGCGCACGGGCGTCTCGGGCGGCCTGCAGTACAAGCCGACCGACAACTTCGAGCTGAAGGCCGACGCCCTCTATTCGAAGATCAAGATCACCGAGGTCCAGGACCAGACCGTCTGGGGCGCCAACAACTGGGGCAACTGGAACACCGGCACGGGCAACATCGGCTGGAACGACGGCGTCTATAACGGCACGGGCTCGTCCTACACGCTGATCAACAACACGGTGGTCGCCGCCACGCTGCCCTACAGCTCGGTCCAGACCGTGCTGGCCAAGTACAGCGAGGACAAGGACCTGTTCGCGGGCGGCCTGAACGGCAAGTGGACCGGCGACCAGTGGACCGTGGTCGGCGACCTCTCGTACTCGAAGGCCGAGCGCACCAACACCTGGAAGGCCGTCCGCTTCGAGTCCTATCCGACCTGGACCAGCTTCGACTGGCGCGCCGGCAAGACGCCGACCATCACCACCAGCCAGGACAGCCTGAGCCTGACTCAGACGGCGGACCTCGCCGGTTCGTATGACGGTCCCGAGCACCTGAACGACGAGCTGAAGGCCGCGGCGCTGGACTTCACCCGCGACTTCGGTGGCGGCGCGTTCAAGAGCGTTCAGTTCGGCGTCCGCGCCTCGGACCGCGTCAAGAGCCACAGCAGCTTCAGCTACGCCCCGACCGCCACCGGCGCGACGGTTCCGGCCAGCCTGCTGACGGCCTACACGCTGAGCGACGGCGCCAACGTGCCGGCCCTGCTGACGGGTGACATCGACAAGATCGCCGCCATCGCCTACGGCGCGAACGCCTTCGACGTCTCCAAGGCGACCGAGGAACTGGCCGAGCGCTGGACCGTCCAGGAGAAGGTCTACGAAGGCTACGGCAAGCTGAACTTCGCCGCCGACGGCCCGGCCGGCGCTTGGGTCACCGGCAACATCGGCGCGCGCGTCGTCCACACCGAGACCGACAGCGAAGGCCTGCAACAGAACACCGCCAGCGCCTTCGTGGCCGCCACGGTCAGCAACGACTACACCGACTTCCTGCCCTCGGCGAACGCCAAGCTGGACTTCGGCGGCGGCAAGGTCGTGCGCCTGGGCCTGGCCAAGGTCATCGCGCGTCCGCCGCTCGACGAGCTGCGCGCCAGCCGCAGCCTGTCGAACTGGTCGCCGTGGACCGGCAGCGCCGGCAACCCGAACCTGAAGCCGTTCGAGGCCACGCAGTTCGACGCCTCGGCCGAATACTACTTCCGTCCGGAAGCCCTGGTGGCGGTGTCCTACTACTACAAGGACGTCGACTCCTACATCGGCTGGAAGCAGACGCCGGTCGTGTTCGGCGGCCAGACCTACACGGTCGCCAGCCCCGCCAACGGCGGCAGCGGCCACATCCAGGGCGTCGAGCTGACGTTCCAGACGCCGTTCTTCTTCCTGCCGGGTCCGCTGAGCAAGTTCGGGATCTACTCGAACTACGCCTATGTGGAATCGAACCTGAAGGAGTTCTCGCCGACCAACAATCCGCTGCGGATGACGGGCCTCGCCAAGAACACCGCCACGGTCGACCTGTGGTACGCCGACGGTCCGATCGAGGCGCGCCTGGGCTGGAAGTACCACTCGCCGATGACGGTCATCTACGGCTGGAACGGCTCGGATCTGCAGACGCTGGAAGCCGAGAAGACCCTCGACTTCAGCTCGTCTTACAAGATCAACGAAAGCATCAGCGTGCGCCTGCAGGTCAACAACCTGACCAACGAGACGCTGCGGATGTACCGTGACAACGATCCGAACCGCATCGGCCGCTACGACTCCTATGGTCGTCGCTACCTGATGGACGTCACCTTTAAGTTCTAGAGCGTCAATCCTCCCTGACGTTCCCTGCGCTGGGGAGGAGGCCACGCGCCTCCTCCCCATTTTTTTGATTTATCGAGAGGCTCGCCCCATGGCCCAGATCAACCGACGCCAGGCCCTGGCCGCCGCTGGGGGCGCCGCCCTCCTGGCCAACGCTCCCCACGCCGCCGCCGCGGCCGCCGCGGCCGCCGCGCCTATCGCGACCATCGACCTGG
>ERZ1034427.118-NODE-118-length-17726-cov-31.277630_pt1 | contig 17726 bp, 22 predicted proteins | sample MGYA00520607_ERZ1034427 | MGnify/ENA primary metagenome ERZ1034427 (study PRJEB33736, sample SAMEA104288489) | Azolla caroliniana | place: Brazil | collected 1987 | study: EMG produced TPA metagenomics assembly of the PRJEB19522 data set (Is there foul play in... | reverse complement strand
CTCTCCATGCAAATGCAATGAGGTTGAACGTAAATGGGAATATTTGGTTGCTACTCCATATGTTCTGACTACTTCTAAGGCAATTATTAGGAATTATTTAGTTAATACATATTTGTATAGCTTATCCATTACTCTGCCTATTTTATCATCATTTAAGTCTTCGCCTTCAATTCCCACTCCTAATAAATGGTCTCCATAGAAAACATAGTCCATAATGATTGCTTTAACTATTTCTCCTGTATTCACTTTCTCTCTAGTATCTATTCAGAATATCTTATTGATTTTTTCTACAATTCCTCTCTCATCTACTATTCCAAGGTGATCCAAGTTCTTACTCTCAAACTCTTATTTTTGCTAATTCATACTTTTGGGTATTTTTATTTAATTCAAGATCATTTAAATTCAGGATTATTTACATTTATATTCTCATATTTTATCCTGATTTTATTGTCAATATTCACGAGTTGTAACTAGTTGGTATATCTATTCTTAGAATATTTAAATTATGTGTTGACTCCGTAACTTCCCGTGATTGATTTAATAGGTTTATTTACTATAAAATGAAGTATTAAATCTGGTCTACATCTACATCATCGGAAAGCAATGTTTTTTTAATTCACAAATTTATACTATTGCAGTGATAAATATTGCTAATTGCAGTGATAATATTAGCGTTTATATACATTTATTCTCTAGCAGTAAATTACATAATTTCTTAGCAATAATCGCTGTATTTTTTCTTCTCTTATCAGTTTGGTGTTATGCAGCATATATATTATAAATTAACCCACCAGGAGAAAATAGCCAATCTTTTAACCAAGCATTGAGCCTTTTGTCCTGATGGGTTTAGGGACTGTAATTGTCTTGAAAAGTCAGGCTTTAAGTCCGATCAAACTCCTTGCTAGTTGTATTTGTTTCTTGGTTTTAGTGAAGCAAAGTTGATCAATGACTAAACTTATGTTAACCATTCACTTTCTTCTGGTTCTTTAAAGAGCGTAGTGCTGAGGTAACGTTCACCAAAGCCAGGCTGCACCATAACTATCAATTTATCGGCGTTTTCTGGACGCCTGGCAATTTGCAACGCCACATCTATATAAAGCGACTCCAGCAGAAATTCCTGATAGCAAACCTTCTTTTTTTGCTAAACGCCGACTGTAGGAAATTGCTTGTTCATCTGTAACTTGAATGACTTCATCCACGAGTTCTGAACGGTAAATAGCGGGAATAAATCCGGCTCCGATACCTTGAATTTTGTGTGGACCTGGTTTACCCCCTGCTAATAGTGGACTATTGACTGGTTCAACTCCCACTGCTTGAAAACTTGGTTTGGGTTGTTTAATCATTTTAGAAACGCCTGTAATTATTCCCCCAGTCCCTACTCCAGCGACGAGAATATCAACTTCTCCATCTGTATCGTTCGGAATTTCTTCAGGGGTGGTCCGAGCATGAATTTGGGGGTTAGCAGGATTGCTAAACTATTGCAACATATAAGCATTCGGGATTCTGGCAACAATTTTTGTAGCTTTGGCGATAGCACCCCGCATTTCTTCTACCCCTTGTGTTAACTCCAATTGCGCCCCATAACCCCTCAACATTAGTCTTCTTTCCTGACTCATGGTATCTGGCATTGTTAAAATCAAACGCTAGCCTTTAGCAGCTGCAACCATAGCTAAAGCAATTCCATTATTCCCAAAAGTCGGCTCAACTAAAATAGTTTTACCAGGAATAATCAAGCCTTTTGCTTCTGCTATTTCCACCATGCTCACACCAATTCTATTCTTGACAGAAGCAGCAGGATTCATACTTTCTAATTTGACAACAATTCGTCCCAATGCTTCCCAAGTTTGGGGAATTTTGTTTAACTGCACTAACAGAGTATTGCCAACTAACTCGCTGATATTGTTTGCTATTCGCATCATCATACCTCTTGATGACTAAATGTAATACATGGGACTATTCTGAGCACGAGCTTCTCTTTCCTGGCACAAATCTTGGAGTGTATAGTCGGGCAGCACTTCCATAGAAGCCGCATTAGCTCGTTCCCAAATTTCCAGAACCAAAGTCTTTTTTTTCTATGGTTGGAGTCTCAGGATTTTCTTTTTCTTTGCCTTCCCCTTCTACCAATGTGACTATTTCTAGCAAGGTAATCTGCCAAGGTTCACGCACTAAAAGGAAACCATCTTTTGAGCCACGCTGAGTCTGTGCACCACACCCGCACGTCTCAAGTTAGTGAGAATCTGTTCTAGATAGCATTCTGCTATAGGTTGCCTGGCAGCAGTCTCGTTCATAGTCAGAGGAACTTTTTTATCGTCGTGAGTGGCTAGTTCTAACACTGCCAATAGTGTATATCCACGTTGGCAGAAAGATCCAGAAGAACGTAGCTTTGGCTATTCAAGTCCGTATTTAGAATACTACTGTACATTGATAGCTTTAAGGGTGCTTTTACGAAAAAACTTTGGTTTTCAGTCTTAAATATGAGATTTAACCACTTTTCGTTTTAATAGAAAGATATAACTCTATCGACTTACCGTACTTTATACACATAACTCTCAAAATAGCTTCATCTTTCGTAGGAATTAGAGCAGAAGTCATATAGGAAAAGGGGAGCAAGGGAGAAATAAATTCTTCTTATTCTTCTGAACTCCTTGTTTCTGGAAAGAGATTTGGATAGCTTTTTAGAGCCAAAACATTATATACTACAGTTAGTACATCGGAGAAATATAACACTAATACTGATGTCAGTATACAGAGGTCTGACTCAATCATCTATTAACACTAATCGCCAAAATTTCCCCAGGCGATCACTCTTACCGATAAAAAAAGATGCTCTATGGCAAATAGAAAACGGCTTTGTGTTGACTTACACTTATTTAGAAGACGGTACCACAGTAGCTTTAGGATTATGGGGTCCAGGTGATGTAGTGGGTGAACCCTTATCGAAAATGAAACCATATCAAATGGAATGTTTAACCACAGTAGAAGCAACAATTTTAGCCGTGGATGATTGGCATCAACTCACAGATACTTTACTTCACCACATCCACCAAGCGGAAGAATTAATGCTGATTCGGAGCCATAAAAAAGTAGAAGCCATGCTGATTCAACTATTAGGATGGTTATCGAAAAAGTTTGGCTCCCAAGTAGAACAAGGAAGATTGATAGATATGCGTCTGACACATGAAGACTTAGCAGCACTAATCAGTTCTACCCGTGTTACCATAACTCGTCTGCTGGGACAATTAGAACAAGAAGGATTGATTGATCGACTGTCTTTGAATCGGATTCTAGTTCGACAAGAAGATATTTGGTATTACGAAATTTGAGGTAAGAATTCAGGAGTCAGGAGTCAGGAGTTATAATGTTTGAGTAATTGCTTAATTACCAAATAGGTATTTTTAGCCTTAGCCTGAAGGGAAAAGGGAAAAGGCGAAAGTAAAACCTTTTGCAGCAAGGCTTTGTGATTAAATTTGTGATTAAAATTTATAGTCCCAAATCCACAGCAATACGATGAGCCCAAGCAAACCCAGAAAAAGCCACTGCATTTAAACCCTGAACCGGAAATGTACTATCCCCCACACAATAGAGATTAGGAATAGCTGTAGGATTAAAAGGCATTCCCAATAATCCCCGCAACTTACCGTTGGGTATGGGTCGATAGCTGCCATCTATGCAACCTAAAAAGCGATCATGAGTAAGCGGTATTCCCACTTCCAGATAATCCAACGTAGCATCTAAAGCAGGAAAAATTTTTTCCAATCTTTGAATTATTTTTGCTGCTGTTTGTTCTTTCTTTTGTTCATATTTAGTCGTTGTAAGCTCGCTCCTGGCAATCAGGAATCCAAGCAGGTGTAAAAGTAAGTATGGATAATGTGGTATCCTCCCTCGAGCAGCTGAATCTGCGTCAAGCAGGGTAGGAATAGAAACCAAAATTGTCCCTTCCGCTAACTCCATATTTTGCCAATCTTCGAGCAAAATGTGATGACATTCTGTATTAGCCTCTATTTTAGAGGCTAATACGCCGATATGCAAACTTAAAAGATTGCGTGATTTTTTATATCTTTATTGCTATATTTTGTCATTTGATAGCAGCATTTTTGCTGATGGTAGTAATTTTTCAAAAGTATCCCATGTCATCGCATTAGATACAATGTGTTTACCATCATAAACTTTACCAATCGCTAATTGTACACCAATAGCTTGCCCTTATTCAGTGAGAATTTTTTTACTCGAGCTTGGTATTGAATTTGACTACCAGCTTTTTCTAAACCCTCTGCTAATGTTTGAGCAATTTTTCCTACTCCATGTTCAGGAGAATTAACTCCACCATAATGTCGATCAGAAAGAACCATCCCTGCATTAATTATGGGTGTCATGTCGGCTGGAACTACAGCCCAGCAATAACACTTAATATCAATAAACCTTAATAATCATGGATCTTTAATATAGCGCAGCGCCACATCTCCCACATTTTGGGGTAAATATTTAGCTAAACCAAGACAAGCTAGAGGATTTTGGAAAAATACCTGCAGTACATACCGTGGTTCTTCTAGTGATAGAAATTCTATATTATTCAGGAATTGAGAACTTTTTGACATTCGTCATAAAAGCAGCGAGTCCCTTTGGCTTAATGGGGAAAATAATTAATGAGATTTTGCAAGAACTTTTCATAATCTTGTTCAACCTTCAAATCTAAACCGTTAGGCAGATGATAGTGAATCTGTACGGCATTAGAAATTTTTTCTAGGGTGATATTAACTGCTTCTAAGGCGCAGGTGAGTAAGTTAGTTGTACCTTTTTTCCCACATCCAAAAATCATTGATGCACCAACATCAAATCTATATCCTTGACTTTGACAATATCTAGCACTACTACCGGGAATTAGATAACGTTCCAGAATTAAAACTTTAGCTCCTTTTGCTGCTAACTGGGTAGCTGTTACTAAACCACCAATGTAAGAACCGATAAGAATAACATCAAATAGTTCGTAATTCATCACAACTGGAAATAAGCAACAGGGATTATGGTTAAAAGTATCTTAGTATATGTCTTTGTTTATTTGGTTTTACTAACCAATTTATAGGTCTGACGCACCCTACTAATATGCCAGTTGCGTAAGTCCTGTAATGGAGAAGAAAAAATGTAGTTCCAGATGCGCAAAGCCGAAAATACAACATCCAGATTTGAAACCTCTAATTTTAATTAGGGCGTTCCCCACATCCTACACCCCTTTCATTACTGACTACTTACAAAAAAGAGGGATAAGCCTGCTACCGCTGGCCAATCCCGTCTGCCGATCCTTTAAAGAGAGGAGAACACTGTATAGCAGTATAGCCTTGGTTGAGAATATATGTCAACTATTAATGAAAATATTTAGCAATAAAAATTGCCATCACTAGAAATGAAATTGGCAGCAGCATTACTTGGTAGCCCAATTTAAAATCTCAAATCCAAAATTGGTATCAGCCATAATCTGAAAAGAGTATGATGGTTGTTCAGTTCCTATATAATTAAAAGTTGCCCATTTCTGGCTATGACTCAACAATTGCTTGTTTATGTTCCACCCCATCCCCTAATCAAGCACTGGCTGGCAGTAGCTCGTGATGTGGGTACACCTTCAGTATTATTTCGTTCTGCCATTACTGAGTTGGGACGATGGTTAACTTATGAAGCGGCAAGAGATTGGTTGCCGACGCAAGAAACCGCCGTTGAGAGTCCCTTAACAGCCTGTCCAGCGACTTTGATTGATCCACAAGTACCTATGGCAGTTGTGCCGATTCTTCGGGCTGGGTTAGGGTTATTAGAGGGAGCGCAGACGGTGCTGCCCTTGGCAAAAATTTATCATTTGGGTTTGGTAAGAAATGAAGAAACTTTAGAACCCTCTTGTTATTTAAATAAACTGCCAGACAAATTTGATCCAGAAACAAGGGTGTTAATTACCGATCCAATGTTGGCTACAGGAGGGTCTATAATGGCAGCAATGGCAGAATTGACACAAAGAGGTGTTGATCCAGCGTTGATCAGAATTGTGTGTGTGATAGCTGCTCCACCAGCTTTGCAAAAATTGAGTGGAGCTTATCCTGGTCTAACAGTCTACAGCGCCACTATTGATGGAACAGTCAACAAGCAGGGGTTTATTGTGCCGGGATTGGGAGATGCTGGCGATCGCATCTTTGGGACTTAAGCTAGGTTTCAGAAACAACAGGAAGATAGCTTAAATACAAAAGAAAGTGTGCAGATTTCTGGAAGGCGGTAAAGATATGAGTCAGCGAGATGGTTTTGCTAGTGGTTTTTTACTTGGAACAATTGTTGGTGGTGTAGTTGGTGGGGTTTTGGGTGCTGTACTGGCATCTCGTCGAGATGGGATGGGAGATCAAGAGATAGAAATCAATAATGGCTCCCTTGAAGCCAATAAAGTAGCAGCGAGAAGAAGGCAAATGAGAGCCGTAGCTAATGAGGGATTAGAAATGGAAACAGCACGACAATCACTAGAAGATAAAATTGCTCAACTCAATGCCACAATTGATGATGTCCGCAACCAGTTAGGGAATGTCAATGGCACTTCATCCCAGTCAGTTGAACGTTCACTCTCCCAAGACTCCTAAATAGCAGCAGTTCCATGACGAAAAACGTATTTTGGTAGATGTAGCTACCATTTGCAGGCGCGATGACATTACCTCTATTAAAATCAATAGAATAAGACTGCCTTTAACTTTTAGCAGAAAACTAACCCATCCATGAATTTACTGATTACGACACTAGCAACCTTTGTCCAAATTTATAGCTACTTGCTAATTATTCGGGTGTTACTGACCTGGTTTCCCCAAATCAACTGGTATAACCAACCATTTGCAGCTTTGAGCCAGATTAGTGACCCCTATCTCAATCTATTTCGTTCAATTATCCCCCCATTGGGTGGTATGGATTTTTCGCCAATCTTAGCCTTCCTAGCACTCAATTTAGCTGGAAGTTTTCTGGCAGGCCTGAGTCGTCTACCATTAGGACAGGGATTTTAACCACTAATCCAATATTTGACTTTATTTGACTTTATTTGACTTTATTTGACTTTGTAGAGACGTTACAACCAAAAGCGTCTCTACAAAACCCTGAATGAACTTATCTTCGCACTTGACCGCTAAACCCAGACGCTTTAAAATGCTTCAGTTTCAATGGAGTAGGCTGGTTTAAAGGAACAGAAATTCTTAACTCAAAATTGCTAAGACCAGGTGGTACTTCAGGAATAGAACCTAAACGAGTACGGTTTCGTAATATGGGATCATTGTTGGCATCATAGATGCGTCCAAAGATATCTGCGTCATAAACTGTTTTATAAGTACCATTTTCTGCTTTACCAATGACGATAAAGCAATTAGCAGCTGCTGAACCACTACTAATAACAGCACCTTTAGCTAATTCTGGTGGGCAATCTTTATACGAGACATCAAATAGTTTAATTTTTGTCAAAGCTTGAGCAGGGGGAGTGAAAACCCAGGACAGAAAAACAATAAGTCCAGAAATAAAGATCAGTGTGAGTGAGCGTAATCCCATAAAGCGCACAATAACTTTACTATAAAGTATACGCAATCTTTAACATCAGAGAACGTAAAATTTACGCTTAAAGAATTAGAGAGTTGAATTTTACTTTGTAATAATTCTAAGAATAGATCCTCACTTGCTATTAGCCTATGAATTCAAATGAGATTGAAGCTGCTTTGGAAACAGCGTTTAGTCTTTGTAATGCAGCAATCTGTCCTGTCACTGATATGCAGAGACGAATATTAGTGCCAGTAGTTGAGCAAATTCAGAACAACTCAACTTGGGTATCAAATACTGCCATTCCCTTAGATGAACTGACTCCAGAGGAGTTAGAGGCGTTTTTAGAGTTCGTCAAAGCAGAGGAAGAACAAAACTGTACTTGGAAAGTGCAGTTAGTAAATAGACACGTCCGAAAATTTACAAAGCAGTCTGTGTCTGGCTTTCCATTTGGATTATTCTGATGGAGATACTAGGAGAGTAGAGGAGAAGGTTTACAGACTCCACACAAAATGAGGATAATGCCACTTGTAGGTGTTACAGCTTAATAAATGGGGGTGTACCTAACCCCTTACACCCTAACCCCCTACAGCACTAATTCCTGACTTTAACCTATTAGCAATTACATATTCCAATGACCGAACCATTAATTGAACTCAAAGGAATTTCTAAAGCCTTTGGTAAAAATAAGGTTTTAGATGATGTTGATTTGCAAATTTACAAAGGGGAAGCGATAGGTATTATTGGCCCTTCAGGAACTGGTAAATCGACGATTTTAAGAATCATAGCTGGTTTATTACAACCCGATGCCGGAGAAATTTATATCCAAGGGAAAAAGCGAGATGGATTAATTGAGGATGGTGCCGATATAGTAGGTATTGGGATGGTATTTCAGCAAGCGGCCTTATTTGATTCGTTAACAGTAGAAGAAAATGTTGGTTTCTCGTTGTATCAGAACTCAAAATTAGAGCGCTCGCGCATTCGCCAACTTGTCAACGAAAAATTAGATATGGTCGGTTTACCAGGAATTGGTCATCTATACCCCTCAGAACTTTCGGGAGGGATGCGGAAACGGGTCAGTTTTGCTCGTGCGATTATGTCCAATCCAGATCATCCCGCAGACAGCCCAGAAGTTTTATTGTACGATGAACCCACAGCCGGACTTGATCCTATCGCCTCAACGGTAATTGAAGATTTAATCCGCAGTTTACAATCTATACAAGATGTCTGTAGCACATACTGCATTGTTACCCACCAAGAAAGTACTATTCGACGCACAGCCGACAGGTTGATATTTCTTTATGAAGGCAAGGTGCAATGGCAAGGTAAAGTAAGTGAAATAGATCATACAGATCATCCGTTGATCAGACAATTTATGAGTGGAAGTATAAATGGTCCCATTCAACTAGTTGGTTGATACTATTTTAGACTTTAGATTTTGGATTTTAGATTGTGAGATAATTACTGTTATAGAAGGTTTTTATGCTTACATCTACCGCATTCATTTTTCTAATTCGTATCACAAATCAGGACTAGTTTTATGGAGGGCGAGAAAATGCGAAGTCTAATTAGCGGCTTCACGTCTACACGAACTTTTAGAGAAGGCTCAGTAGGATTATTACTTTTACTGGGTTTAGGAGCATTTGGAATAATTCTCCTGTGGTTAAATAGAATCACCCTTGGACGCAGTTCTTATAAAGCTGTAGTGGAATTTGCTAACGCTGGGGGAATGCAAAAAGGCGCACCAGTTCGTTATCGTGGCGTAAAAGTTGGTAATATTTCCAATATTAAAACCGGAGTCAATGCTGTTGCTGTAGAAATTGAAATAAACGATCCTAACTTGATAATTCCCGCAGATTCTAAAATTAAAGCCAGTCAAACTGGATTAATTAGCGAAAGTATTATTGATATTACCCCAATAACCAACCTAACGATGGGAACTAATATTGCTAAACCCTTAGATAAAGATTGTAATCCCAGTCTGATTATTTGTAATGAAACCAGTACATTAAAAGGTCAAATTGGTATCAGCGTTGATGAACTGATTCGTCAATCATCTGATTTTACGGCTCAATATAATAACAAGGAATTTTATCAAAACGTTAATCGCTTGTTAGTAACCTCTGCATCAGCAGCTTCTAGTGTTGCTAACCTCAGTCGAGAACTCCAGAGTGTGAGCAAAAGCTTTAAAGGGCAAATCGGCACATTTTCTAATACTGCTGTCACCATCCAGAAAGCTACAAATGAACTCACTACAACTACATCTAAAACCGCAAATCAATTAGGTGAAACAGCCAGCGAGTTTAGTAAAACTGCAGAACAAGCAGGTAGTTTGTTGAATAACTTAGATGAATTATTGACAACAAACCGTTCGTCCCTAGTTAGGACTTTAAATAATATTACTCAAACTAGTAACCAACTGCGTCAGACAGTTAGCAGTTTATCACCTGCGGTTAATCGTTTAAATGAAGGGGGATTATTGAAAAATTTAGAACTTTTGTCTGCGAACGCTGCGGAAGCTTCAACTAATTTAAAAGACGCATCCAAGACCTTAAATAATCCTAAAAATATTGTCTTACTTCAACAAACCCTAGATGCTGCCAGGGTGACATTTGAAAATACCCAGAAAATTACATCTGATTTAGATGAATTAACAGGCGATCCTCAATTTCGCCAAAATCTCCTGCAGTTGGTGAATGGTTTGAGTAAATTAGTATCTTCTACACAGGATATGCAGGAACAAGCAAAGGTAGCTGTCACCTTAGACTCTCTCAAAGCATCTATGAACCAGGCAGAACTCTTAACTTCTATCCCCGTCAAAAGAGTTGAAGTAGAAAAACCAGAATTTATCACCCCCACCCCAATTGAAAAAGCTGATGTAATTCAGTTAGATTTAGAAATATCTACACCACCGGAAACTCCTCTTGGGGAAGCAGGGGGGCAGGGAGCAGGGGGCAGGGAGCAGGGAGCAGGGAGCAGGGGGAGATAAAAACTCACTAATAACTAATGACCAATGCCTAATGCCTAATGACTAATAACTAATTCCAGTCTTCCTCGTCTTTTTTGCCGCGACTTTTGTAAATGCCGCCAATGTCATGCAGTTGGCGGGTTTTGGTGAAAATTTCAGCTTCAGTTAAACCCCAGCGTTGCAAAACTTTATTTAGGTCCTTCTGGATGTCCCGTGCGCCTGGGAAGCCTTGATAGCGAATTCTCAATCTAGCCAATTCTGCTAAATTGTAGTCTGTAGCCTCTTGAGCGAGTAGAATATTAATAAAGGGGCGATCTCGATTGTAAAGAGGATGTTGTTGGTCTTTACTTGCTGAAGATTCTGTCATAATTCTTACAACGGATAGGATTTCAGATTCATCAAGCTTAGAGGCTTAACCGTCTATCTAGTACACGAAAGCGGTAATCAAAATACCGGAAGCCAAAATAGGCTAAAAGTTTAGTTCATCAGCGTTTTGAAGTTTTGAGTTTTCATTTTTAGTTCTGCACAACGACTGATGACGGCAACTACACCCTAGCTCATACGGCTCTCACCACTGTCATCTAATTTTAAATAAAGATACATTATCTTTAAGAAAATACAAAAAACTTTAGATAAGGGTGAACTTTATCTCACCCAAAGTCCAAGCAGCAAGGGAGCAAGAACCCGCTATGTTTGAACACTTCACGTCCGAAGCCATTAGGGTAATTATGTTAGCTCAGGAGGAAGCACGCCGCCTGGGACACAATTTCGTAGGCACTGAACAAATTCTCCTGGGTTTAATGGGAGAAGGAACCGGAGTAGCTGCGAAAGTGCTAGCTGAGTTGGGTGTTACCCTGAAAGATGCGCGTCGGGAAGTAGAGAAAATTATTGGTCGGGGTTCTGGTTTTGTTCCGCCGGAAATTCCTTTTACACCAAAAGTAAAAAGTCTGTTTGAGCAATCTTTTAGAGAAGCTCATAGTCTTGGACACAACTACATAAACACTGAACATTTATTGTTAGGTTTAACTGAAGCCGGGGAAGGAGTGGCGGCCAAAGTTCTGCAAAATTTGGGAGTTGAATTGCAAGGTATCCGTGCGGCTGTTATTAGTCGTTTGGGTGAAGATGTAACTGTTTTCGCAGGCAGTAGAAGCGGATCTAAGCGTAATCAAAACCTAAGTATAGAAGAGTTTGGTAGAAATCTGACTAAAATGGCTCAGGATGGCAAGGTTGATCCTGTTGTTGGTCGTCAACGAGAAATTGAACGCACGGTGCAAATTTTGGGTCGTCGCACCAAAAATAACCCGGTTTTGATTGGAGAACCAGGTGTTGGTAAAACTGCTATCGCAGAAGGTTTAGCCCAACGTATCATTAACCAAGATGTACCAGAAGTACTGTTGAACAAGCAAGTCATCAGTCTGGACATGGGTTTACTAGTAGCTGGAACTCGTTTCCGTGGCGACTTTGAGGAACGCCTGAAAAAAATCATGGATGAAATTCGCTCAGAAGGCAATATCATCCTGGTGATTGATGAAATTCACACCTTAGTTGGTGCAGGTGGTACAGAAGGCGGTTTAGATGCAGCTAACATCCTGAAACCAGCTTTAGCAAGAGGTGAACTCCAATGTATTGGGGCAACCACCTTGGATGAATACCGTAAACACATTGAGCGTGATGCGGCTTTAGAACGGCGTTTTCAACCAATTTTGGTGGGAGAACCTTCTGTAGGAGAAACCATTGAGATTCTCTATGGGTTGCGTAGTGCTTATGAACAACATCATAAAGTCACCATCTCTGATGCAGCTGTAGTAGTAGCAGCACAGTTATCGGATAGATATATTAGTGATCGCTTCCTACCGGACAAAGCTATAGACTTAATTGATGAAGCTGGTTCTCGTGTACGTTTACGTCACTCCCGCATCATCAACAATAAAGAAATCAAACTGCAACTCAAAAACATCAGCAAAGACAAAGCAGAAGCTATCAGAGTTCAGGATTTTGGTAAAGCTAGTAAACTCAATCAAGAAGAACTAGAACTTCAAGCCAAAATAGACTTAGAAGATAACCTGCAAACAGTTAAAGCGATCGTTGACGAAGAAGACATCGCCCAAATCGTTGCCTCTTGGACAGGTGTCCCAGTTAATAAACTCACCGAATCAGAATCAGAGTTACTACTGCACCTAGAAGACACCCTGCACAAACGGCTCATCGGTCAAGAACAAGCAGTTGCAGCCGTTTCTCGTTCCATCCGTCGCGCCCGTGTCGGCTTAAAGAATCCTAAGCGTCCCATCGCCAGCTTTATCTTCTCAGGTCCGACAGGAGTAGGGAAAACTGAACTAGCCAAAGCCCTAGCCGCTTACTTCTTCGGTGCAGGAGATTCCATGATTCGCTTGGATATGTCCGAATACATGGAAAGCCATAACGTTTCCAAACTTATCGGTTCACCTCCAGGTTACGTAGGCTACGACGAAGGCGGACAACTTACAGAAGCAGTAAGACGTAAACCATACACGGTGCTACTTTTCGACGAAATTGAAAAAGCGCACTCTGATGTATTTAATATGCTGCTACAAATCTTGGATGACGGACACCTCACCGATGCTAAAGGTCGTAAAGTAGACTTCAAGAACACCTTAATCATCTTAACTTCCAATATTGGTTCTAAGGTAATTGAGAAAGGCGGTATCAGTTTAGGCTTTGAATTTGATAATCAAGCCGACGCTAGTTATAACGGTATCCGTAAATTGGTAAATGAAGAACTGAAAGCTTATTTCCGTCCTGAATTCCTCAACCGTGTTGATGATATTATCGTCTTCACCCAGTTGAATAAAGAAGAAGTTAGGCAAATCGCCGAAATCATGCTGCATGATGTTGCTAACCGATTAAAAGACCGAGGAATTAAACTCGAAGTCACAGAAAGCTTCAAAGAACTGGTTGTCAGAGAAGGTTATGACCCAAGCTACGGTGCTAGACCTTTACGTCGGGCTATTATGCGTCTGTTAGAAGATTCTTTAGCTGAGGCTATCTTATCTAGTCACATTCTTGAAGGTGATACAGCCATTGTCGATGTTGATGATGATGGTCAGGTAACAGTCAGAAAAGCAGAAACCCGCGAATTCCTGTTAGCTAATGTTGGCTAAACGGTGAATACCATCTCAACACTAATCAGTTAAAAATCAAAGTATTAAGGGTAAGGGTGAAGGTTAAAGGTTTTTTCTTTACCTTTACTCTTAATACTTTCGTATTCCTGTATTTTCTGCATATTCTCCAATACTATTCAGACAAGCTTCTTTCTCTACCCCTATCTCCTATTCCCTTGTTTTAAAATTTGATCTGCAACTGACTCTTAAAAGTTTGATTGCTAAATCGAGTATCACCAGTATCTAAATTCCGAAGTGCACTCCAAGTATAACCAAAATCTATATCTACATTTGGAGCTATTTTAGCTGTGCAATGAATTCCTATCCCCTCAAGTCTTGGGTTTAACCAGTAGCACCAACAGTATAATTTTACAATCTTTCCTCTATACAGCAACAAAACAACAGCCTCTCATTCGTGCTAATACCGCGATGAACTCTCCTTGTTGGCAAGCAAGTCGCACAGAGAAATTCTGATCGTGGTCTACCTATTTCTGTCAACCAGAAAGTGAGGTTGGTTAGTAATACTTCTGGTACTTACTGGGTTTCAGAATAGAGGAATTTTTGCAGCGATAGAATTCATTTTTTAATAGTCATTGTCAGCTACACAAATACCTTTACATTTAATCCCGTTGGTAGCAGTGCGCTGACAATGAGAACATAGAACTTTTTCGTTTTCTATTTCTTGATTTATCTTGATATTATCGCTTACCTGGAGCTTGTCTTTTTCCATCTGGAGTTTTTCATTCATTTGACACTCCCCTCTCCATTCAAAACTTTGCGAAATACGATTTTATCATCACTCGCCATGTAGAAGTCGCGGGTGCGTGCTTCCTGCTCCTAGCTACACTTCGCGTAGATTGCCCGTGTGCGCTCAAAGTGCGGGAGTCCTGATATTTCACCAGTCAAGGTTTGTTCAACATAGTGCAGAAGTTGAGGGGGCGATAAAGAACCTAAAAAGCTCCTGTATAAGGGTTATAACCCTTATAACCTACTGATAAAATGTCCACTTATTGCGAATAAAACTGATGACTTGTTCCATTAATTAAGACGATTCTCTTCGTATCTTTAGGTTTTCTGCTGACCTAGCCGCCTCCTGATAACTGCACACTTAATTGTCAATAAGCACTGTTTTCTTATCAATTTTTCCAAGGGGTCTATCACCTAAAACCTTTGTTATGTGATGTTTTAACCTTGCTTGTCGCCCCCTCAAGTGCAGAAACCACTGCGTCCTTGTCTCTGGAGGTCAGATGGTGATTAGTGTGTTTGTGTCATCGACTGTGGTCGGTCCAATCATCGTCAACAGCAACAAAAATAGTATGTAAGCCACACCATGGTATTACGATATATAACAATGTTTAGTTAGCTCTAGGTTGAGTTGAATAAAATGAAACCCAACAAATAAATAGACCTATTGCAAAATTGTTTCTGTGCTATGATAGATAGCTTTAGATTTTATGTATTTTTGGTGTTCTTTGGGCTCCCTAATTCAAACATACCCCTGTACTCTAACTTTTGGCTAAAACAAAGACAACGCCCTGTTGTAACATAAAATTAATTTTGCAAGAGGTCTAATATTATTATCACTGAAAACGGCGATTCTTCAGTCTCAATTGAATTGTTGATTCCAGTAATGTTAGCCACAGGTACAACTCCTCAAGATATTGGCCAGGTTATTGCTGGTGTGGGGTAAAAGGAATTCAATGCTAAACTCTCAAACTTTTCTCCACATTTGCTTTACCCCAACTCCTGCTTAACAAGATGTGGCGTACAAACGATCGCCAATAATTCCGCGAATAGTCTCAACTAACTGACCATAAACAGCATCACATAAAACTGGTTGAGAACCTTGTAAACTCACTTGTTGATCTAAATCAATCCAAGACTTACAACCACCGTATTCAGGCAAATAAGGAATATACTGTGCTTGGGGTAGTTTGTAAGTACGTAACAAGAGAATATATAAAGGCTGACGTGCTTTCCATTTTAGGCGATCGCTAATAAAATACTCATTCCAAATATTAAAAAGTAGTAAATCACTGACAATAGACTCATCCACAACTGGCAAAATATCTGTAATTTCTGCCCAACTACCGATGCGAATTGTTTCTGGATGCCATCCTGATGTGACTGGACAGACAAGATTTACATACTCAGCCTTGAGCATGAAAGGTTGTTGATGCTCATAAGTAGGATAGAGCAGAACCTGCTGATATGCAAGCTGAAAGCGTCCTCCTCGTTCATGAATACCTCCTTTACGAAGTAACATAATTGTTTGGCCGCTTTCCAACGCATTTACGGCTACTGCCCATTCTTTAAGAGCATGAAAAATGGTAGTCAATTCCATGAGCATCTACTATAACTCTGATTTTATTTAAGTTGAAGACGGTTAAAATGTAAAACTAGTGGAAACTGGAGGAAATAAATACTTAGTTTCCAAAACAAGCTTTCCTCCTGCCTTTTGGGTTTTCACACTAACCAGGGAAAAGAAGTAGAGAAAAACTATGCAAAAACGAACACTAGGGAGATCCACCGTCCAAATCTCACCCATTCTGATGGGAACTTGGCAAGCCGGCAAAAGAATGTGGGTGGGAATTGAAGATGCTGACTCGATTAAAACCATTCGTGCTGCTTACGAGGCCGGAATTACAACCATAGATACTGCGGAAGTTTATGGTAATGGACATTCTGAACAGATTGTAGCTGAAACTTTGTCTGACGTGCGCGATCACGTCGAATATGCCACAAAAGTTTTTTCCAATCATCTCAAATATCAACAAGTGATTGAAGCTTGTGAACGTTCGCTGAAAAATCTGAAAACCGACTACATCGACCTTTACCAAATTCATTGGCCTGCTGGTTCTTTCAACAGTGAAATTGTACCTATAGAAGAAACAATGAGTGTTTTAAATCACCTCAAACAACAAGGAAAAATTCGTGCCATTGGAGTTTCTAATTTCTCCCGTGAACAAATAGTAGAAGCCTCCCAATATGGAACTATTGACAGTTTACAACCACCTTATTCCTTATTTTGGCGGAATGTAGAAACAGATGCCATGCCCTACTGTATTGAAAACAATATTTCTATTTTGGCTTATTCACCTCTAGCCCAAGGATTGTTAACTGGTAAATTTGGACCCGGTCATAAATTTGATCCAGAAGATAACCGAGCCAAAAATAGGTTATTTCAACGAGAAAACTTTGAACGTGCTCAACAGGCATTAGACCAACTCAGGCCCATAGCCGAAAATCATAATTGTAGTTTAGCGCAGTTAGCATTGGCCTGGTTAATTGTCCAACCCCAAACAAATGCGATCGCGGGTGCGAGATATCCCGAACAAGCAAAAGACAACGCCAAAGCTGCAGAAATCAAACTTTCAGTCGCAGAAATTGCCCAGATAGACAATATTGGCCGCATTGTTACCGACCATTTCGACAATACAGGAATTATGTGGGATTGGTGATTGGTGATTGGTAATTAGAAAAATTTATTACCAATCACCAATCACCAATGTTGCTAAATGAAACAAAAAGTCAACTTTAGTAAACAAGTGATCGTATCTTAATTAGGGTTTGCTAGATTATATTCATAAGGACACAGAAGAAAAACAACCAACCAACCGGGCAATGACATAAGTGTCCCCCGTCATTAGCCCAACCAAGTTTTAGCATATACAACTTACAGTGGTATTCCGACTGTTATTGATAGTCGCGCCAAATTCCTAAGAGGAAAAACGAGAAAATGCTGAACTTGTCTATTTTAGTATCCACCTTAGTTATTGACTTTCAATCACTTAGTTAATCTTAACGATTTGAAACTTCTGAATTCGCTAGAACCTGGTCAACCCTGACCAGGTTTTTAGATTTTTATATATATTGTTAGTTGTTATTTTGTTGTTATTGTTTATTCCAAAATAGCGATCACCCTCAGAAAATCTGTTTAATTTGAAAGAGCGATCACATCAGTAAATCTAATGTTAAAAAAAGCCTATCCTTGATCAAGTCAATAATTACATTTTTGGCGGCTAATTAATTTACTCCAGATTTCGCACTTCATTCTGTAGTACATATACATGTATAAGGTAATTACAAAA
>ERZ1034427.117-NODE-117-length-18120-cov-2.948796_pt1 | contig 18120 bp, 12 predicted proteins | sample MGYA00520607_ERZ1034427 | MGnify/ENA primary metagenome ERZ1034427 (study PRJEB33736, sample SAMEA104288489) | Azolla caroliniana | place: Brazil | collected 1987 | study: EMG produced TPA metagenomics assembly of the PRJEB19522 data set (Is there foul play in the... | reverse complement strand
GCCAACCTGCGCGAGGTCTCCGCCAACGCCAGCCGCCTGCGTCTCGTCCTCGCCAACCCAGACCGCATCGACCAGACCGCCCTCGCCAACGCCGGCGCCCGCGGATCCATCACGATCAACGGCGTCGTCGTCCACCTCGTCGTCGGGCCGGACGCGCAAGCCCTGGAGGGCGCCATGCGATCGAATCTCTAGCCCCACGCGTGGGGCGGGAGTGACCGAATGGCCTCTCGACCTACGGCTGCCGAGGCTTGAACGCGGCGGTCAAATGGCCTTTTAAAGAGGCATTATAATGGTATTACGTAACTGCGTTCTTCTTCGACGTTTTGGTTGCGTAAATATCTGAATAAAAACAGAAAAAGGAGGAAGTGCGCGGATGAGTGTCTTTTAGCCCAGACCTGGCGGCGCCCAACGAGTGGTCGTCGTTCAAAAGTGATAAAAATAAAGCACTTAGGCTTTGAAGTCCGCGAGGCTCTAGCTTTAGTGTTTATCCAAGCGGGCCAAAAAAGGTACTTCAATGGTCTGCTTAACCATCAAGGCGCGCGGTCTTGCAGCCGTATCAGCGCCGGCAGTCAACGGGGGATACAAAAATATGATCGATCCGAAATCGAAGAACGCGGCCGCGCGCCGCAAGGCTTTCACGCTCGCCCTGCTGGGCGGCGTCTGCTTCGCCGACATGGCCATGGCGCAAGCCGCGCCCGCGCCGGCCGCCGAGCCTGAAGCGGTCGACGAAGTCATCGTCACCGCCTTCCGCAAGAGCCTGGCCACCGCCCTGGAAGTGAAGCGCAAGGACGTCCGCGTCTCGGACGGCATCTCGTCGGAAGACATCGGCAAGTTCCCGTCGGAAAACATCGCCGAAGCCATCCAGCGCATTCCGGGCGTTCAGATCTCGAACATCAACGGCCGCGGCTCGACGATCAGCATCCGGGGCCTTGGCCCGCAGTACGCCCTGACCACCGTCAACGGTCAGGCGTTCAAGAGCTCGAACTTCACCGACGGTTTCCGATACGACGTCATCCAGACGGAACTGGCCTCGGGCATCCAGGTCTACAAGTCGCCGACGGCCGAGATGGACGCGGGTGGCCTGGCCGGCACCGTCAACATCGACACCGTGCACCCCTTCGACGTGAAGGGCCGCCAGATCATCGTGGCTGGCAAGCTGCAGAAGCAGGACCTGACCGGCGGCGACCCGACCGGCAAGTACGGCCTGACCTATGTCGACCACTTCCTGGACGGCAAGCTCGGCGTGTTCCTGGGCGGCGGCTACCAGGAGCTGAAGGACCGCGGCGATTATCTGTGGATGGACCGCTGGACCGTCAGCAACAACGTCTACACGCCGGCCCGTCTGCGCTATCGCCGCATCGACCGCGAAACCAAGCGCTCGATGCTCAACGGCGCCCTGCAGTTCAAGCCGACCAGCGATCTGCAGATCGACCTGATCGCCACCTACGCCAAGGACAAGACCACGCAGGATCTGCACCAGCAGGTCTTCCTGTTCACGACGCCTTCGGCCTCGAACGTCGTGCCGATCACGGTGACCAACGGCACCGCCACCAAGGTGCAGGTCAACAACTTCCGCCTCGAGAACAACCACCAGTTCGAGAACCGTCCGCAGTCGACCGGCGCCCTGACGGCCAACGTCCACTACACCGGCATCGAGAACTGGGACTTCAAGGCGACCGGCCACTACTCGCGCGGCAGCGCCAAGCACAATGAAGAGGCCGCGATCCTGGGCATCAACATCCCCAGCGCGACGGTCGACATCAGCAACCCGAAGAACGTCGTGTTCACGACGTCGACGGCGCTGACGGACACGGCCCAGTACAACCCGTCGACCCTGATCCGGAACACCTACCCGAACGGCGCCTATCGCACGATCGACTCGTACGAGGACGCCGCTCAGTTCGACGCCAAGCGCTACCTCGACTGGGGCGTGCTGGAGTCGATCCAGGCTGGGGCCAAGATCCGCCATGAAGTGCTCAAGCGCTACGTGATCCGGAAGGACGGCCAGAACACCATCCCGGCGTCCTACTCGCCGACCATGGCCGCCAGCGGCCTGTCGATCACCAACTTCCTGGACGGCCAGGCGACCCTGCCGGCCGCCTGGGTGTCGCCGAACCTCGACGCCTATCGCGCCGCGCTCAAGGCTCAGGGCGTCAGCATCTACGAGGCCTTCGACCCGGCTGGCAGCTATCGCGTCGAGCGCGACCTGACGTCGTTCTACGCCATGGCCAACCTGAAGGGCGAAGTGCTGTCGAAGACCTTCCGCGGTAACGTGGGCGTTCGCAGCGAAAGCACCGACCAGACGATCGATGGCTATGTCGGCGGCGCCGCCAACCCGCTGAACACCGAAGTGAAGCTGGTGGCCGGCACCTACACGGCCAAGAAGTCGTACGACAACATCCTGCCGTCGGCGAACTTCAGCCTCGACCTGACCGACAACCTGCTGCTGCGCTTCGCCGCCGCCAAGGTGCTGGTGCGTCCGATCATCGACTCCAGCAACCAGCTGGCGCGAACCGAGACCAGCACCACGGACACGAGCGGCGTGAAGGTGTTCACGATCTCGACGGGGCAGGGCAACCTCGACCCGATGACCGCCAACCAGATCGATCTGACGCTGGAGTGGTACTACGGTCAGGGCAACGGCCTGAGCGCCGGCTACTTCTCCAAGAAGGTCAAGAACGGCGTCTACACCCAGCTGAGCTGCCCGACCTCCTACGGGAGCGTCTCGCTGTCGAAGAACTCCAGCGGCGTCTGCGTGGCCAGCAACGGTGACAACTACATGATCACCGAGAGCCTGAATGACTCGAAGGTTGTCGACATCCACGGCTACGAAGTGAACTGGCAACAGTCGCTCGACGCTTGGCTGCCGATCGATGGTTTCGGCCTGATCGCCAACTACACCCACGTCAACCCGGCCCAGTCGACCTCGGGCTTCCGTCTGGCCAACCTGTCGGAGCACACCGCCAACGGCACGCTGTACTGGGAAAACCAGACCTTCAGCGCCCGTCTGTCGGCCAACTACCGCAGCGCCTATGACCAGACTTCGGTGGAAAGCTTCTTCGCCGGTCCGCTGGGTCACACGGTCAAGTCGCGCACCCAGCTCGACCTGAACCTGGGCTACAACTTCAACGAACATCTGAGCTTCGCCTTCGCGGCGATGAACATCAACAACGCGCAGGAAGAGGCCTATCTGGGCAACTCCAGCCGTTGGCAGGAAACCTCGGTCACCGGCCCGAGCTACTACCTGTCGTTCCAGTACAAGATGTAACGCGTTCGGCGCGGCGCTCTCTTCCTCCCCTGAGCGCCGTGTCCTTCCTGGCCTCGTCCGTTGGACGGGCGAGGCCTTCCCCTGGCGCCCGCCGTTTTCCTTCTCCTAGGCGGCGGGCGTCCCTTTTTGTAAATGCAGGCGCCGATGAAAGCCTCTCTGAACCGACGTCAGGCGCTGATCTCCGCCGCCGCCGCCGCCATAGCGGGTCCCGCCTTCGCCGCCCCTTCCGCCAAGGGCGCCGCCGCCGCGCGCGCGAGCCTGCAACGGCTGTTCGGCCCGCACCTCTCCGGCGTGAACCTGTCCCTGACCCCGAGCGCCGGGCGCTCCTGGTATTCGGTCAGCGGCAAGGCCGGCAGGCTCTCCATTTCCGGCGATACGCCCGTGGCCCTCGTGCGCGGCGCCTACGCCTATCTGAACCAGGCGGGCCTGGCCCACGTCAGCTGGGAGGGCGATCGGATCGCCCAGGGCGGCGCCTTGCCCCCAGCCTCCGGCGCGCGCGTCGAGACGCCGTTCCGCCACCGCGCCTATCTGAACACCTGCACCTACGGCTATACGACCCCCTGGTGGGGCTGGGACCGCTGGACGCGCGAGATCGACTGGATGGCGGCGCACGGCGTCGACATGCCCCTGGCCATGGAAGGTCAGGAGTATGTCTGGCGCGCCCTGTGGCGCGAGTTCGGCCTGAGTGAAGCCGAGCTAGCCGACTACTTCTCGGGTCCGGCCTTCACGCCCTGGCAGCGCATGGGCAATATCGAGGGCTATCGCGCGCCTCTGCCGACCAACTGGATCGACAAGAAGAAGGCGCTGCAGGTCCAGATCCTGGGCCGGATGCGGTCGCTGGGCATGACGCCGATCCTGCCCGCGTTTGGCGGCTATGTGCCCAAGGCCTTCGCCCAGAAGAACCCCAAGGCCCGCATCTATCGCATGCGGCCGTGGGAGGGCTTCCACGAGACCTATTGGCTGGATCCAGCCGACCCGCTTTTCGCCAAGATCGCCGGGCGGTTCCTGGCGCTCTATACGGAGACCTATGGGGCGGGGACCTACTACCTGGCGGACTCGTTCAACGAGATGCTACCGCCGATCAACGCCGACGGCGCGGACGCCCGTGACGCCGCCTATGGCGATGGCGCGGCCAACACCGCGGCGACCAAAACCAAGGTCGAGGTCGATCCGGCCCTGAAGGCCCAGCGCCTGGCCGCCTATGGCAAGGCGATCTACGACTCTATCCGGCAAGCGCGTCCGGACGCGGTCTGGGTGATGCAGGGCTGGCTGTTCGGAGCCGACAGCCACTTCTGGGATCCCACGGCGATCTCGGCCTATCTGAGCCTCGTGCCCGACGACAAGCTGATGATCCTGGACATCGGCAACGACCGCTATCCCGCGGTCTGGAAGAACGCCAAGGCCTTCGGTGGCAAGCCGTGGATCTACGGCTACGTCCACAATTACGGCGGCAGCAATCCGGTCTACGGCGACCTTGGCTACTATCGCCAGGACATTCCGGCGATCGCGGCCAATCCGCAAGCGGGCAAGCTAGCCGGGTTCGGCATGTTCCCCGAAGGCCTGCACAACAACTCGATCGTCTATGACGCCGTCTACGACCTGGCCTGGGGCGCGGGGCGGGAGTCGCTTTCGGCTTGGCTCTCGACCTACGCCCGCGCGCGCTACGGCAAGACCTCGCCCGCGCTGGACGCGGCTCTAGGGCAGCTGGTCGAGGCGGCCTATTCGACCCGCTACTGGTCGCCGCGCTGGTGGAAGAGCAAGGCCGGCGCCTATCTCTTCTTTAAACGTCCGACCGCGACGATCGGCGAATTCCCGCCGCATCCGGGTGACCGCGCCAAGCTGGAGGCGGCCGTCAAGGCGCTGACCGCGCTAGCGCCCGCCTATGCCAACGAGCCTCTGTTCGTGCTGGACCTGACCGATGCGACGCGCCACCTGGCGACGCTGAAGATCGACGACCTGCTGCAGGTCGCCGTCGCCGCCTATCGTCGAGGCGACGTCGCCACGGGCGATCGGGCGCGCGCCGAGATCGAGGCGCTGGCGCTGTCGATCGACAAGCTGCTGGGCGTCCAGCCCGAGACCCTAGCGACCTGGATCGACGACGCTCGCGCCTATGGCGACACGCCCGCCGACGCGGCGGCCTATGCCGCCAACGCCAAGGCCCAGGTCACCGTCTGGGGCGGGGAGGGCAACCTCAACGACTACGCTTCCAAGGCTTGGCAGGGGCTGTATCGCGGCTTCTACCTGCCCCGCTGGTCGATGTTCTTGGACGCGCTGAAGGCCGCTGGAACCGGGACGTTCGACGAGCCCGCCGCCGTGCGCGCCAGCATCGCCTGGGAGCGCGCCTGGGTGGACGCCGAGGTCGCCTATCGGCGCGAAAAACCCGCCGACCCGATCGGCGAGATAAGGACCCTGATCGCACGGATCGATCAGGGCGGGGAGAAGACCGCATGAGCAAGCCCGCCGCCCGTTTCCTGTCCCTGGACGTGTTCCGGGGGCTGACGGTCTGCCTGATGATCGTCGTCAACACGGCGGGCCCTGGCGCCAAGGCCTATACCCAGCTGGTGCACGCGCCGTGGTTCGGTTTCACGGCGGCGGACGCGGTGTTCCCGTCGTTCCTGTTCGCGGTCGGCTGCTCTATGGCCTTCGCCTTCTCGCGACCGATCCCGACGCAAGAATTCCTGGCCAAGGTGCTGCGGCGCGCGGCCCTGATCTTCCTGCTTGGGTTCCTGATGTACTGGTTCCCGTTCGTGAAGAAGGTCGACGGGCATTGGGCTCTGATCCCGTTCTCCGACACCCGGGTCATGGGCGTGCTGCAGCGGATCGGTCTGGCCTATCTGCTGGCCGCGCTTGCCGTGCGCTGGCTGTCGCCGCGCTTGATCGTGGCGCTGTCGGCCGTGCTGCTGCTCGGCTATTGGGCGATCCTGATGACGTTCGGGGATCCAGCCGCGCCGCTTTCCAAGCTGGGCAACGCCGGCACGCATCTCGATCTCTTCCTCATCGGCCAGAACCACCTCTATCGCAAGGACGGCGGCTTCGATCCCGAAGGCCTGCTCGGCACGCTGCCCTCGACGGTCAACGTCCTGGCTGGCTATCTGGCCGCGCGCTTCCTGAAGGAGAACCCCGGCTCGACGCCGGCTCTGACGCGAATGGCGGTCGCGGGCGTCGTGCTGATCCTGGCGGGCTTCGCCTGGAACCCGCTGTTCCCGATCGCTAAGAAGCTCTGGACCGGTAGCTTCGTGCTGCTAACCGTCGGCATCGATCTCGTCCTCCTGGCCGGCCTGACCAAGATCCTCGAGGGCAAGGACTCCAATCCAGGGACCTATTTCTTCCAGGTCTTCGGGCTGAACCCGCTGGTGATCTACCTGTTCTCCGAGCTGTTCGTGACCGTGCTGGGCATGATCGAGGTCGCGCCGGGCGTGGGGCTCTACAAGTGGGTCGGCGTCAACGTCTTCCAGGCCCTGGCGCCGGGCGCGTTCGGCTCGCTGCTGTGCGCGGTGGCCTACATGTTGGTTTGCTGGCTGCTGGGCTATGTCATGGCTCGTCGCGGCGTCGTCGTGAAGCTTTAGGAGCCGTCATGCGCCTTTCCCTCCGCATCGCCGCCGTCGCCATCGCCGCGGTGTCGGCGACTTCGGTGTCGGCCGAGACGCTCGAGAAGGTCGTGATCCTCAGCCGCCATGGCGTGCGATCGGCGATGTCATCGCCCGAGCGCCTGGAAGAGGCCTCGGCCCGCCCCTGGCCTCGGTTCGCGGTGCCCGCCGGCCACCTGACCGCGCGAGGCGAGACCCTGATCGCGCGCATGGGCGACTACTACCGCCAGCACTACATCGCCCAGGGCCTGCTGAAGGCGGGCGACTGCTCGGCGGTCTACACCTGGGCCAACGTCACCCAGCGCACGATCGCGACGGGCAAGGCCTACGCCGCCGCCCTGGCGCCTGGCTGTCCTGTCGTCGTCAACACGGTGGGCGAGGGCAACGACGATCCAATGTTCGAGCCGGTGAAGGCCGGGATCGTCAAGGCCGATCACGCCCTGGCCCGCGCGGCCGTGGCCGGTCGCGTCGGTGGCGACCTTTCCGCCTGGAGCGCCAGCCATCGGCAGGAGGCCGAGCAGCTCGACGCGCTTCTGATGCAATGCGCCAAGGGGCCGTGTCCGGCCGCGCCGGGCAAGCGCCGCGTGTTCGACGCCAAACCTGGTTTCGTCGACGGGGAAGACCTGGCCGGCGTCTCTGGCCCGGAAGCTTTCGCCTCGGGCGTCACCGAGAGCCTGCTGATGGCCTGGGCCGATGGCGGCGACTTCGCCGGCCTGGGCTGGAAGGGCCTCGACGAGGAGGCCCTGACCCGCGCGTTCTTCTTGCACCAGGCCGAATTCGATCTGCGCCTGCGCACGCCCTATGTGGCGCGCGTTCTCGCCGGGCGCCTGGCCGACCGGCTGCTGGCCACCGTGGAGAGCGGGGCCAAGCCGAACGGCGCCTCGATCGGCCCCGCCGACGCCAAGCTGGTGGTGATCGCCGGCCACGATGGCACGCTCGCCTCGCTGGGCGGCCTGCTGCGGATGGAATGGACCCTGCCGGGCTATCAGCCCAACCAGATCCAGCCGGGCGGCGCCCTGGTGTTCGAGCGCTGGAAGCGTGACGACGGCGTGCGCGTGGTTCGCGTACGATTCACGGGGCAAAGCCTGTCCCAGCTGCGGAACATGACCGCCTTGGACGCCAAGGCCCCGCCGCTGTCGGCGCCGGTCTTTATCCAGGGCTGCGGCACGGCGACCCCGGCCTTCGACTGTCGGCTGGAAGACTTCGAAGCGGTCGTGCGTCGCGCGACCCGCGCGGACGGCTAAAGGCCGCTTAGCGGCTAAGGAACGTCGCCCAGGGAATGGGCGCGAAGGCGGCGCCGACCAGCGTCGCGAGTAGGGAGTTTGGTGATGAAGTGCATTCACATCGCGGCCGTCTGCGCCCTGGGCTTGGCCTCTGTGCCGACCGGCCACGTCTGGGCCGCGAGCGCCGCGACCCGCGCCGCCGCCGAGACCGCGCCGATCTTCGCCGACGGACCCGTCCGGGGCGGCTTCCAGCTGGTGGGGGCGGGCGTGGTCCCGAGCATCGTGATCGACCCCGCCGACGCCGCCGTCGTGCGCCACGCCGCCGATGACCTCTCCGACGACATCCAGACCGTGACCGGCCAGCGCGCGGCGGTCGCCGCCGCGCCCGCCGGCAAGACCGCGATCCTGGTCGGCACGCTGGGCCAGAGCCCGCTGATCGACCAGCTGGTCGCGGCTAAGCGCGTCGACGTCTCGCGTCTGAAGGGCGCCTGGGAGAGCTTCGTCATCGCGACCGTTGATCGCCCCGCGCCCGGCGTCGAAAAGGCCCTGGTGGTGATCGGCAGCGACCGGCGCGGGACCGCGTTCGGCGTCTATGAGGTGGCCCAAGGCATGGGCGTCTCGCCCTGGGCCTGGTGGGCCGACGTCACGCCCAAGCGGCGCGAGGCGCTGTTCGTGCGCGCCGGCGTCCATCGCTTTGGTCCGCCCTCGGTCCGCTATCGCGGAATCTTCGTCAACGACGAGGACTGGGGTCTCTACCCCTGGGCCGTGAAGACCTTCGATCCCGAGCGGGGCGATATCGGCCCCAAAACCTACCGCAAGGTCTTCACCCTGCTGCTGCGCCTGAAGGCCAACACCCTGTGGCCGGCGATGCACCACACCACCGCGCCGTTCAACTCGGATCCCGCCAACGCCAAGCTGGCCGAGGAGTACGGCATCGTCATGGGCTCGTCCCACGCCGAGGCCATGCTGCGTAACAATGTCGGGGAGAGGAAGGACGATCCGGCCAAGTTCAACTACGCGACCAATCCCGACGGCGTGAAGGCCTATTGGGAAGAGCGCGCCAAGATCAACGCGCCTTACGAGAGCCTCTGGACCGTCGGCATGCGCGGCATCCACGACACCGGCATGGTCGGCCCCAAGACCACCGAGGAAAAGGTCGCCCTGCTGGACAAGATCATCGCCGATCAGCGCGAGATCCTGGCCAAGAACGTCAATGCCGATGTCGCCAAGATTCCGCAGATCTTCGTGCCCTACAAGGAAGTGCTGGGCGTCTATCGCGCCGGCGTGAAGGTGCCCGACGACGTCACCATCGTCTGGCCGGACGACAACTTCGGCTACATCCGCCAGTTCGCCAGTCCCGAGGAGGCCGCGCGCAAGGGCGGGGCGGGGGTCTATTACCACCTCTCGTACCTCGGCTATCCGCTGGCTTATCTGTGGCTCTCCACGACGCCGCCCGCGCTGGTTCAGGAGGAGATGATCCACGCCTGGGACAAGGGCGCGCGCAACGTCTGGATCGCCAATGTCGGCGACATCAAGCCGGCCGAGATCGGGACCAGCCATTTCCTGGAGATGGCCTGGGACATCGACCGCTGGCGCGGCAAGACCCAGAAGCAGTTCCTGAGCGACTGGACCGCGCGCAACCTGGGTCCGGATCTTGCGGCCAAGACCGCCGACCTTCTAGACCGCTACTACCGCCTGAACTTCGAGCGCCGTCCCGAGCACCTGGAATGGCAGCCCAAGGCCGAAAGCCGTCATCTGTCGAGCTACACGCCCGAGGAGGTCAACGCCCGCCTGAAGGCCTTCCGCGTCCTGGTCGACGAGACCAGGGCGGCGAGCCAGCAGGTCCCACCCGAGCTCCGCGACGCCTGGTTCGAGCTCGTGGAGTTCCCGATCCGCGTCTCGGCGGCGGCCAACATGCGGTTCTTCGCGGCCGAGCGTTACAACGAGCTGATCGATAGCCAGCAGGCCATGGCCCGCTCGGCGGGCGGCGCGGCGGTCGAGGCCCTGATCCGCATCGAGGCCAGCGTCCGCGCCTGCATGCCGGAGCTCTCCGGCACGGCCAAGCGCCTCAGCGACTGGCTGTCGGGCGACGACTTCCCGACCGTGCGCAAGGCCATCGCCGAGCGGGTGCTGACAGAGCTGAACGGCGTGCGTCGCCTCAAGCCCAGCCACGCCGAGGCCGAGATCGAATATCTGCGCGCCCTGGCCATGAGCCTGACGGCGGCCGCCGGCCGCATCCTGCAGGCCGAGGACATCCAGGCCGCCTTCACCACGCGCTCGAAGACCCTGCTGAACGGCGAGTTCATCGACAGCCTGCTGGGCCGCGACCGCTCGTCCTATGAAGAGATCAAGATCCTGATCCGCCTGGCCGAGAACGTCATGGGCGCGGTCAACAAGCGCAACGCCGGGCGTTGGCTGAACGGCAATATCAGCGCCATGCGCTTCGAGAAGGAAATGCGCCAGGGGCCCGACTCCCCGGTCGCCAAGCTGAGCCAACTGGCTGGCCTGCAGCGCCAGCTGACCCGTTCGGGCCTGGTTCGGGAAGACTACGAGCCGCTCTGCGCCAAGCTCGGCGAGATCGGCGCGCAGATCGAGGGCGACACGCGCCTGCTGACCATGCTGGTCCGCGCCCCGGCCCCGCTGCCTCATCGCCTGACCCTGCTGGCCAAGCTGGCCATGGGCGAGTCCGGCCCGACCGGCCCCGTCGCCGACAAGGCCCGCGCCGAGGCCCTGAAGCTGGCCCGCGGCCCCGGCGCCCGCGAGGAACTGGCGGAATCGCCGGCCACCATGGACCTGATCAAGAGCCTGGCCAGCAACAAGGCGGCCTAGGGCCGGGCCCCTCGCCTCCGTCAAGCAGACCGTCCAAACGTCGGCTGAGGGTGGTTTCCGGACGTAGATGTCTGCATAAGTAGCCTCGACGCCGAAGCCAACTTGGATTTGGCCAATCTCTCAACCCCGCCACTTCAGCTCGCGAGTGACAGGTCGATGTTCCGCGCTGAGTTGCCGTTTCCGGAGAGGACATTCCGTAGGAATGTGCCCCTCTGGCAGGTCACGCCAGCCATACAGGACTGGCGCCACCTCGTGCTCCTGACGGAGTTGAACGTAGCCTTGGGCAATGGCCACTATGCGTCGCCGCGCAGTTTCACTGACCTTGCCGGCCTATTTGCCGGAGAGGTTACGGAAGCGATGCTCGGCGCCGCAAGGGCCTCTGGCCGGTTGGTCGAAGGTCCGAAAGCTCTCCAACCGGCCGTGACACAGGTTCTCGCGAAACATAGCGGCGTGAGGGTGGAAGCTGTTCGGTATGGCTTCGATGGCGAGCAGGAGCCAATCTTGGCCCGACCAGATGAGTTGCCCCGACTGGTCGCGAACGAGGGCGACGACGAAACGGAAATCTGCCCCGCCAGCCTTCGCTGGTATGCTCGCTTCCGCAACGATGATCCGTTCATATTTCTCGCTGCGGACAACAATGTTTGTACGGAAGTCGTGGAAGCAGCCGCCGCCTCGTCGATGCTGTTGAGCCGCGAATTCATATACGCGTGGTGAGCAGCGGGCTTGGCGAACTACCGCTCAGGGTGGAAAGCCGCCGTTAGCGTTCATATGGTGCAGCTATGAAGCTCCACCCTGAAGTCCAGGCGCTTTCGAAGGCGCTCCATGAACTAGAGGCTTATCTCCGTGTCCATGACGGTCCGCATTGGGCCGACCAGATCGAACGTTGCGCGGCATGGATCGATGAGTCCGACCACTACGGCGTTCAACGGTTTCTAGTGTTGTTTGGAGGGATGGGTTCTCTGAATGACCTAGTTCTACACCGCGAAGGCGTAGTGCTGGTTACCGAGAACGACCGCCTCAGAACCTTGATCGAGCGCGCCTACGCTCTAGCAGCCAACCTGCGCCACGCTGGAGGCTAACGTCCGCCACGGGTTGCTAGCCGACATTTGGTCGAGCGATGGTCGCCACCGTGAGCTTTCGATCAGGCCGTGTGATCGTCGCACCAACACCTTCGCGGCGGCAGATCAGGGTCACCTCTGAGGTGGCCTCTTCATCATCACTGAAGGTCAAAGTGCCAAGGCGGATGTTCTGGCCACCGAGGTCCCATTCGACCCTATATTTCGGCACCAGCTTCTCCCTACTCGTACATGGTTGCTGCGGTCAGGACGTCCGCTGCATGTCGCCACGGGTTTTCGTGCGCGGGTTTGTCCCAGTCGCGCGCCCAGGCCTCCATCGCCTCAAAAAAGCTGGGAAGGTCACCGTTTTCCCACACGTCAGCTGAGTGCTTCGCGGCCAGGAGCCCTCGGAGTTCGGCCAGGTAAGCTACGAACGATGCTCGATCATGCACGTCTTCGTGGGTCAACGGCCAACCATAGCGAGCATCTTAGCTGCCAGAAAGCAGTGAAGTTAGACAGCCGGTTAGGGTGGAAAGAAACCGTCGCGCCTACTCAGTCCCGCCAGAACCAGACCTCGAATTCGACGCCATCCTCAATCGTCACCCCCTCATAGCTTTCTCTGGCCCACTTGGCCGTGGTGTTGGCACGACCTGCGCTATCGCCAGCCATCCTGTCCAGATCATCACTATCGACGTGAAAGCCAAGGTCCGACGGCTGCCTTCCGCCGTCGCATGTTGCGTCGATAGTGGAGACGGATAAGCCGCGTGATCGACCAGCTTCGATCAGCTCCATCATCCGTTCGAATGGCAATCCTCCCGAACCCTTCGCGGTAAGAGCGCCGGCTATTGCGGCTTCAATATCGGCTGGTGTCATGAGTGCACTTCAGGCCTTCACGGTCGATAGTGTCAATGTCCGGAACGGGTGGTTGCGGACGGCTAGGTGATGATAGCCACCATGTCGCAAAAGGAGGCGTCAGTGGCGCTAAGGCAGGTAAGCGCGTGGAACGCGCGCCCTAAAGGCGCGACAAGACGCGGAACGTCCGACTAGGGTGGGTTTCAGACGTTGCGGACAGCCAGATAGGCTTCCTGTTGGGCCGCCTCTTCATCCGTATAGAAGTGATCGTCTAGCCCTTCGACAGGCACGTACTCACCATAGTCGAGCTGTTCATTGTAGAGCCGCATCGCCTCGTACCAAGACGACGCGCGGAGTCCAAAAACCCTACGGGCGCTAGGTGTCAGGCTAGGGCGCAACTGGTCGCTGCGTTCACGGACCGGTCCGAATTCGCCGCCGTGTTCGTTTTCCCAATACTCGTGGAGCAGCTCTGGCATGCGCCATGTTTTGCGGCAACGCCACGGAGTCCGCAACGGGTCGAAAGCCGACATCCCAGGTCGGCGCCAACCTTTCCCAAAGCGACCATCACTCCGGCAGCAGGCCCAGCCGCCGGCCGGTGATCCGGTCCAGCGTGCGCTTGGGCAGGATCTCGGTCATGAGCACCTGCATGGGCGAAGGCGAGACGACGTAGCGGACCTTGGGCTTGGCGGTGGTCAGGGCGGTGGCGATGGCTTCGCCGATCGTCTCCGGCGGCAGGCCCGACTTGCCGAGGGCCAGCATGAACTGGCGCAGCTTCTCCAGGGCCGGGGCGTAGACGGTGTTGGCGTAGCGGGTGGTGTCGGTCTCGTCGGCCTTGTCCCAGATGGGGGTGGCCACCGCGCCGGGCGCGACCACCACGACGCCGACCCCGAACGGCAGCAGCTCGCGGCGCAGGGATTCCGACAGGCCCTCCAGGCCGAACTTCGTGGTGCAGTAGGGCGCCATGAACGGATTGGCGTTGCGGCCGCCGACCGAGGAGATGTTGACGATCCGGCCGGGCGCCTTGGCGGGGGCGCCGCCCGCGCCGAGCAGGGGCGCGAAGGCCTGGGTGACGATCACCACCCCGGTCAGGTTGACGTCCAGCTGCTTCTTCCACTCGTCCAAGGGCAGATAGAGCAAGGGACCGGCCACGGCGATGCCGGCGTTGTTGACAAGGCCCGCCAGCGTCGCGCCGCCCAGCGCGGCTTCGACCTGCCGGGCGGCCGCGCGAACGGCGGCCTCGTCGGTGACGTCGAACAGCAAGGGCGTGAAGGCGTCACCGAACTCGGCCTTCAGGCGGTCGGCGTCGGCCGGCTTTCGCACGCTGCCGAAGACGTGAAAGCCCTTGCCCACGAGCACCTTGACCGCGCCCCAGCCGATGCCGGTGGACACGCCGGTGACCACCACGGACTTTTTCCGCGCCATTTTTCGCCCTCCCTGGTTTTGGGGAGGATGCGCCAGGTCGTCGTCCTCCGCCAGGGCGCGGCGTTCAGCGCAGCGCCGCCTGGGCGTCGACCAGTCGCACGTCGTGCATCTGGTTCAGATAGGCCTCGTAGTAGCCCTTGTGCGAAGCGCCGACGATCGCCAGCAGGCGCATGCCGGGATGCTGGCCCAGCACATCGCGGATGTTGGCGACCATCCGCAGGTTTCGGGTCTCCCAGTAGCCGAGATACCGCCGGCCAAAGCCCTGGGGCGAGGGCTCCCGCAAGGTCGCGCCGAAGTCGCCCTCGTAGGCCATCCGCTGGGCCTTGGCGCTGTTGAAGGCCCGGTAGAGGTTCAGCACGCCGTCCGGCTTGTCGAGATCCCGCTGAAGGCGCTCGTACTGGGCCTTGCGCGCATGGCTGACGGGATTGTCCCAGGCCTTGCTGATCGCGACCTCGAACGCCTTCTCTTCGGCGGGATCGGGGCTTTCGCCCGTGTCGGCCGAGTGATCGTCGACGCTCCAAAGGCGTTCGTGGCCCAGGCGGGCGGCGAGGACGGCCGAGATCTGGTAGGTCTCGTTGCGCGTGGCCTTCAGCTTTTCGAGCAGGGCGACAAGGTCGTCATTCAGCCCGTCGCCGGCCTTGCGTTCGGCTTCCGGCAGCCGCAGCCACTGAACCAGCGCCGAGCCCCGCTCGCCCGCCGCCAGGAATACGGCGGCCAGACGGCGACGCTGGGCGGCGCTGGGCTCGACCGGCCACGCGGCCAGCAGGCGCTCGGCCTCGGCGTTGGCCGCCGGAACGTCCAGCCCCAGGGCCTGGCCCGCCGCCGTGGGGTCGGGGCAGTACATCGTCACGGTCACGGCGTAGCGGGCGGGATAGCGCCGCAAGGCGTCGCACTGCAGGCCCGAGAGGTTCTCGGTGGCGATCCCGGTCGGCTTCCACGCGGCCATTCGGTCCAGCAAGGGCGACAACCGCGTCATGTCGAAGGTCTTGGGCAGACCAGACAGGTGGGCCGTGCCCAGGACCATCACCGCGTTGGGCGCGCCGCGCGGGGGACCCTTCAGGGTGTCTGGATGGAAGGATGGCCGGTAATCCCCCGCCCGCGCGGCGGCGGCCGTGCTCAGCGCGGCCAAGGCCACGGCCAGGATGCGAACCTTACGAAACATGAAAACCCCTCGATGCTCTTGGCGCTTAGAGGCTTTGGCGAGGCTTTCTGGAGGCGCCTGTCATTTATTTAATGTCCGGCGTCGCCGTTTGACTCTTCCCCGACGGCGCCGGCTAGGCTCGGTCCGCGCGGTCATTCCGGCCGCCGGGAGATCGCCATGGCCGCCGTGTTCACCGTCCTCTACCCCGCCGGCGACGGCGCGAGGTTCGACCACGCCTACTACGACGACCACCACATCCCCCTGGTGAGGAAAGCTTTCGCCGGGACGGGCCTGACCGACGTTCAGGTCCTGACGGGCGTCTCCGCGGCGGACGGCGGACCCGCGACGTTCGTCAAGATCGTCACCCTCTTCTTCCGCGACGCCGAGGCGATGCAGGCCTCGCTAACCAGCCCCCAGGGGCTGGAACTGACGGCCGACCTGCCGAACTTCACCGACATCCAGCCGATCACGCAGATCAGCGCGGCGGGCTAGCCCAACACCTCCGCCAGGGCGTCGACCACCCGCTCGACGTCGCCGTCGGTCATCGCCGGATAGAGCGGCAGGGTCAGGCAGCGGGCGTACCAGGCGTCGGCGCCGGGGAGATCGGCGAGACCCTGGCGGTTCACGTAGTAGGGCTGGCGGTGGACCGGGATGTAGTGGACCTGCGTCCCGACGCCCTTGGCCTTCAGCGCCTCGACGACGGCGCGGCGGGTCAGGCCCAGGCCCTCGAAGTCGATAAGCACGGTCAGCAGGTGCAGCGCCGGGTCCGAATAGGCGGGGCTGGCGGCCAGGCGGGCGTTCGGCGCGCGCTGGGGCAGCAGGCGGGCGTAGAGCGCGGCGAGCTCCCGACGACGGGCCACGAAGCGATCCAGCTTGTTCAACTGCGACAGGCCAAGCGCGCAAAGCACGTCCGGGATGCGGTAGTTGAAGCCCAGCTCCGGCATCTCGTACCACCAGGGATCGCCCCCGGCCGGACGCACCATGCCGTGCGACCGCAAGAGGCGGGCGCGATCGGCCAGGGCCTTGTCGTTGGTGGTCAGCATGCCGCCCTCGCCGGTGGCCAGGGTCTTGACCGGATGGAACGAGAAGCTGGCGAAGCTGGAATAGGCGCCGTCGCCGACCGGATGGGCGAGCCCGTCGAAGGTGGCGATCGAGCCCAGGGCGTGAGGCGCGTCCTCGACCAGGACCGCGCCAGCCGCGTCGGCCAGGGCCTTCAGGGCCGGCAGGTCGCAGACGTCGCCGCGCAGGTGGACGGGCAGGATCGCCTTCACGCGCCGGCCGGCCGCGCGGGCCAGGGCCTTGGCGAGCGTGTCGGGCGTCATCAGGCCGCTGTCGGGGTCGACGTCGGCGAACACCACCTCGGCGCCGACATAGCGGGCGCAGTTGGCGGTGGCCAGGAAGGTGATCGACGGGGCGATGCAGGTGTCGCCTTCACCGATACCGAGCGCCAGCATCGCCAGGTGCAGGGTCGCCGTGCCGTTGGAGACGGCGATGGCGTGCTGGGCGCCGACCTTCCGGGCGAAGGCGGTCTCGAACGCCTCGACCGTCGGGCCAGTGGTCAGGAAATCGCCGCGCAGGGCCTCCGCGACGGCCGCGATGTCGTCGTCCTCGATCGTCTGGCGGCCGTAGGGAAGGAAGGAGCCGCTCATCGCGCGGCCTTTTCCTCCAGCATGGCCAGGAGGCCCTCGGGCGAGAGCCAGTCGTGGTTGTTGTCGCTGCTGTACGAGAATTCCTCGGCGACGGGCTTGGCGCCGTCGGCCGCGGTGTAGGGCTTGCGGCCGAACTCGGCGAAGTTGGGCTCGATCGCGAAGCGGTCCTCGAACTCGACGGTGGCGCGGGCGTCGTCGGCGCTGATCATGATCTCGTGCAGCTTCTCGCCGGGGCGGATGCCGATCACCTTCATGCCGGCGGTCGGCGACATGGCCTTCACGAGGTCGGGCATGGCCATCGAGGGGATCTTCGGCACGAAGATCTCGCCGCCGCGCATCATCGTCAGGGACGACAGCACGAAGTCGACGCCCTCGTTCAGGGTGATCCAGAAGCGGGTCATGCGCGGGTCGGTGACCGGCAGCTCGGTCGCGCCCTGAGCCAGAAGGCGGCGGTACAGCGGCACAACGCTGCCGCGCGAGCCGACCACGTTGCCATAGCGCACGACGCAGAAGCGCGTGCCGATGTCGCCCGACAGGTTGTTGGCCGCCACGAAGGTCTTGTCCGAGGCCAGCTTGGTCGCGCCGTAGAGGTTGGTCGGGTTGCAGGCCTTGTCGGTCGACAGGGCCACGACCTGCTTCACGCCGTTGTTGAGGCTGGCCCAGACCACGTTCTCGGCGCCCAGCACGTTGGTGTGGATGCACTCCGACGGATTGTACTCGGCCGCCGGCACCTGCTTCAGGGCCGCGGCGTGGATGACGATGTCGACGCCGCGCAAGGCCAAGGTCAGGCGTTCGCGATCGCGGACGTCGCCCAGGAAGAAGCGCAGCTTGCCGAACGTCTTCTCGTCGAGCTGCTCGCGCAGCTCGATCTGCATGTCGCTCTGCTTCAGTTCGTCGCGGGAGTAGATGATGACCTTCCGTGGGGCGTAGCGCCGCAGCACGGTTTCGATGAAGCGTCGGCCGAACGAGCCGGTGCCGCCGGTGACCAGTACCCATTCGTCTTTCACGACCACTCCCGCGTTTGCCGCAACTGAAAGCCGCCCCAGCGGAGCGGCGAAGTGGCGCCAAGGTAATGGCGCAGACCCGGATTTTGA
>ERZ1034427.116-NODE-116-length-18202-cov-2.929796_pt1 | contig 18202 bp, 19 predicted proteins | sample MGYA00520607_ERZ1034427 | MGnify/ENA primary metagenome ERZ1034427 (study PRJEB33736, sample SAMEA104288489) | Azolla caroliniana | place: Brazil | collected 1987 | study: EMG produced TPA metagenomics assembly of the PRJEB19522 data set (Is there foul play in the... | reverse complement strand
TCGTAGACCTGCCGTCGATACTCGGCTGCCTTCGCCCGCGCTTCGCCCAACCCAAAGATCGAGAAGGAACCCAGGCCCATTTCACGGGAGCGGCCGCGAAGGGTGAAGCGGAAGATCCAGGATTTCGCAGGCGTATTTTCGCCGTCGCCTGTGACCTGCAGATAGAGGCCAGCGCCGTCGGCGTACATGCCGGGTTTCTTGACCTTCGTCACCTTCAGTGCCGTCAGGCGGCCCACCAGATGCGCCATCTTTGCCCCGCAGCCTTACCCACGATGCTACCCACATCCTGCACGCGTTTACCCACGTTCTGGGGCGAACTCGCGCGGACGCTTGTGGGCACCAAACGCTAAAATTGCGGCGATTTTTCAGTGGGTTGACGGATGACAGCGAACAGATGCGAACGCTGGGATGGCGGAGAGGGAGGGATTCGAACTCCCGTTAATTCCTGGAGTTGGACGCGATCTTTTTGCTAGGAGCGGCACCGTCCACAAGCATAGACGTCGCGCACCAAAACCGTTTGAAAAACCGTTTTAGTTTTCAAATCTCAAACGGTGATTTTAGCTAAGCTATTGATTTTAATGGCGCGCCCGGAACGATTCGAACGTCCGACCCTCAGATTCGTAGTCTGATGCTCTATCCAGCTGAGCTACGGGCGCGCACTGCCTTGCGGCGAGGCGGGGGAGATAGCCCAGCCGTTCCGGGGACGCAAGCCCGGTTTTCAGGATAATCTCGAAAAGTTGGCGCAACCGCGTTCGGTCTTGGGCGGGCGATGCCCGGAGCGCGCTCAAAGCATGATCGATGAAGTCCGTCACAGCTTATCTAGGCGTGACAGCGCCGCGCGCTTGGTGTCCATGGACACTCCCGGGGACGGCGGGCAGGTCGTCTCTCTCGTCTGCCTGAGGATCCGTATGCGTCGCTTCGCCTCCCTGCTCGCTGTTTCAGCCGCTCTTCAGCTGGTCCTCGCGCCGATGGCCGCCCAGGCCGAGTCGATCGCGCTGGGCATGCCCACGCCGAGGCCGGCGGCGACATCTCCGATCTCGAAGGGCATGGTGGCCGCGGCCAATCCCCTGGCGGTGGAAGCGGGCCTGCGCGTGCTGCGCGACGGCGGCGGCGCGGTGGACGCGGCCGTGGCGATCCAGGCGGTGCTGGGTCTCGTCGAGCCTCAGAGCTCGGGCCTGGGCGGCGGCGCGTTCCTGGTCTTCTACGACGCCAAGACCGGCAAGGTGACCGCCTATGACGGCCGCGAGAAGGCGCCCAGCGCCGCCAGCCCGGACATGTTCCTGGGACCGGACGGCAAGCCCCTGCCCTTCGTGACGGTGCTGCTGTCCGGCCGCTCGACCGGCGTGCCTGGCGCGGTGGCCATGCTGTCCATGGCCCAGAAGGAACATGGCAAGGTCGCCTGGAACACGCTGTTCAAGGACGCCGAGAAACTGGCCGACGACGGTTTCGTGGTCAGCCCGCGCCTGGCCGGCATGATCAACACCACGCGCGCGCCGCAGGCTTCGCAGCCCGACGCGGTGAAGTACTTCACCAAGCCCGACGGAACCCGCTACCAGGCCGGCGACGTGCTGAGGAACCCGGCCTACGCCGAGACGGTCCGCCAGATCGCCGCCCAAGGCCCAGCCGCCTTGCTGGAGGGTCCGATCGCCCAGGCGATCGTCGACCGGCTGCATGAGGGTGATCTGCCCAGCACCATCACCCTGGCCGATCTCAAGAGCTACAAGCCGCGCTCGGCGCCGGCCCTGTGCCGTCCCTGGAAGTTCTACACCGTCTGCGTGCCCAACCCGCAGTCCAGCGGCCTGGCGGTCATCCAGGCGCTGCGCATGCTGGAGCACACCGACATCGGCAAGCGCGGCCCGACCGATCCGGTCGCCTGGACCCAGCTGGCCCAGGCCGAACGCGTGATGTACGCCGACCGCGACCGCTATGTCGGCGATCCGGACTTCGTGACGGTGCCGGTCGAGGGCCTGCTGGATCCCCAGTACGTGGCCGAACGCGCCAAGCTGATCACCGACAAGGCCGGCGCGGCGCCGCCGTTCGGCCTCCCCAAGGGCGCGCCCAAGGTCGGGATCGACATGACCCACGAGCCGGGCGGGACCACCCACCTCGTCGTCGTCGATACCCAGGGCAACGCGGTCTCGATGACCACGACGGTCGAGAGCATCTTCGGCAACGGCCGAATGGTCGGCGGCTTCTTCCTGAACAACCAGCTGACCGACTTCTCGTTCTCGCCGAAGGAGAAGGACGGCGCCCCGGCGGCCAACGCCATCGCGGCGGGCAAGCGGCCGCGCTCGTCGATGGCCCCGATCATCGTGCTGGACAAGAAGGGCAAGTTCCTGGCCGCCGTCGGCTCGCCGGGCGGCAACGCCATTCTGTCCTATAACCTCAAGGCGATGGTCGGCGTGTTCTACTGGGGCTTGAACATGCAGCAGGCCGTGTCGCTGCCCAACGTGGTCGCGCGGGGCGAGACCTATTCGGGAGACGCCGACCTGTTCGGTCCCGAAATGCTGGCGGCGCTGAACGCGCGGGGCGTCAACGTCAAGGTCGGCCAGATCGAAGGCTCGGGCCTGCAGGGCGTGATCGTGCGTCCCGGCAATATGCTGGAAGGCGGCGCCGATCCCCGGCGCGAGGGCGTGGCCAAGGGCCTCTAGGAAACCTAGCTAGGTCCGGGCCTGGTGCTCCTCCAGGCCCGCCTCGACCTCGGCGCGCGAGAAGACCTCCTCCTGGCCGTCGATCAGCAATTCGGCGTCGGCCGCCTCCTGCACCGTCACCATGGCCGCCACGCGGCGCAGGGCGGTGGGCGCGTCCGGCGCCTCGACCGTGATCTCGTGAATGGGCGCCAGGTCGGGCGAGGCGCCCAGCTTCACCGCGATGGTCCATGTGGTCGTCATCGCCAATCTCCCAGAGCGTTTTCCGACGAGGTGGACACCGGTTCGCCGTTGGAAAACGCATGAAAACGAAAATCAGCCAGCCGAGGCGTCGGCGCGTCCCTCGGGCTCGGGCAGCGGCTCGGGAACGCCAGCCAGCGTCAGATCGAACACCGAACCGCCGGGTCCGGTTTCCACCAGCACCAGATCACCGCCGTGTCCCTGCGCCAGCTCGCGCGCGATCGCCAGGCCCAGGCCCGTGCCGCCGCGACGGGCCGAGCCCACGAACGGCTGGAAGAGGTTGGCGCGAGCGCGCTCGGGAACGCCGGGACCGTCGTCCGACAGGCGCAGCACGCTGAAGCCGTCGACGCGGCGCAACTCGACGAACACCTTGCCGCTGCCGCTGCGGTCGGGCGCGCCCTCGATCGCCTCGCGGGCGTTGCGCAGCAGGTTCGTGAGGATGCGGTGCAACTGGTCGGGGTCGGCCAGCACCTGCTCGCGCGGATCGATCACGGTCTCCAGCGTCACGCCCTTGGCCATGAGGCCCGCGTCCTCGGCGGCCATGTCCAGCGCCGGCCGCAGCGGCGTCGGCCGAACCACGGGCGCGGGCTCCTTGGACTTGCCGTAGGCCATGACATCCGAAGCCAGGGTGATGGCACGGTCCAGGGCCCGCTCCAAGCGCGGCAGGGCCTGAGCCACCTTCGGGTCGCCCAGCGCCGCCAGACGGTCGGACGCCATCTGGGCGCTGGTCAGCATGTTGCGCAGGTCGTGATTGATCTTGGCCACCGCCTCGCCCAGCGCGGCCAGGCGCGCCTTGGAGGCGAGCGCGGCCAAGAGGTCGGACTGCATCCGGTCTAGCTCCAGCTCGGCGCGGCCGATCTCGTCGCGGCGATTGGAGGGAACGAGACGCGCGGCAGGATCGTCCGGATCGCCTCGAAAGGCCTCCATCGCCCGGGTGATGCGCTGCATCGGGCGAACCAGGAAGATGTTCAGGAAGGCGTAGACCAGGAGCCCCGCCAAGCTGGCGACGAACAGGGTCACGCCAGCCAGTTGCCACAGTTGGCCCACCAGCTTGGCCTTCAGCGGCGCGTCGGGCAGCACGACCTCGACGAACTCGGCCTTGCGATAGCGCGGCTCGGCCATCACGCGAACCATGCTGCCCTTGGGGCTGGTCAGGGTGAAGAACGGCGCGGCGAGCCACGAGCCCGGATTCTGGCGACGCAGGTCGACAAGATAGGGCGTGGTCTCGAACGGTTGCTTGGGCGGCAGGACGAGGCGCCGGGCGCCGTCGACCTGCACGGCGACGGTCACGGCGCCGGCCTGGTCGAACATCTGGTTGGCGACGGCGTCGCTGACCCGCAGCTCCGGATCGGACTCGGCGATGGTCGAGGCCAGTTCCCCCGCGCGGACGCGGTCCAGCAGCCATTGCTCTTCATAGGACGCCAGGGCGGGCGGCAGGATCAGCAGGCCGCCGAAGGCGACGACGACCGCCGTGAACAACAGCAGGCGCGCCGACAGGCCGCCGGGCCACGGAAAACGTTTCCGGGGCGGGGCGGTCTCAGTCTCCGACGGCGAAACCGTTTCGACCATCCGGGGCGGCTACTTCTCGTTCATCGGCGCGATCTCGCGCCCTTTGCGCCAATGGCGCCACAACGGCGGCAGAAAGGCCAGCACGCCCATGCCGATGATGGGCAGATAGATGCGGGGCGAGAACAGCGTCTCCAGCGTCACCGGGCCGCCCTTGGCGAAGATATGGCCAAGCCCTGCTCCGATACCGGCATAGACGAACGAGCTCGGGATCATGCCCAGCACCGACGCCAGGATGAAGGTTCTGGCTCGGATATTCATCACCCCCGCCGCCACATTGACCACCAGCAAAGGAAACGCGGGGATCAGGCGAAGGGTCAGCAGGTAATTGAAGGCGTCGCTTTTGAAGCCGGCCTCCAGCTTGGTCAGGAAGGCGGTCGGCTTCCTGCGCAGCATATCGCCAAACGCCGTGCGGAACACGAGATAGGTGATCGTCGAGCCGCCCGTCGCGCCGGTCACCGCCGCGAAACCGCCGCCGATGGGCCCGAACAGGAAGCCGCCGGTCAGGGACAGGATCAGCGCGCCCGGCAGCGAGATGGCGACCGAGCTGACATAGATGGCCAGATAGATGGCGACGCACAGCAGTGGCTTCTCGCGCGCGAAAGCCTGCAGCGCCGCGCCCCGCGCGCGCAACTCCTCGAGCGAGATGTGATCGGCCAGGCCGCTGGCGAAGGCCGCGACGAACAGGACGACGATCAGCGCCAAGGGCCCGAAACGGCGCAGCAGCGTCAGGGCCCGCTCGCGCGTCATGCCGCGCCGACCGCGTCCTGGACCGCGACGAAGCCGTCGGCGCGAAGACGCGCCGCCAGCTCGCGCTTGATCCGGACGACCAGGCCAGGTCCGCCATAGACCAGCGCCGAATAGAGCTGCACGGCTTGCGCGCCGGCGCGGATCTTGGCGTAGGCGTCGGCGCCGCTGGCGATGCCGCCCGCGCCGATCAGGGCGACGCGGCCGGCGGCGGCGGCGTGGAAGCGTTTCAGGACCGCCGTCGAGGCCTCCAACAAGGGCGCGCCCGATAGACCGCCGCCCTCGCCGGCCAGCGGCGACTTCAGGGTGTCGGGACGGGCGATGGTGGTGTTGCTGACGATGACCGCGTCGAGGCCCGCGCCGACGACGGTCTCGACGATCGCCTCGACCTCGCCATCCTCGAGATCCGGCGCGACCTTCAGGAAGATCGGGTAGTCCCTGCCGGACTGGGCCTTCAGGCCCGCGCGCGCCTCGGCCAGACGGCCTAGCAGCTCCTCGAGCGCGGCCTTGGTCTGCAGGGCGCGCAAGCCCGGCGTGTTGGGCGAGGAGATGTTGGCGGTGAAATAGTCGGACAGCCCCCACAGGCGCGTCAGCCCCGTGACGTAGTCCTGGATGCGGTCGGTCGCGTCCTTGTTGGCCCCGATATTGGCGCCCACCACGCCGCCACGCCCCTGACGGGCGGACAGACGTCGGGCGAAGGGTTCCAGGCCGCCGTTGTTGAAGCCCATGCGGTTGATCACCGCCTGGTCTTCGGTCAACCGGAAGAGACGCGGGCGCGGATTGCCGGCCTGGGCCAGCGGCGTCACCGTGCCCGCCTCGACAAAGCCGAAGCCGGCGGCCAGCATGGCGTCTGGAACCTCGGCGTTCTTGTCGAAGCCGGCGGCGAGGCCGACGCAATTGGGCAGCGACAGGCCCGCCAGCTGCACGGCCAGGATCGGATCATCCGGCCCCACGTCGCGCGGTCCCAGCCCCAGCTTCAGCCCCCGGATGGCCAGGCCGTGCGCGTCCTCGGGATCAAAGGCGTGGAGGGCGCGGGCGGCGACGTCGTGAAGGCTCATGCGGAAAGAACGCCCAATTGCGGCACGCCGTCGGCGTCCAGATCAAGATCACGCTGGCTGACCACCTCGTCGGCCAGCAGCGGTCGATAAAGGTGCGGGAACAGCGCCCCGCCGCGCGAGGCTTCCCACTTCAGGGCCTCGCCCAGCCCTTCGGCCTCGACCCCGAGCAGGACGAGGTCGGCCTGGCCACGAAACCACTTGGCGGCGGTCTCCTGGGCCTGGTCGGCGGCGGAGAAGTGGATGAAGCCGTCGGCCAGATCGACGGCCGAGCCCTCGAACCGCCCAGCCGCCTGGGCGGTGGCCCACTCGGCGCGGGACAGGATCTTGTAGATCAGGGTCATTCGCCGCCGGCTCCGCCGTTCTCGTGGGCGTAGAAGAGGTGCTCCAGCACCGGCGCGCTCTGGCCATTCCAGGCGAAGACGACCACCGTGGAGGTCGGGAAGCGCCCGCGCAGCTTGTTGGTCTGGATCGGCGAAGCCCCGCCCTGGACGGCCAGCCGCAGCGCCAGTTCGTGAAGGCCGGGATTATGGCCAACCACCATCACGGTGGCCGCGCCGTCGCCGTTGTCGTCCAGCGCCTGGAGGATGTCTTCCGGATCGGCGTGATAGAGGTCGCGTGAAGGCTCGACCCGCGCCTTTTGCTCGAGGGCGGTCAGCACCTGCTCCGCCGTCTCGCGCGTTCGCCGCGCCGAGGAAACCAGCATCAGGTCGGGCGTGATCCCGGCGTCGGCCAGGATACGGCCCATGACGGCAGCGTCCGCGCGGCCGCTGTCGACCAGCGCGCGCTCGAAGTCGCCGCCGCTTTGGGCGTGCCGCTCGGCCTTGCCGTGGCGCATCAGGATCAGTCGGTCCATGGCGTCCTCCATAGCCGCACCTTGGCCTGGCAGGAAGCGGGCGGTTGACACCTTCTTCGCCAAGCGCTCCAAGGCGGACATGGCCGCGCTCGATCCGATCACGCCCGCCGCCCCGCCCGTTGGTGGGGGAACCTGGCGATTTCCCGCGAACGAGCCCCTGCGGCTCGACTCCGGCGCCGTTCTGGAAGGGCTGGAGATCGGCTACCAGACCCACGGCCAGCTTAACGCGGACAAGTCCAACGCCGTCCTGATCTGCCACGCTCTGACCGGCGACCAGTTCGTGGCCTCGCCGCACCCGACGACGGGCAAGCCCGGCTGGTGGCTGCGGATGATCGGTCCGGGCAAGCCGCTGGACCCGAACAAGCACTTCATCATCTGCTCGAACGTGATCGGCGGCTGCATGGGTTCGACCGGCCCGGCCTCGATCAACCCGGCCACCGGCAAGGCCTACGGCCTCTCGTTCCCGGTGATCACCATCGCCGACATGGTGCGCGCCCAGGCCATGCTGGTGAAGGCGCTGGGCATCGAGACCCTGTTCGCCGTGATCGGCGGGTCGATGGGCGGCATGCAGGCCCAGCAGTGGGCGGTCGACTATCCCGAGCGCCTGTTCAGCGCCGTGATCCTGGCATCGGCCTCGCGTCACTCGGCCCAGAACATCGCGTTCCACGAGGTGGGGCGTCAGGCGATCATGGCTGACCCCGACTGGCGCGGAGGCGCCTATGCCGAGCACGGCGTGCAGCCGGGCAAGGGCCTCGCCGTCGCGCGCATGGCTGCGCACATCACCTATCTCTCCGAGCCCGCTCTACAGCGGAAGTTCGGCCGCGAGCTGAAGCGCGACGGCCTGTCCTGGGGCTTCGACGCCGACTTCCAGGTCGAGAGCTACCTGCGCCACCAGGGCGCCAGCTTCGTCGACCGTTTCGACGCCAACAGCTACCTCTACATCACGCGCGCCACCGACTATTTCGACATCGCCGCCGCCCATGGCGGGGTGCTGGCCAAGGCGTTCACCGCGGCGCGGAACGTGCGGTTCTGCGTGCTGAGCTTCACCAGCGACTGGCTGTATCCGACGGCCGAAAGCCGCCACCTGGTCCGCGCCCTGACCGCCGCCGGGGCCAAGGCCGCATTCGTCGAGATCGAGAGCGACAAGGGCCACGACGCCTTCCTGCTGGACGAACCGGTGATGGACTCGGCGTTGACGGGGTTCCTGAGCTCGGCTGAACGCGATCGGGGGCTGGCGTGACGATCATCCGCGAGGACTTCCGCGAAATCCTGCGTCTGGTGCGTCCCGGCTCGCGCGTGCTGGATGTCGGCTGCGGCGAAGGCGCGCTGCTGGACCTGCTGGCGCATGAAAAGCAGATCGACGGCCGGGGCCTGGAGCTCAGCGCCAGCGGCGTCGCGGCCTGCATGGCGCGCGGACTTTCGGTGGTGCAGGGCGACGCCGACCAGGACCTCGACCACTTCCCCGATCGCAGTTTCGACTACGCGGTGCTGTCCCAGACCCTGCAGGCGACGCGCAATCCACGCCACGTGCTGGATGAGCTGCTGCGGATCGCCGAGCGCGCCATCGTCTCGTTCCCGAACTTCGGCCACTGGCGGGTGCGCTGGTCGCTGCTGAGCCGGGGCCGCATGCCCGAGACCAAGGCCCTGCCGCTACCCTGGTGGTCCACGCCGAACATCCACCTCTGCACGCTCGCCGACTTCATGGCCCTGACCGAGGACCTGAACCTGCGCGTGGACGCCTGCGCGGCGTTCGCCGGCAAAGGCCCGGCGCGGCCGATCGAGCCGACCAAGGCGATCGAGAACTGGCGGTCCGAAAGCTGCCTCTTCATGCTCAGCCGCAATGGAGGCCCCGCGATCCGGGAACCTTCGCCGGGCTCGGGCGATCTCTTCGACGGATGAAGACGCTTCGTCTTATGACGTACAACGTCCACCGCTGCGTGGGCGCCGACCGCAAGCTTGACGTCGAGCGTGTGGCCGAAGTGATCGCCGCCGAGCGGCCCGACGTCGTCGCCCTGCAGGAGCTGGACGTGCGCCGCGCCCGCACGCGCGGGGTCGACCAGGCCCATCGGCTCGCCGAGCTGCTGAAGATGAGCTTCCACTTCCACCCGGCCATGGCCGTGGAGGAGGAACTCTATGGCGACGCCATCCTGACCGCCCTGCCCGAGCGTCGGATCAAGGCCAAGGGCCTGCCGCTCTATCGGCGCGTGCCAGGCCTGGAGCCGCGCGGCGCCCTGTGGGTCGAGGTCGAGGTCGGCGGGACCAAGGTCCAGATCATCAACACGCACCTGGGCCTGGTGCCCCAGGAGCAGAAGCGCCAGGCCGCCGCTCTCTTGGGACCGGACTGGATGGGCGACGATGGCTGGGTCGCGCCAGGCGTCGTGCTGGGAGACTTCAACGCCACGCCCTATTCGGCGACCTACCGGATGCTGAGGACCGCGCTGCGCGACGCCCAGGCGCCGTCTCCGGCCTGGCCGCGCCCGGCGACCGCGACCTTCCCGTCGAGCTTCCCGTTCATGCGCATCGACCACGTCTTCTTGACGAAGGGTCTGGAGACACGCGGCGTGCGCTCGCCCTACGACGCGCGCGCCCGCGTCGCCTCCGACCACCTTCCGCTGGTGGTCGATCTGGAGATCACGGCTGTAGCCGCTCCGGCGGGGCTGGCGGCGGGGCGGTAAGCCGCGCGATATCGCGCTTGAGACGGGCGCGGCGGCCCCAAGGCCGCCAGGCGTCGTCGGGCGCGATCGCATCGCCCAGGCTCCAATCGGCGATGAATTTCTGGACGGGCCCCAGCTTGCGAGCCGGCGCGGGCCGCAGACGACGCGGCGGGCCGCCGCGAACGTCCAGCGTGTTGATCGCCGCCGCCAAGCCGCCTTCACGCTCCATCGCGTCGAGCACGTCGGTCGCCGAGCGATCGATGAAGTGACCGACCAGCCGCCCCAGGAACGCGCGCACCGTCTCTCGCTCGATATCCGTCCGCGCCTCGAACGCCAGGTCGCACTCGCTGTCGAGGCCGATCGAGCGGTTGTTGAGGTTCGCCGAGCCGATCCGCAGCACGCGGTCGTCGATGATCGTGACCTTGGAGTGGACGATGATCGGCCCGCCCTTCGGCGTGTGCGCCGAGAAGGCCGAGAAGCGTTGATGGATGTCGACCTCGCGCAGGCGATTGATCGCCGCCGTCCGGGCGCTGTCCATGGTCATCTGGTCGAAGTAGCTGGGACTGCGCGCCGGGCCGATCGTCACGACCTCCGGCCCGTCGGGCTCGACGAGACGCTCGGCCAGGGCTTCGACGATGATCGGCGAGGTCAGGTACTGGTTTTCCAGATAGATCAGCCGTCGCGCGCTCCGGATCGTCGCCAGATGCAGCAGCATGCACTCGGTGATCTCCGGCCGTCCTTGCCATTCAGCCGAGGTGCGCGCCACCGCCACGGGAATCCTGCGCAAGTCGGGCGTCAGTTGGTCGGGCCAGGGCGTGACCTCGGGCCGGATCGGCCGCTCGATCGCGTCACCGCCCGAGGCCCGCCAGCGATCGATGAAGAGGTCGGCCATCGCCTCGCCGGCGCGGCCGTCGACCAGCATCGAGACCTCGTGGCGCGGCGGATAGTGACGCCCGGTCGGCAGGCGGCGCAGGGGATTGTTGTCCAGGTGCCGACAGTCGTCCCAGCGATCCACCCCGATGTCGCCGCCGCTGACAAGGGCCGTGACGCCGTCGATGATCACCGCCTTCTGGTGATGGCAGGCGCTGGCCGGCAGGGTGGCGTCCAGGCGGTACTTCACCCGCGAGCCGGCGAAGAACGCCGCGCCGCGATGCGGGCCGAACAACTGCGAGGCCGCGATCGGGAAGGGCATGTCCCAGGTCAGCACCCGCACGTCCAACGCCGGGTTCAGCGCCGCCTGACGACGCAGGATCAGGCCGATGCGGTCGGCCTGGGTCGGGTCCCGGCTCTTGCGGACGCGGTCGGGGTCAAGCCGCGTCAGCGGATCGAACACCCAGGCCAGGATCCAGATCGACTTCTTGGCCGACAGAAGAAGCGGCTTCAGCGCGTCGAACGTCTCGTCGTTGTCGATCATCAGGGCCACGCGATCGGCGGCGTCGACCCGCCAGCAGTTCTGGCCCGGTTCAAAAACGGAAGAAGCAGAATCCATGTCGCCCTGACGCCGTGAAATCAGACAACGCGCGGAGCCAACCTATGGCTCCGCTTCAAGGCGAGGTCGTGTCGAAACGACGCTCGGACTAGCCGGCGATCGCCGCCGCGTCGCGCTCGCCGGTGCGGATGCGCAGGGCCTGCTCCAGATCCATCACGAAGACCTTGCCGTCGCCGATCTTGCCGGTGTTGGCGGTGCGCTGCAGGGCCTCGATGACCGGCTCGAGCACGTCGGTCGGGACGGCGATCTCCAGCTTCACCTTGGGCAGCAGCTTCACCTCGTATTCGGCGCCGCGATAGACCTCGGTCTTGCCCTTCTGGCGACCATAGCCGCGCACTTCCGTCACGGTCAGCCCTGACGCTCCCGCCTCGGTGACCGCTTCGAGCACCGCGTCCAGGCGGCTCGGCTTAATCACGGCGACGATCATCTTCATTGGCGCGGCTCCCGCGAACGACGGTGGTTACGACTCCAAGCTAGGCGTCCGGAGGCCAGGCTCCAAGCCCGTTCGCGCTCAGGGCTCGCTTGGCGCCTTATGAACGGGCGCCGGGCGCCCCTTGCCGTGGCGCACGGGAGCCGGGCCGGCGGGGCTGGGCAGCAGGACGCCCGGCGCGAACACCCGCGCCCGCGCCCTGCGCCCCTGGGGCTTCACGGCGAAGGTCTGCTTGATGGCTTCCATCAGAATCACCCCGGCGAACCGAGGCCATAGCCGGGCCCCGACCTGCTCGAAGCCCTCGGCCCAGGCCGACATGGCGGCGAACGGCGGCACGTAGAGGGCGCGCGTCCAACCGGCGGGCTCGAGCCCCGCCTCGCGGATCAGGCTTTCCAGCTGGCCGCGGCTATACGGGCGGCCATGGCCGAAGGGCGTGCCCTCCGCTCCCGCCCACGCGCCATCGCGGGACGAGACCGCCACGATCAGGCGGCCGGTCGGCGCCATGACACGGCCGATCTCGGCCAGCAGGGCGGCGGGGTCATCCGCCTCCTCCAGGGCGTGGACGGCCAGCACGCGGTCGAACAGGGCGTTGGGCAGCGGCAGCGCCGTCTCCTCGACGAGGCACGCCTGGTTGCGGCCGCCGTGCGGCCAGACCTCGACCCCCTGCTGCGCCGGCATGGCCGCGATCACGCGACGAGCGTTGGTCCGAGCGGCGTCCAGGAAGGGCGTCGCGTAGCCGAGGCCCAGCACGTCGAGGCCCCGGGTGTCGCCCCAGGCTTCCTCGACCTTTCGCGTCAGCATGGTCCGGGCCGCGCGCCCCAGCGGGGCGGCGTAGAAGGCCCTGAGATCGAGCACGTCGCGGCGCATTGAGTCTCCCGAGCTTGGAGACCATCCTTGTATTCGCGCCCGCGTCGAGGCGATAGAGCTAGCGCCATGCCGATCACCGTCCACCAGTTCCCGTGCCTGTCCGACAACTACGGCTTTCTCGTACGCGACGAGGCCAGCGGCCAGGTCGCGACGATCGATACGCCCGACGCCGAAGCGATCCTGGCGGAGCTGGGCCGACTGGGTTGGACGCTGGATCTGATCCTCAACACGCACTGGCATCCGGACCACGCGGGCGGCAACGAGACGCTGAAGGCGGCGACGGGCGCCACCATCGTCGGGCCCAGGGAAGTGACTCGGATCGCGCCCCTGGATCGCGCGCTCGAGGACGGCGATACGGTCATGCTGGGCCAGACTCGGTTCGAGGTGCTCGACACGGGCGGGCATACGCTGGGCCACATCAGCTATCACGACGCGGCCGACGGGATCGCCTTCGTCGGCGACACCCTGTTCGCCCTGGGCTGCGGCCGCCTGTTCGAGGGCACGGCCGAGCAGATGTGGGCCTCGCTGTCGCGCCTGGCCTCCCTGCCTGACCAGACGACCGTCTACTGCGCCCACGAATACACCGCCTCGAACGCGCGGTTCGCGCTGTCGGTCGACGACGCCCCGACGCTGAAGGCGCGGGCAGACGCGATCTTCGCCGCCCGCGAGCGGGGCGAGCCCACCGTGCCCACCACGATCGCCGCCGAGAAGGCGACCAATCCGTTCCTGCGCGCGCCCCTGCTGCGCCCCGACGCGGCCTCGGCCGCCGAGGCGTTCGCCGAGATCCGGGCCGCCAAGGACACCTTCAAGGGATGAGTGAACGCGTGATCGAGCCAAATCGAGCCGGAGGGGCCATCTCGGGCGACCTAGGGGCCAAGGAGATCATCCGGATGCTGGACCTCCAGCCGCATCCGGAAGGCGGCTGGTACCGCCAGACCTTCCGGGACGAGCCGGGCCCCGACGGACGCGCGAAATCGACCTGCATCTACTTCCTGCTGGAGGCCGACCAGGTCTCGGTCTGGCATCGGGTCGACGCGGTCGAGACCTGGCACTGGTACGCTGGCGCGCCGATCTCGATCAGCCTGTCGCCTCCGGACGGCAAGGGCGTGACCGCCTACGTCCTGGGCCCGGACCTGCGCGCCGGGTGCCGCCCGCAGGTGGTCGTGCCGACCTCGTGGTGGCAGACGGCCGTCAGCCTAGGCGCCTGGACCCTGGTCGGCTGCACGGTCGCGCCGGGCTTCCGCTTCGAGGGCTTCGAGATGGCTCCGCCGGACTGGACGCCATCGCGCGCCTAGATCCCGCGCGATGGCTGCGACCATTCGCCGCGGAGTTTCCGGCTAATACCCAAAGTGGGCAACTTGGTCGCATGGATTTGACGCTATAGGCATGCAATCCTTTTCAAGTCAGCTCAAAGGCTGGCCGAGGGGGAGTTGCTTCAAAGATGTCCGAAGAGTTCGTGAACGTTCGCGCCGCCCATCGTTATGCGACCGATTACATGTTGCGCTGGGTGGAGATCGCCAATGAAGTCCACCACTCGGATCTTCTTTACAGCCTTGTCTTCACGACACTTTGGGCTGGCAACACCTCGCACCTCAAGGGTTCGGTCTATGCGGAAATCGACGATGTTCCGCCCGATCACGAGCGTCGCCCCCTGACCGTTCGCCAAGTCGCCGACTCTCTTGGCCTGCCTTACGAGACCGTCCGGCGCCGCTTCGTCGAGATGCAGGAGCGCGGCATCGCCAAACGGGTCGGCCGCGAAGGCTTCATCGTGCCGCAATCGGTGTTCGCCAAGCCCGAGTTCATGAACGGGATCCGCCGGTCGCATCAGAGCCTGATGCGCTTCCTCAAGGAACTGAAGTCGGTCGGCGTCGACGCCGCCTAGGCGCTTTCGCGCGCCACCAGGTTCACCGGCGAGATGGTCGAGGGAGAGCTGTCGCCCGCCATGCGGCGGAACAGCAGGTCGACCATGATCCGCGCGCCCGCCTCCAGGTCCTGGCGAATGGTGGTGAGCGGCGGCGTGCTGTGCTGAGCCAGCAGGATGTCGTCGAACCCGACCACCGCCACGTCGCTCGGGACGCGCTTTCCCGACCGCTGCAGCGTCGTCAAAGCGGCCAAGGCCAGGACGTCGGAAAAGGCGAACACGGCATCGAACGCGACGCCCGAGGCCAAAAGTCCTTCCACCGCCCTTTGAGCGTCCTCGCGGGTGTAGTGCGACGGGATCACCAGCGCTGGATCGAAGGCGATGCCCGCCTCCTCCACCCCCTTGCGATAGCCCTCGTACCGCTGGGTCGCCTCCGGCGCGTCGATCTCGCCCAGGAAGACGATCCGCCGCCGCCCGCGCGCGACCAGATGCGACACGGCCAAGCGACCGCCTTCGCGATTGTCGCTGCCGACCAGGCAGTAGCGGTGCCCTGGAATCGGCGCCCCCCAGACGACCATCGGCCGATAGCTGGCGGCGACGGCGTTGAGCGCTTCGTGCTGGGTGCTCTGGCCGATGATCAGCAGGCCGTCGGCGCGGTGCGACTGGATGATCCTGTCCAGCCAGCCCGGCTCGTTGGTGATCACCTTGTTCAGCAGCACCAGATAGTCGCGCCGGGTAATCTCGTCGGCCAGCCGACCGACCATCTCCAGAAAGAAGGGATCCGAGATCATCTGCCCCGCCTCGTGGGCCAGGGGAATGATGACGCCGATGGTGTCGGTCTTGCGAAGACGCAGGCTGCGCGCCGACTGATTGACCACGTAGCCGTGGGTCTGGGCGATCTCGACGATCTGATCCCGGAGCGTCTTGGGGATCAGCGGATTGCCGGCCAGGGCCCGCGACACCGTCGAGATCGAGACGCCCGCCATGCGCGCGATATCGGCCATCTTCAGGCGACCGCGCTCGGGGGCCAGGGCGAGATCGGGGCTGTCCATGACGACGAGAGAACCTTGCGGACGAAAAGCACCCGCGTCGCGCCGCCGCCGACAAGGCGGGGAGCGCGCGCGGGTGGACGCAGACTTGGAGAACATCGGTATCAGCGCGAGGTAAACACTACCTAAGGCTTTATGGTTACGCCGGCGCTATCTTAGCCTTAGCGGTCCATCACCTTGATGATGCGCTTGGAAGAGGGACGGCCGGCCAGGCCTTGTCCCGGGGCGTAGGTGACGATCAGCGAGCCGTCCTTGACCTGAGCGCTTGGCTTGCGGCCTTCGGTCAGCAGCACGCGGCCGACCTTGGACAGGATCGACCGATCGCCTCTTCGCGCGGCCTGCTCGAACGCCTCGGCCGTGACGATGGCGGAATCGGCGATCAGCACCGAGGTCTCCGGCCTGGCGTCTTCCAGGGTGGCGAACTCGATCTGGCGCTGGGCCGCCCGGCTGGCCCGGTTGGCCGCGATCACGAGGCGCTGGAACAGAGCCGCGACGGAGAGAACCGCCGGCGGCTGAATCGATGACGCGCGCCCCGACAGCGCCACCGCCGCGCCCATGGGCGCGTCGTCCGTGAACAGGATGACGCCGCCCAGCTTGGTGACCCGCAGCACGGGCTCGCCCAGGTCGTTGCGATAGATGACGTCGCCCCGCGAGGCCGGCTGGGGCGACAGGACCCAGACCTCGGTGCTGTTGTCGAACTTGATCAGGGGCTGCGGCGCGGCTTTGTCGAAGACGAAGGTCCCGCCGGCTTCGGAAACGTAACGCGCGACCGGCGGCGCGGCCACGCGGCGCGCCTCGCCCGCGCCGCGATGGCCCAGCAGGGCGTCCCGCAGCGAATGCGGTAGCTGCTGAGCGCCGGCCGAGCCCGCCATGAGCATCAGAGCGAGGATCGACAGGGCCGCCTTGCCCCCCTTCGCGCCCAACTCCGCCTTACAGAATTTCATGCGATCCGTACTGCCCGTCGAGTGGGGCGAATCTTGGACGGCAAAGCGTCGTTCCCCCGAAGACGGGCGCATGAGGCCAAAACGCCACAGTGGCCGTCAAGCCCGACTTCGGGGGATGCGGTCCGTACGGAACGGACCGAACCTCAGGCCATGTACTGGCCGCCGTTGAGGCTGAGCGTCGCGCCGGTCACGAAACCGGCGCGCTCGCCCGCCAGGAACGAAACCATGTCGGCGATCTCCTCGCCCTTGCCCAGGCGCCCCACCGGTATGCCGGCGACGATCTGGGCCAGCACGTTCTCGGGCACCGCGGCGACCATCTCGGTGTCGATATAGCCGGGGCAGATCACATTGACCGTCACGCCCTTCTTGGCGTTTTCCAGCGCGAGAGCCTTGGTGAAGCCGATCAGGCCGGCCTTGGCGGCCGAGTAGTTGGTCTGGCCCATCTGCCCCTTCTGACCGTTGATCGAGCTGATGTTGATGATCCGCCCCCAATTGCGCTCGCGCATGCCCTCGATCACCGGGCGGGTCATGTTGAAGGCCGAGTCCATGTTGACCCGGATCACCTCCGACCACTGCTCGTAGGTCATCTTGTGCAGCATGCCGTCGCGCGTGATGCCGGCGTTGTTGACCAGGATGTCGATGGGCCCCAGCTCGGCCTCGACCTTCTTCACCGCCGCCTGGCAATCCTCGAACGAGCCGACATTGCCCTTCACCACCATCACGCCCAGCGCCTTGGCGCAGGCCTCGGCCGCCGCCTCGTTGCCCGAATAGCCGGCCGCGACCTTGTGGCCGTCGGCGATCAACCGCTCGCAGATCGCCCGGCCGATGCCGCGGGTTCCCCCTGTCACGAACGCAACTCTCGTCATTCTTCTCTCCCGATATTTTGCTTTGTTCTTGTCACCACGCGTCCGCCCTTACGAGCCGGACGCGCGTCCCCGTGACTTCAGGCGATCAGACCGCCTCGACGCACATGGCCACGCCCATGCCGCCGCCGATGCACAGCGTGGCGAGACCCTTCTGGGCGCCCGAGCGCTTCATCTCGTGCAGCAGGGTGGTCAGCACCCGCGCGCCCGAGGCGCCGATCGGGTGGCCGATGGCGATGGCCCCGCCGTTGACATTGACCTTGGCCGGATCGAGGCCCAGCTCGCGGACGACGCACAGCGATTGAGCGGCGAAGGCTTCGTTGCTCTCGACGAGATCGAGATCCGCGACGGTCCAGCCGGCCTTCTCGAGCGCCTTCTTGCTGGCCGGAATCGGACCCGTGCCCATGATCTCCGGCTCGACGCCGGCGTTGGCCCACGAGGCGATGCGGGCCAGCGGCTTCAGGCCGCGCGCGCCATAGATGCGCAGCAGCGCCAGCCCGTGGTCCTTGTCCTCGGCCACGCGCTCGGCATGGCCGAAGCCGGGAACGGTGATCGCCACACAGCCATCGGTGACCTCGCGATCCCCAACGACGGCGCCGTCCTGGCTCACGATGATTCCGGTGCCGTAGTCGACGCTGCGCCGTGGCGCCGGCTGAGCGGCCAATGCCGCGGGAAACGCCGTGAAGGCGCTCGACATCGCGATCACGACCGGCTCGACCGTGTTCTCGGTGGCCTGGTCGTAGAGGATGGTCAGGATGCGCACCTCGTCGCCCCGAAAGGTGCCGCGGATGTAGAATTTCTTCAGGTTCTGCAGGCCGGAGAGCACGAAGAAGTCGGGCTTCACCACGCTGTAGTCGAGTGTGCGGCCGGGCTCCTTCTTCTCGCGGTCGGCCAGCGCTGCGGTGGTCGGGTTGGCTTCCTTGCGGCGTGACA
>ERZ1034427.115-NODE-115-length-18268-cov-32.063691_pt1 | contig 18268 bp, 13 predicted proteins | sample MGYA00520607_ERZ1034427 | MGnify/ENA primary metagenome ERZ1034427 (study PRJEB33736, sample SAMEA104288489) | Azolla caroliniana | place: Brazil | collected 1987 | study: EMG produced TPA metagenomics assembly of the PRJEB19522 data set (Is there foul play in... | reverse complement strand
CAACATTCCTTTTCTACTCCCCTTTACATTTACTTTATCAATAGCCTCTTAAATAGTTCTGTTTGTTTGAGCAACTATCATCTCACTTCTTTACAAACTAACCATGTACGGTTGCAATTTAAGTAATATTTCTGACGTGCTTTCATGACCTATGAGAGTACCTGGCTATTAATTTAAGAGGTTTTATGGCGACCTTTAATTTGTAATCACCAGCAGAGTAAAATACAGGCAGTATAGACTTAATAGTCTATTTTCATACTGGATTGAATATTAAATTCAACTCATGTAATTTGAATTCTCACTTAATTCTTACTTAGAAACAGGTTAATAGTGATACTAGAGTAAATAACTACTATCTTTTTCTTTATAAAGTTATTGTGAACTTATGAGGGAAATGTTCTGTAATTTTGCATATAATCAAGGGGTGTCTGCTAAAGCCATTCCACTTGAGCTTTCCTTTGTGTGTTGGTCAGGATTATCAACTGATCGGTAGCAAAACACGAGCTAATTCTGAATCAACATTCTTTTATGGCTTGCGGGATTATCGTCTGGTTTAACTATAAAGACGATAAAGCCTAATTTAATTTTCTGGAGAAGAGATGTATTTGACACATTCATTCATGAGTGATGAAAAAAAGCAAAGCTCTCAGCCCCCTTTGATTTTGGTAGTAGAAGATCATGATGATAGTCTACTCTTGCTAAGTTATGCTCTGGAGTTATTAGAGTGTAGATGTATTTGTCAAAATGAAAGTTACACAACACTATTGGTAGCAAAGGAATATCAGCCAGACTTGATTCTGTTAGATATTTTGTTACCTGGATTCAATGGTTTAGATATTGTGCGAGCTTTGAAAAGAGAACCCCTTACTTGTAATATTCCGGTAGTTGCAATTACAGCTTTAGCTGGTAGGGAAGAGAAAGAACGTATCCTCAGAGCGGGTTTTGATGACTATATTAGTAAACCTTATATGCTTGAGGATTTAGAAGAGATGATTTGGCGTTTGCTTGATGACAAATTTGAAACGTATTCTGCGCTTGAAATATGTCATGAAAGTTAGAAATAACTGAAACTAAGTTTCTTTTAGAAGTCTAATTGTGAATACGCTACCTTTACCTAATTCTGAGAAAAGTTCGATTTTCCCACCGTGCGCTTCTACAATTCGTTGTGATAGATGCAGTCCTAAGCCACTACCGGATCTCTTATTTCTACCTTGACGAAATCGCTCAAAAATTGTTGCTTGATCTTCAGGTAAAATTCCATAACCTGTATCTGCAACTTCAATGACAACTTCAATTGCCTCAGTATTAGTAGGTAAGGTTTCAAAAATGAGAATTTCGATACCTCCTGTATCTGTAAACTTAATGGCATTACCGATTAAGTTATTCAGCACACGACGTATTTCTAGTTTATCAGCGATGATAATTCCAGGATTTTTGCCTACTTGGTTTAACTTATGAGTATCTAATTTGAGGGTCAAGTTTTTCTCGATAGCGAGGGGAGCTAGTTCACTGATGACTTCTTGAGCTATTTCCTTTAAGTCACAGTTGTCCAAATTTAATGTTTTTTTACCTGCCTCAAAGCGATAGACTTCTAGTAGAGTGTTGACCATTTGCATTAGATTTTGGTTGCTGCGAATCATGACAGCGATCGCTTGTTTCATTTCCGGGGAAATTTTACAAAAAGTCTCCTGTTGGAACAAAGCTAACATTCGATCAGCTGCTACTAAGGGTGTGCGTAAATCATGGGTAAGACGAGATACAAAGTCTTCTCGCTGACGGGTCATTTTTTGCTGTTCGTCAATACTGTGCTTCAGTCGCAAGAGAGATCGCACTCTAGCCAACAATTCATCTGTATCAAATGGTTTGCGGATGAAATCATCAGCACCAGCATCTAATCCTTCCACCACACTAGATTCATGAAAAGCGGTAATCAACAAAATCGGAATATAGTTGAGGTCAGGACAATTACGAATTCTGCGTGTTACTTCATACCCATCCATTCCTGGCATCATCACATCCAGTAAAATCAGATCCGGTGGAGATTGTGCCACTTTTTGTAAAGCAGTTGCACCATCTGATACTAAATCAATTTTATAACCCTCACTTTCTAAAAGGGTTCGCACTAAAATTAGATTATCTCTCGTATCATCAACGGCGAGAATTCGGCCAATTTTATCACTTTTGACAATAGACATAATTTATCCACTTTTTGTAAAGTTACCTAACTTAATCCATCTTTATCTACTGCTTGAGATGAGGATATCCCATTGAGGCTCTATTGAATTGAGATGGTAGTTGAGGTGGGTTGTGATGAGAATAATAAATTCCTTCTTCATTACCTAAATTTAAATTATAACCATCTCCTCCATGATTGGATATTAATCTGATTTGCCGTGGCAATTCAATTTTAAATATTGAACCCACTCCTAATTTACTTTCTAGAAATATTTTTCCTCCCATCATTTGTACCAATGAATCAGTAATAGCTAAACCAAGTCCCGTTCCAGGGTATTTACGGCTAATGCCTTGATCTACTTGTCGAAATGCTTCAAAAATATGTTTGAAATCTTTGGAAGAAATACCAATTCCTGTATCTCTAATAGTAATTGTTAATCTGTTTTGGGTAATTTCTTTCACTTCTACCCAAATCCCTCCAGATTCTGTAAACTTAACAGCATTAGCCAGTAAATTAATTAAAATCTGCCGTACTCGTACTGAATCATTAAATATCAAAGTGTTCTGTAAATCTGTTTCCACCACCAAAGATAATTTTTTAGCTTCAGCCAAAGACATTATTTCTGATACAGAATTATTCACGATTTTTTCTAAATCCAAAATTTCTGGTTTTAGTTCTAATCTTCCAGATTCTAATTTGGAAAAATCCAAAACTTCATTCAGCAGCATCAGCAAATGCTTGCCATTATTGAGAATACGCTCTACCATGTCCACTTGCTGACTGTTAAGTTGACCAAATTTCGGACGTAAGAGTATTTGTGAGAAACCAATGATAGCATTCATTGGGGTTCGGAATTCATGAGATATAGTCGCTAAAAATTTTGTTTTGAGCCGTGATGCTTCCAATAATCTCAAATTTTGTAACTGGATTTGTTCCCTTTGTCTCTCTAATTCTTGGTTCTTACAAATCAGTTGTTCATGACTTTCCTTGAGTTGTTGATAGGCTAAATCTGCTTTAATTTCAGCTTGGAATAATTTAATCGCATTGCGTAAAATTCTGGTTAAATTTTCTGAAAATAACTGAGATTTTAGTAGATAGTCTGTAGCACCTATTTTCATCAACTCAACAGCAATTTTTTCCTCTCCTTGAGCAGTGAGAATGACTAAAGGAACTTTGATTTCGGAAGAACGCAGCTTGTGTATTAAAGTCAAGCTGTTTTGGTTTGGTAAGTGATAATCAAGAAAAACGCAGTCAAAGTTAGCATTTTGGAGGGCAGAGAACGCATTTTCACCGTCACTAACTTCACTCAGTTCCATATAAACACCTGCTTTCGTCAGGGCTAAACGGACTGCCATGCGATCTACTTCATCATCATCTACAACCAAAATTTTAAACGTCTCTTCCATCAGTTTTTGTTTTCGCTGTGCAGTATGGATTGATGTACAGCATTACTCTTTTTAAACCATTTAACTAGGATTCTGCTACTTAGAAATCTAGCTCATAGAAAATTGCTCATGTTTAATTAATAATTCTTGGTAAACAATTAGCAATTATTGCAGATGAAAACGATTCACTCCTAAATGAAATAGAGTCAATATAAAGTAAAATAAAATACTTTATCCATCTCAACACAATTGTAAATGAGTAGATGATTCACCGTCCTCAGCCATTAGTGAGAGTTGCACAGAAACATTGTGTATCATCAGCCTGAGCAATTTTACTCACTAAAACAGTATTCAGTATTGATAAGTGAATTTTCACTCATTAAATATTAACCAGCTTTAAGTGCATACCTTGAGTGTGTCATACAAGGAAAAATCATTACTCATTAGTTTTAAATCCCCGTCCCCAATACTACTTGGTTAAGTACCGGGGATTAGTCGTTTGTTTGGGCAGGTGTTAAAGGGTAAAGGATAAAGGTTTTTTCTTTCCTTTTTCCTCCTTAACCGCCAAGAATTGACTCGCGTCCTCTTTGCATAACAAAGAAACACATATCAATGTTTCCTGTTACTTGTTACTTGTTAGCTGTTACCTGTATTTTTTGAGAGGATATAGCTCTAAATCTACCTAATTCTGGTTCATTGTGTTGAGTTAGTACCTGGAGAAATTATCGCACTTTAATGCAAATTGTTGCATTATGTAATTATAAATTGATAGGTTGGTATCTTTTTGGTGAATTTCTGTATTCAGAATATAGTTTTTTGTTACAATCTAAATACCTACTTTAGTTAATGGACAGGTTAACGCAAAAGTTTACGACTTCGGGAGGAAGGGGTAGTTGCTTAACTTAGCCTAAGATTTACTGTTTCATCAATTATCATTTACAAGAACTTATTCATGAACTGATCTGTTATACATAGATAATTAGCAGATACATGATCAAACAGTTGTATAGTAGTCTAACTCGATTCATTTTCGGTTCATTTCATGCGCCGCTTTAGCATTTTACTTTACCCCTACGGATGTAGCTTTTTAACAGGGAATGATGTTTCATTCGTATCAATATTTCATTTTTTTGAAATAAATAGCCATATATCCCTAGCTAGATTTTTACTTCTACCTAACTTAAAATAAGTGAAATTTATTATTTCTCTCGGTGGATGCAAGTCAATCAAAATATCATCTACCTTTGGTTTGGGGAAATTAGATCAAATACTTACAAAAGGTTTTAAGTTTAAAGCAGCAGTTAGATATTAGATAGTTGGGTGTAACAATGAATGAAATCAGCATTCTTTTAATTGAAGATCATGATTTAACCCGCATGGGATTAAGGGCTGCCTTACAGTCAAACAGCGCCTTAAAAGTAATTGGTGAAGCCGCTAATGCTACTCAAGGTCTAAAACTTTTGGAAACTACCAAGCCTGATGTGGCTGTAGTTGATATTGGTTTACCAGATATGGATGGCATTGAACTTACCCGTAAGTTTAAGCGCCAACAAGCGGAAACTGGGCAATCAAATACAAAAATTCTGATTCTGACCATGAATCATACAGAAGATGCAGTTCTAGCAGCTTTTGCAGCGGGAGCAGATTCATATTATATGAAGGAAACGAGCATCAATAAACTAACTGAGGCGATACAAGCTACTTATGCGGGTAACTCTTGGATTGATCCAGCTATTGCGAATGTGGTATTAAGGAAGATGCGCTTGGGTATACCAGGAGAAAGTACAGCAGCTGATAAACCAAAAACCGTGAAAATTGAGGCCCTAGCTACTGAATATGAACAGGTTTTGGAAACCTATCCTTTGACTCAACGGGAATTAGAAATTTTAGAGTTAATTGTTGCTGGTTGCAGTAATGGACAAATTGCTGAAAAACTCTACATTACGGTGGGGACAGTAAAAACTCACGTTCGGAACATTTTAAATAAACTCTGTGCTGATGACCGTACTCAAGCTGCGGTTCGTGCGTTACGTTCTGGGTTAGTGGGTTGAGTTGATTTTCAACCTAATCTTGCTTGCAAACATTCAGCAATACGTTTGGCTGCACCTGGTTGACCCATACGCTTAACTCCATTTTCGGCAATTTCATTGAAGAGGTCAGGATTTTTCAACAGGGATCGTACTACTTGGGTAACTTTGATTGGTTGTTGTACTAAAATTAGAGATGATCCTAAAAGACGACTTTGGGCTTCAGCAAAGGTGGGATTATATTGAGGTCCTTTTCCGGGAATAGCGATCGCAGGTTTGCCTAAACCAATGAATTGTTCTGTCGCTGTACCTGCCATTGCGATGGCCAAATCTCCCAAATGCAAACAGTCACCATAAGCTTTTTGGGTGAGAATTACATAATTATTCTTTTGTTTAAACGTCAAATAATCAGGATCAGCAAGTTGAATGGGAGATTGTGGACATCTCTGCCAACCTTGAATTTGCAAAGTTTGAGATAAAATATCCCCATCTAAACCGGGGGCGATCGCACCTAAAAATACCATATCTCGCTCCTGCCAACCAGTAATCAAACCAGATACAGCAGTCATAATCATTTCCCAGTTAGCATAAGCCTCATTAGCACGAGAACCAGGAAGCAAAGTCACAATCAAAGGCCGAACAATCTCCTCTTGTTCAGCATCAGCACTATAAAACTTTGAATTTGTCAACATCGGTTCTAAACCGTCCATCATCGGATTACCCAAATCAAAAGCCCGAATCTGCCACTTCTTTAATATTTCCGTCGTCAGCGAATCCCTGGGAAACACCCCACGACAACGACGACGACTCATCAACCACCTCTCCCAAGGATGGTAAATAGAACCAGAAAAATTTTCCCAACATACCGATTTTGATCTTCTGGTTAATAAACCATCCTCATCCCGCACATAATATTCAGATTTTGCCGTTCCCACAAATGCATAACTAGCACCACTTATAGCTGCAAACAACAGTGGCACAATATCCCCCACCGCTAAAATAGCTTTCTTATTTCCTAACTTAGTTTGACAATTAACCCAACAACGAATAGTCTGAATTTGCTTCCAGGTAAGTTGCACCAAACCACTCCGTACATCTCGCATGAATTGGCGACTATCCATGTAAATAAAGCCACCAGAAGGCATAGTTTGAACCGCACCAATACGCGGCACATTCAACTGTTGGTAAGCATGTCCTTCACCCACTATTGGTAAAGCAAAGATATCCGGTGGCGAAGATAGCCTTTGCAGTTCCTGTAAAATGCGGACAGCAATTATATCCTCTCCATGACCATTACTCAAAACCAGTAACTGTAAACGAGAAGTACTTTCCAGGGAATTTGTAATTAAAGGTAATTGGGATAAATCAGTCATAGAATTTTATATTTTTGATGGAGAATAGCTGCGGCCTATTGCAATTTGTAATCATAGCGTCTGATAGTACGTATTGTTCATTACCAAATAAACCTGTATCTTCCATACTAAAAACAATCACTGGAGATGAATACTTATCATTTTATTGATCGGGGAAACTGACCACTTTTTTGCTCAGAAACAAAAAATTACAATTAACAGTCTGTTCATCCACAGGTATAGGGAATATATATTATTCCCAATGCTTGATCCCACTGCAACTAACTACCAGTTGATGAAGTTAATCAATATTAATTATGCGAGTTTCTTCTGCGGTAATTCTGACATTAGCTACCCTAGCTGCTAGTAATGTCACTGAGCAAGCAAATGCTCTACCAAACCAAACCAAAAATCCAGAGGCTCAAAGGGAAACAGGTACTGATGTGGTAGTACTACCGTTTGTCGAAACTCAGCCCGCACAAACAGAAGTCGTAACCTCTCCAGAAACTACCTGTGCTGTAGAATTTAGTTCTCAGCCTTTAGTTATACCTAACAATGTCAACAACATTAATAGAAACTTGATTACAGATAACGATTTAGTTGTTATAGCTACCAATGTGGAGATAGTTGGTGCCAATCCAGAATTAGAACAGGTAATTCGCAAAGTAATTAAAACTCAAACAGGTGGAGAAACCAGTCAAACCCAGGTACAAAAAGATGTAGCAGCAATTCTGGACACTGGTTTATTTACTACTGCTAATGTCAACAGCATCAGTACATCTAGCGGTTTGAATATAACCTATCAAGTTCAGCCTGTATTAGTACAAGCAATACAACTCTCTGGTGTAAAGATTCTCACCTATCAAGTAGCCTTAAAAAACTTTAAAAATCAAATTGGTAAAGATATTAGCCCCGCTGCACTCCAGCAAATAGTTCAAAAAATTAACCAGTGGTATATAGAAAATGGTTATACCCTAGCCAGGGTACTATCAATTGAACCAAACGGCCAAGGTATTCTCACAGTGAATGTAGCTGAAGGTTTAATAGGTGATGTCAAATTTCGGTTTGTCAATGAAGAGGGGCAAAAAGTTGATAATAACGGTAATCCCATTCAAGGTCGCACTAAAAACGATTTCCTCAGACAGCAACTCAAGTTAAAGCCTGGTAAAGTCTTTCAAGATAAATTAGTCCAGGATGATGTCCAAACTTTATATAAATTAGGTTTATTTAAAACTGTCAATATCGCCTTTGAAGAAGATGCAACAAAGGTAGATTTGATCTATGAACTCCAAGAAGTTGGAGCGCGTTCAGTTAACTTAGGTGGCGGGTACAATGCTGATGATGGTATATCCGTGGTCGTCAGCTACAAAGACCAAAATGTTGGCGGCGTTAATGATACTTTAGCTGCCAATGTGGAAGTTAATCGCCAAGACGTACTATTTAATAGTAATTTTAACAGTCCCTATCGAGAAATAAACCCCAACCGCTTAGGCTACAACGTCAAAGCCTTCCGTAGACGACAAATTTCCCATACATTTGATGATAGCATCAGTCTGGCAAATGGTGAAAAAGTGAGAGAAGGAAAAATTGGCGGTAGTGTAAGTCTTCAACAACAAATAGATGGTTGGGACGCTTCTGTAGGTCTTAATTACACTCGTGTTACAATACGCGATCACGAAGGTAATATTACCCGCAGAGACGCCAACAATAATCAATTATCCTTTAGTGATACTGGAATAGACGACCTAACTGCTGTATCCTTCACAGCCACTAAGGACGAACGGGACAACCCAGTTAAACCCACTCAAGGTTCTCTCCTCACTTTCAGTACCGAACAATCTATTCCCGTTGGTCACGGTCAAATTACCATGAATCGTCTCCGGGGTAATTATAGCCAGTTTATGACAGTTAAACTATTTAATAGCAAACAGCCACAAATATTTGCTTTAAATCTGCAAGCTGGTACTGTAGTTGGTGATTTACCACCTTATGAAACCTTTAACTTGGGTGGTTCTAATTCGATACGCGGTTATGATGCAGGACAGGTGGGAAGTGGTCGCAGTTATGTTTTAGCCTCCGCTGAATATCGCTTTCCCATCTTCCCCATTGCTGGAGGTGTGATATTTGCCGACTTTGCTTCCGATTTAGGATCTGGTGATACTGTCATTGGAAATTCTGCGGGTGGCCAAAATAAGCCTGGTAGTGGTTTTGGTTATGGTGCAGGAGTCCGTGTTGACTCACCTTTAGGGGTAATTCGAGCTGATTATGGAATTAATGACCAAGGAAATAGCCGAGTACATATTGGTATAGGTCAACGATTCTAACAGTTATCAGTTATCTGTCAACGCTGTTTACTGTTCACTGTCACCTGTCACTTGTCTCCTGCTATATGATGAATAAGACAAAACCGTTGAACCGAGTGTCAACCGCCCAGTAAGGATTTAAGTTTCCCTATGTTAACAGGCACAATTCTACAGAGTGGAAAATATACTATTATCCAAGAGATAGGCAGGGGTGGATTTGGGATTACGTTCAAAGCAAAACATCATTACTTGAGGCAGGAAGTAGTGATGAAGACTATAAATGAACGACTGCGACAAAATCCTGATTTTTCCAAGTTTGAACGTCAATTTCAAGATGAAGCCAGAAGATTAGCCACTTGTGTCTATCCTAATATTGTTCGGGTAAGTGATTTTTTTGTGGAGAATGGACTACCCTACATGGTGATGGAATATATTCCTGGGGAAACTTTAGGTGAAGCATTCGTGTTACCGGGAATACCATTACCAGAAGAAACAGCAGTTCATTATATCCGGCAAATTGGGGCAGCATTACAGGTAGTACATAATAATGGTTTGCTGCACCGAGATATCAAACCTGATAATATCATCCTCCGCCAAGGAACTCAGGAAGTAGTGCTAATTGATTTTGGCATTGCCAGGGAATTTAACAGCGGTGTAAAACAAACTCACACAGGTTTAGTTAGTGAAGGTTATGCACCTATTGAACAATATTTGACCCAAGCACCACGCACCACAGCGACTGATGTTTATGGTTTAGCAGCAACTTTATATGCACTATTAACAGGACATGTTCCTATTCCATCATTATTGCGCGAGCGGCAACCAATGCCTTCTCCCCGTGAACTGGAACCCCATATCAGTGCATCTATTAATCAAGCAGTGATGCGAGGTATGGCTGTAGAGTCCCGTTTTCGTCCGACTACAGTAGCAGAGTGGCTAGAATTACTACCAGGCAATGGATTTGAGATAACACCATCATTACCAACTCAACCAGCACCAACCATTGATTTATCTACCCAAGAGTCAGAAAATAGCTTTAAACAAACTGTTCCCAAAACCATATTATCACCAGTGGAGACAGTTATAACTCCGCCCAGAAAATTAGCACTGGCCAAGGTATTAGCAAGCATTGGTGTAGTCTTGGTTGCTAGTACAGTAGGGTTTAGCATGACTAGAATATTACCTAAGTCTCAGTTACAAGCGCCTAACCCCCTTTCTGAAGAATCCACTCCAGAATTTACCAGTACTCCAGAACCTGTGCTTGAGGGTACACATTCTCCTGAAAATCAAGCAAATCAAACTTCCTCTTCCCATGACTCTCCTGCATCATTGTCCACTTCTGAACGACGCAGACGCAATCGTCGTATTTACCCAGAAGCAACTCCGACAAGTGATAGTATTTCTCCAGAAAACTTTCCTCAACAATCTCAAGATAATTCTTCAGAATCTTTACGCCGCAAAACTAAGCGCACCATATCCACACCTGTTGTTACTCCCACACCATCCTTAAGTGAGAAGCTGCGGGAAGCCAAATCATCTCCTCCTGTTATCTCCACACCATCCTCAGAAAATATCCCACCCGCTTCTAGTCAGAATTCTGATTCACCCCAACGGACAAAACCAGATAATTCTGTAGTCATCCCAGAAGCATCACCACCTGAAAATTCTGTCGTCATACCTCCAGGACCAGCAAAGGAATCTAAGAGTACAGATTCTTCTGCTGTGGTTGTACCAACCGAAGACACAAAATCAAATTCGTCTACCGATAACCAATCCTCAAAAGAGGAGAAATCAGAAGATTAGAGTAATTAGGCTCTGCTGAAAAAGTTATTCGTAAACAAGTAGGAGTTCAAGAGACATTAAGAAGTTGTAACACTATTTTTAATTTCTCAAAGGGATTGACTCTTGAACTCGGCTGTAATTTTGTTTTTGATTCAACATCACAATTTCTCGCTTTTGATTAATCTCTAGCGGACTATCAGGTAAATCATGACTGTTTAAATAACATAATAGTCCTACAGTCAGAAAATATTGATCAACTTGTGGAATACCTTACAGACAGATATAGATGAATGGGGATAATGTTACCAGATACTAAATTACCTTCAGTCAGAAAATATTGATCAACTTGTGGAATACCTTACAGACAGATATAGATGAATGGGGATAATGTTACCAGATACTAAATTACCTTCTGAGTTGATTTTGTCATCTGAAATCATTGAGTAAACCGTTTGAGTATTGGTCGCTAAAGTTCGATATCCTAAAAAGTTTCCTAATGAATAAGCAATGACTTTTCCTTTGTAAAGTTCCATCACTCTGGGAACATGATGTCCATGTCCTGAAACTAAGTCTACTGCTGTATCAATCATTGTTCGCGCAAATTTTAAGGAATTACCTCCGTTTTCACCATAGAAAAATTCTGTTTTATCTGTTACGTGCAAAGCACGAGTTCTTTCTGCTCCTATTTGCATGGAAACAATGACCACTTTGGCGTTATTTTTCGGTTTTTTTACCAGGGATTTGGCTGTTTCTAAGTTATGGACTGTACAATTCGATCCATAAGTTGTGAAGACAATTATATCAATTGTTATTTGATTCTATTCTAAATAGAGAATTTAATTTTTATGCCCTAATGTTTTTATCCCCTTAGCCTCTAAATTTTTGACTGTATTTGTAAACTGAACTGCACCAAAATCCATTCTGTGGTTGTTGGTTATGTTCAGGACATCAAAACCAACTTCGGCGAATAGTTGAGCATACGCAGGTGGTGAACGAAAAGCGAATTTCAAAATTACCAAATAAAATATCTGATCCTTCTAAGTAGTTCTGACAGCCTCTGGTAATAGCTGATTGGGATTTTGTGGCAATCTATAAGTTAGGAAAATTTGTACCAGGAATGATATCCCCAACGGCCTTTATTGTGATTGTTTGTTCTTCATCACCTAAACTGGGGACAGCAGAATCGGGAGTAAATACAGGAATCTCTGTCCCAGCAGCATCTGATTGCTGTATCTTTCCAAATTTGATGGTTACTCCTAAACTAATACCCAAACAAAAGCAAACACTCAGAAAACTAAATGCAAATGATTAGCAGAACTTTTGTATTAGACCTCTTGAAGAATTAATTTTATGTTATACTAGAGTATTGTTTTTGTTTTAGCCAAAAGTTAGAGTTACAAGGGTATGTTTCAATTAGCGAGCCCAAAGAACACCAAAAATACATAAAATCCAAAACTGTCTATCATAAGAGATAATTTTGCAATAGGTCTATTAAGGTCGAGAGATATTCTTAATCTCATCTCCTCATAGAGAGAGGAATAGATATAAAACCTAACTTCATTAGCTAGCTAGAAGTTGATAAATATTCACCTTTATTATGAGGTGAAGTAATAAATAATTAATAGATTTTTTAGATTTAAAACACCATTTATTTATAGTGCTGTACTCGAGGAGAAATAATTATGACTACGACAGGATTAGATATCTTCTATGCTACTTTACAAAAAATAGTTCCTTGGGTCAATGAGTTGGCAAAAGAATTGGTTTGGGAAGATAAACACCAAGTTTTACAAGGATTGAGAGCGACGTTAGACGCATTACGCGATCGCTTAACTGTAGAAGAAGCTGCTCATTTAGGAGCGCAGTTACCGATTTTATTAGGTGGATTTTACTACGAAAATTGGCGCCCAACGGCAAGACCTACTAAAGACCGGACCAAGGAAGAATTTTTGAACCATATTCGTCATTAGTTCCCCAACATTGACGCTGATATTGATGGTAAATCTTTGGTACGTGGTGTCTTCAAAATTATGGCTCAACGGGTTTCCCAAGGAGAAAACGCTGATATTGATGGTAAATCTTTGGTACGTGGTGTCTTCAAAATTATGGCTCAACGGGTTTCCCAAGGAGAAATTGAAGATGTTATTCACATGATACCACCAGCTTTGCGAGAACTTTGTACAGAAACAGTTCCTAGTTAATTCGTATAAATTCAGGACTCAGGAGTCAGGAGTCAGAATGTTTGAAAAATAGGTTAATTATCAAATAGGTATTTTCGCCGTTAGTCTGAAAAAGCTGACTGGTGATGGCTATTCGGGTAGCGTGCCGTTAGCCATTAGCTAAATGCTTACCTTAATTCTTTAAACGGAGAGGGGGGGATTCGAACCCCCGTTGGGTTTCCCCAAAACGCATTTCGAGTGCGTCACCATCAACCACTCGGACACCTCTCCAACCATATTATTCACTAATTGTAGTTAATACAGGAGATTTTATTTTATCCTCTTTCCAATTATAGCATTTATATCAAACAAGCGATCACTGTTGGCAAACTTGCTAGAAACTCGAAGATTTATTTTCTGTAACTTGGATGAAAGTTTCAAAGTCACCATCAGGTGTCCATTGAATAGCACCATCGCTGCCTGTAAAGAACAGTTTAGTTTTTCCTTTACTTAAAGCCGATAAAGTTTTGTTGTCAAGATTATTTGCAGATGTGATACCTACAGAACGATTAGCGATCGCCACCTGTGGTTTCAATGCTAAAACCAAATCCTGCAAAGATTCTGATGGACACCAAAGCACCTCTGGACTAGATAAACCGCCAGTTTTAATTAGTTCTTCTATTTGTTGAGACTTGACACTACCTATTAGCAACCAATTCTGACCAAAAATTTGCAATCGTAAAATGGGTAATTGGTCATTAACAAATTGAGCAGTAGTTGAACCATTATTTACAGTTTGACCGAGTGATAAAGGTTGGTAAATGCCTTGGCGCTTTTGCAATTTTTCTTGAATTGCTTGAGTTTCAATATTATTTCCTAACTGGGAGGCATAAGCATAAAAATTATTGATAGGCAAACTTTCCAAAATTTCTAACCAGGCATCACTTTCATTAGCTAAAAACTTACTAGAAACAGCCCAATCAATTTTATTCACACCCTGTTGTTGTAGAAAGGGTAAAATAGTAAAACGTCCTGTTCCTTCATCACCACTATTAATCAGAGTTACTTGCCCCTTATCTTGAATTACTAGAACAGGTTCTTTATCAGTGGCAAGTAATGTAATTAGCAATAAACTATTGGCAGAATGCCAAACAGGAACTATAACTAAAACAATACCAATTAAACCAGCAAACCACCATCTCTGCTGCCACCAACGCACCATACAAGTAGATATAATTAACCCATAAATTACCAGCATCTGCTCAGTAGATATACTACCCACTGCAACAGAAATGCCTGGAAGACTAGCAGAAAAATCTGCTAATTGAATTAACCAATGTGTTGGATAATATAAAAAACTCGCTAAAGTGCTGCCTAAGTCTGGCACAATTAAACTTACTAAACTGCTGATCATGGAACCGATACTAACAATAGAAATCAATAGTGTAGTGATAATACTTAATGGTACACTGTAAACTGCGACCACACTAAAAATCTGTAACAGTAGAGGCACAGTCCAAATCGTGGCAGCTAGGGGAACAGAAATTAAAGAAGCGATCGCAGGTGGTATCCAATCCAAACGTTGAGTGATCGGTGTAGCTGTAACAATTAATCCTAAAGTTGCCAAAAAACTCAATTGAAAACCTAAATCCCAAATCCAAAGAGGATTAAATAACAATAACAATGTAGCAGCCAACAACAAAGATCCAAGTTGTTGAACTTTCCTTTCCAAAGCCAAACCAACCAAAGCGGCAAAACCCATAATTACTGCTCTAACTACAGCAGCTTGAAACGCCGCCAAAAACAAAAAAGTGATTAAACCCAAAACACCCAGAATAATTTGAGTAGCCTTTTTTTGACGTTTGGTTAATTGTAAAATTACACCCAAAATTAGAGAAGTTTGAAATCCTGAAGCGGCTAAAGCATGAGCTAAACCCACCTTTACAAATAAATCACGGATATCATAAGGTAAATCTACAGCCTTACTACCCAACACCATCGCACTGACCAGCAGACCTTCAGGAATACCCAACCAACGAACTTGCGATCTTACAATTGTTTCCCTAACCTGCCACCATCCCCATTTCTTCTCTTCATCAATAAAATTTATCTGTTTACCAATCAAACCAGCAAAAGTACCCTCTTGCTTTAGATACTTCTCAAAATCAAAAGCACCAGGGTTTGATGCAGCTTTTGGCTTATACAACATCCCAGTCACAGCAACTTCTTGACTAGGATATAAACCAGTAGCTTGAAGTATAGGCACAGTCACATAAAGTTTACCCGTCACCCCCTTTGGTAAACTTGCCGGTCCCTTATCATTTTTAACCTCATCTAGCTGCGTTGCTTCCAGCCAAAATTGACCCCTCTGACTGCGAGTTAAACGGGGAGTACTTGCAACTTCGCCACGCACGATTACCAATTGTTCTTGATTACTATTATCTTCACTAGAAATAAACTGACTAATATCTTTTTCTCCTGGTTGAGGTACTCGCAATTGAAAATACAGAGTTGCCAACAACCCCACCAAGCCGGCTATTAGCCATACTCTAGGATCAGGAGTAGTTAGCGGAACATTAGCCCCAGCCTTACCTTTGGTAATAGACTTTTCTCGTTTCTGAGCAAATTTACGCAAGCCAATATAAATTGCACGAAATAGAACTGCGGCTAATATTCCTAGCACCAAAACCCATATACCACCCCAAGGAACCGCTGTAAACAGCAACCCTAAAATATAGGCAAGACAAATAATAACGCTACTACTCTGCATCATAAAACTTCAATAGCCAAAGCACCTAGTCCCAGTTCATAAAATTCATACATTCATACATATATAACCAAATTTATATATAAATAAATCCAGTTTGGTAAAACTATAGGTTGGGTTAAGCCACAGCGCAACCCAACAAAATCGAAAAAAGTTAACCTTCATTCTGCCCTACTTATCCGCCCTGATAATACCAACTTTACAAAGATATACCCAGGTTAAATGCTAAGACAGCATGAACCGATGAAATCAAAAGTGCTGTACTTTCTCAATAAGCATGAACTGCACGTAGTCCTGCTTTATCTCCGAAAAATCCACTTAGAGAAATTGCACCATTAACAAAGAGCAATAACAGCACAATTGAACCAGTCCAAAACTGAGGGCTTTCAAAAAGTGGCTGATGCTGTATCACCAAGGACAATACACCACCCTGTATAGCCACCTGCCAAAAAAATAAATAACCAAGGTACTATACTAAAAACGGTTTAAAAGTGTCATTCTGAACGTTCGCGGAGCCTCTCTGAAAGAGATAGTGAAGAATCGCGGAGATACTTCACTGCACTACGTTAGCTATGGCTCACGCCAGCCTGCGCTATCAGTATGACATAAGTCCAAGTTTCACCCGTTTGCAGTATATCTGATGATGGGCATTTCCACCTTTAACAGCAGTATCTTTATTTTTATCTTCCAGCAGTTTTCCTTGCCAACCTGCCACACTCACAAAACTACCCACGACAAAAACCATAATTCCCATCATCACAGGATGTCCCCAATGCACAATTCCTTCAGGGAGACCTAAAGCACGGAACCCAGCTGCAATAGGTTCTAAAGTTTCACTGAAATTTATCATCTAACACACACCAATGTTTGTACCGTAAACCAAGATCCCCCAAGCAGGCTACAGTGTAAACACAAGTAATCGAATTTAGCCAAGCCCTTACCAAACCACCGCCTAACCCCCAATTCTGGGAAGACAGGAATTTTATAAATCCCCCTATGGAGGATTTAGGGGGCGAAATAGGCTCACAAGAAGAGAGGTAGGACTTGTGTGTACACGGTAGCCAAGCTGGGGGGGTTAAAAATTCAATACCTATTTTTCAACTTACGGCATTTTTAAGCAATGGGAAACCCAACTTTTCCCTTTGCTCAACATATAAATGAGCAACTCTCCTCGCCAAATGTCGAATCCTAGTAATGTAGCGAGTGCGTTCCGTCACCGATATTACACCTCGTGCATCTAGTAAATTAAACGTATGGGAACACTTAATCACATAGTCCAAGCTAGGTAAAACTAGTCTTCTTTCCATTAACTGAGTAGCCTCCTGCTCATATATATTAAATAGTGTCAGCAACATCTCAGGATTCGATGCTTCAAAGTTGTAAGTACATTGCTCAATCTCACCCTGAAGATGAACATCCCCATAAGTAATATTATCCGTCCAGCGAATCTTAGTAATGGCTTCCACCTCCTGGAGGTACATAGCCAGTCGCTCTAACCCATAAGTAATCTCAATTGACACTGGACGGCAATCAATACCCCCACACTGTTGGAAATAGGTAAACTGAGTAATTTCCATCCCATCCAACCACACTTCCCAACCAGTACCCCAAGCCCCCACCGTTGCATCTTCCCAATTATCTTCTACAAACCGAACGTCATGATCTTCTGGACGAATACCCAAAGCCCTTAAAGAATCAAGATAAACATCTTGGATATGATCTGGTGAAGGTTTAATCAGAACTTGATACTGATAATAATGTTGAAACCGATTAGGGTTTTCCCCATAACGCCCATCAGTCGGACGACGACAAGGTTCAACATAAGCCACAGCCCAAGGTTCGGGCCCCAAAGCCCTTAAAAAACTATGGGGATTCTTAGTGCCTGCTCCCTTCTCTATGTCATAAGGTTGAGCAATCAAGCAACCACGCTCACCCCAGAACTGATGTAAAACCGCTATTACTGACTGAAAATTCACTATCTACTCTTCCTTGAGTCAAAAATGCATAAACCATTGTTGCCTAAACCCAGCATTCTGAGCAGTTTTGAAGCCTGAAAAAAATAGGTGAAAAAAAGTTGGTGAAAGTAGTTGACATTAAAAGATAGGTTCGATATATTGAATAAGTGCCAAAGAGAGAGCGCCAAAGAGCGGACTCGGAGGGACTACCGAACCTTGAAAATATTATAGTTTGAAAGCCAGTATACAACAGGAAATAGCGTCAGTAAAGAAAATAACCTGACCGTGGTTGTAAAAATTGGTCAAGAGAGCTGAAAAACAAACTTAACAAAACGGAGAGTTTGATCCTGGCTCAGGATGAA
>ERZ1034427.114-NODE-114-length-18343-cov-2.856135_pt1 | contig 18343 bp, 12 predicted proteins | sample MGYA00520607_ERZ1034427 | MGnify/ENA primary metagenome ERZ1034427 (study PRJEB33736, sample SAMEA104288489) | Azolla caroliniana | place: Brazil | collected 1987 | study: EMG produced TPA metagenomics assembly of the PRJEB19522 data set (Is there foul play in the... | reverse complement strand
GATCGAACGGCACAGGATGAAGCCCTTGGCCTCGGCCGGCTCCCCGGCCTCGCCCAGGACCGCGAAGGCGCCGGGCGATTTCAGCAGGTCCTCGAACTCCAGCGCCGTCCAAGGCCGGTCGAAGGCCTTGTCGTGTAGGTCGGCGAGATCGAACGAGGCCTCGGCCCCGACAGGACGCAGGTTCATGGCGATCAGGCCGCCGGCAGGGTGGCGTAGGGCGCGCGCAGATAGAGCGGCCGGGGCGAATGGCCGGGCGTCGGCCGCGCCGCCGCCAGCCTGGCGATCGCGACGGGATCCGGCGCGACCGGCGTCAGCACCCGGGCGCCGCTCAGCGCCTCGGCCAGCAGCGGCGCGCCCGAGCCGATCAGCGTCGCCGGACCACCGGAGTAGAGCTCGGCCAGGCGCGCGGCGGCTTCGCCCACGGTCAGGGCGTCTGGCGCCATCAGCGCCACGCCGTCCGCGAAGATCTGAACATAGACTTGGCCCATGCGCGCATCGAGCACGGCGGCGGCGAAGCCCTCGACGCCATAGGCCATCGCTTCCAGCGTGGTGACTCCGACGCACGGGATCGACAGCGCCGTCGCCAGGCCCTTGGCGAAGGCCAGGCCCACGCGCAGCCCGGTGAACGAGCCGGGACCAACGGTGACGCCAATCCGGTCAAGATTGGCGAAATCCACGCCCGCCTCGGCGGCGGCTTCGCGGGCGATGACGCCGATCCGCTCCTGGTGACCGCGCGTCATGGGCTCGCCGCGCGCCGCCAGCACGCGCTCATCATCGAGGATGGCGACCGAACTGGCGCCAAGACAGGTGTCGATCGAAAGGATCATGGGATCAGGCCGCGCCGACCGCCGCGCCCTCGGCCGGTCGCCAGATCAGGGCGTTGAGCTGGCCCTTGGCCTTCAACACCGCCTCGGGCGGCACGCCACCCTGGGTCCAGGCCGGAACGCCGAACACGTAGGACACCGTCGTCGCTTCGGGACGAACGCAGATCACCTGGTTGATCTCGCGGCCCTGACCGGCGCGGCACTGATCGACCGTGAACCCCAGGTCGGCCCACTTGGCCAGCAATTGCTCGCCCTTGGGACCGCGGATGTCGCCGCCGGACGCCGCCACATAGGCGAGCGCGCCCTCGTCGGTCTTGCCGATCTCCAGCAGCGGGACGTTGTCCTGCTCGACATTGATGATCGGCTGGGGCGGGCCCTCGCCGAAATGCAGGAAAGCCTGCTCGACCTTGGCCTTGGGGAATAGCGCCTTCAGTGTCGGAAGGTCGAAGGCCGTCGCGCCGCTGATCGGGCCGACGCCATCCTTGCCGACCGTCAGCGGACCGCCGGCATAGGGCGCGACGGCGAACGCCACGGGGGCCTTGGCGGCGGGCTTTGCCGCCGAGGCGGCCTCATCCTTTTTGGCCGGTCCGCAGGCGGCCAGCAGAACGAGGGGAAGAACGAGAAGAAGGTGGCGCGGGGTCATGCGTCCTTCTAACGCGCGAGCGCCCCCGCCGTCACGTCGCCTATCGGCGTTTCGACGGCGGGAGCGGCCGAACGCTTAGAGAATTTTCGCGGCCTCGTCGAAGCCGAGGCGCGGATTGCGGGGGAACAGGCCCTCGTCCGTGCCGTAGCCGATCGACGCGATGAAGTTGGACTTGATGTTCGTGCCGGCGAAGAAGGCCGCGTCCACACCCGCGTTGTCGAAGCCCGACATCGGCCCGACATCCAGGCCCAGGGCCCGCGCGGCCAGGATGAAGTAGCCGCCCTGCAGCGAGCTGTTGCGCAGCGCTCCCCACTCCTTGGCCACGGGATCGGGGAACCAGTCCTTGGCGCCCGGCGCATGCGGGAACAGCTTGGGAAGCGTCTCCGGGAAGTCGAGGTCATAGCCGACGATGACCGTCACCGGCGCCCGCAGGATCTTCGCGCCGTTCGAGCCCGACGAGAGTGCCGCCAGCTTGGCCTTGGCCTCCGGGCTCGTGACAAACAGGAAGCGGGCCGGGGTCGAATTGGCGGCGGTCGGACCGAACTTCACCAGGTCATACAGCTCGCGCAGCAGGCTCTCGGGAAGCGGGTCGGTCTTCCAGCCGTTGCGCGTGCGCGCCTCGGTGAACAGTTGGGCGAGCGCGGGCTTGTCGAGCTTGGACATCAGCGATCCTCAAGAAGACTATTTGCAACTACTATGGTTACAATATAATCTTCCCGGGCCTCGCGCAAGCCGCGGGTCAGCCCAGGGTCTGCTCGACGCGGGTCACTTCGGGCACATAGTGCTTGAGCATGTTCTCGACGCCGGACTTGAGCGTGGCCGACGAGGACGGGCAGCCCGAGCAGGCGCCGCGCATGTGCAGCCAGACGACGCCGGTCTGGGGCTCGAAGCGCGAGAAGACGATGTCGCCGCCGTCCTGGGCCACGGCCGGACGGATGCGGGTGTCGAGCAGCTCCTTGATCTCGGCGACGATCTGGGAGGTTTCCTCGTCGTAGTCGCCGTCATCGTGACCACCGGCCTGTTCGGCGTCCAGCAGCAGCGGGCGGCCGCTGGTGAAGTGGTCCATGATCGCCGCCAGGATCGGAGCCTTCAGGTGCGGCCACTGAGCGCCCTCGCCCTTGGTCACGGTCAGGAAGTCCGGACCGAAGAACACCCGTGTGACGTCGCCCAGCGCGAACAGCGCCTTGGCCAGGGGCGAGACCTCGCCCTCCTCGGCCGTGCGGAACTCGCGCGCGCCCTCCCCCAGGACCTCGCGGCCGGGCAGGAACTTCAGCACCTCGGGATTGGGCGTGGTTTCGGTCTGGATGAACATGGGCCTGAAATGGACCTCGCGGCCTTCCGACGCAAGACCGGCCCTCCCCGAACAAAGAAAGTGACACCAGCGTCATTTTCTGGCGTCATACCCGCAGAACAATGATCCGCGGGAGGATCCGATGAGTGACGGTTCGGTGGACCTGAAGGAAGCCGCGCGCGCGCAGGCCTATGCGACGCCGCTGGAAGACATCCATGTGGCCAGTCCGGCCCTGTTCCAGGCCGACGCCATGTGGCCCTATTTCGAGCGGCTGCGGAAAGAAGCGCCGGTCCATTATTCCAAGGGCGACGAAGAGACCGGCCCGTACTGGTCGATCACCCGCTACAACGACATCATGACGGTGGACACGACCCACCAGGTGTTCTCGTCCGACGCCCATCTGGGCGGCATCACCATCCGGAACTTCGACGAGGACTTCGTCCTGCCGATGTTCATCGCCATGGACCCGCCCAAGCACGACATCCAGCGCAAGACCGTCAGCCCGATCGTCTCGCCGCAGAACCTCTCCCGCCTGGAGGGGATCATCCGCGAGCGGGTGCAACACATCCTCGACGCGTTGCCGATCAACGAGCCCTTCGACTGGGTCGACAAGGTCTCGATCGAGCTGACCACCCAGATGCTGGCCACCCTGTTCGACTTCCCCTGGGAAGAGCGCCGCAAGCTGACCCGCTGGTCCGACGTCGCCACCGCCTCGCCCGAGAGCGGCATCGTCGAAAGCGAGGAGGCCCGACGCGCCGAGCTGCTGGAGTGCCTCGGCTACTTCACCAATCTGTGGAACGAGCGGGTCAACCAGACCGAGCCCGGCAGCGACCTGATCTCGATGCTGGCCCACGGCGAAGCCACCCGCGACATGCCGCCGATGGAGTACCTGGGCAATGTCATTCTGCTGATCGTCGGCGGCAACGACACGACCCGCAACTCGCTGACCGGCGGCCTATACGCCCTGAGCAAGAATCCCCAGGAAGAGGCCAAGCTGCGCGCCGATCCCAGCCTGATCCCGAACATGGTCTCGGAGATCATCCGCTGGCAAACGCCCCTGGCCCATATGCGCCGCACGGCGCTGGAGGACTACGAGCTCTCGGGCCAGACCATCAAGAAGGGCGACAAGGTCGTCATGTGGTACGTCTCGGGCAACCGCGACGACACGGTGATCGAGGACGCCGACAAGTTCATCGTCGACCGCCCCAACGCCCGCCGCCACCTGTCGTTCGGCTTCGGCATTCACCGCTGCGTCGGCAATCGTCTCGCCGAGATGCAGCTGCGCATCGTCTGGGAGGAGATCCTCCAGCGTTTCCCCCGGATCGAGGTGCTAGAAGAGCCCAGGCGGGTCTACTCGACCTTCGTGAAGGGCTATGAACGGATGATGGTGCGGATTCCGGAGCGCAATTAAAGCTGTCATCCCGGCCAAGCGCGAAGCGCGCCGAGCCGGGACCCAGGGGCGGCCCCTGTGCGCTGGCCCCTGGGTCCCGGATAGCCTCCGCGAGGCTTCCGGGATGACACGGTTTTAGCTTAGAGCCGGTTGGCTCAAGCCCCCCAGAAGCCGACCAGCTTCTTGACCTCGGCCAGGGTCGGGGCGGCGGCTTCGCGAGCCTTTTCCGCGCCCTTGGCCAGGATCGCATCCAGCACCGCCGGATCGCCAAGCAGGCCGCGCATCTTCTCGCCGACCGGGGCCAGCTTCTCGACCGCCAGCTCGGCCAGGGCCGGCTTGAAGGTCCCGAAGCCCTTGCCGGCGTACTCGGCCAGCACCTCGGCCTTGGTCTTGCCGGCCAGGGCGGCGAAGATGCCGACGAGGTTGTCGGCCTCGGCGCGGGCGGCCAGGTCCTCGATCGTTTCCGGGAGCGGTTCCGGGTCGGTGCGAGCCTTCTTGATCTTGGCGGCGATCGTGTCGGCGTCGTCGGTCAGGTTGATGCGCGAATAGTCCGACGGGTCGGACTTGCTCATCTTGGCCGAACCGTCGCGCAGGCTCATCACGCGAGCGCCCGGCCCCTGGATCAGCGGATCGGGCAGCGGGAAGAAGCCCGGCGCGTTGAAGTCGTGGTTGAACTTCTGGGCGATGTCGCGGGTCAGCTCCAGGTGCTGCTTCTGGTCCTCGCCGACCGGCACGTGGGTGGCCTTGTAGACGAGGATGTCGGCCGCCTGCAGCACCGGATAGGTGTAGAGGCCCACCGAGCTGCGCTCCTTGTGCTTGCCGCTCTTCTCCTTGAACTGGGTCATGCGGTCCAGCCAGCCGAGACGCGCGACGCAGTTGAAGATCCAGGAGAGCTCGGCGTGCTCGCGCACGGCCGACTGCGGGAAGATCGTCGCCTTGTCCGGGTCCAGGCCCGAGGCGATGTAAGCCGCCGCGATCTCGCGGGTCTGCTGGGCCAGCGCCGCCGGGTCCTGCCAGACGGTGATGGCGTGCAGGTCGGCCACGAAGATGAAGGTGTCGATCTCGTGCTGCAGGCGGGTGAACTTCACCAGCGCGCCGAGATAGTTGCCCAGGTGCAGGGCGCCCGAGGGCTGGACGCCCGAAAGCACGCGGGGCGGACCCGCATAGGTGACGGGAGCTTGGTCGGTCATGGCTCTAAGCCTTGCTGTCGAATGCGAGAAAGATGGCGGGCGCGCGGGGGCGCGCATCGCGGGAAACCGCGAGGATCAGGGTCAGTGGGAGCCGCGCCATCGCGGCGCGAAAGAACCGATCAAGGCCATGGCCGCTGGTTAGCGCTCCGGGCCGCATGGATCAAGCCTTGCCCCGGCGCAGGACCGCCTTCAGCTCGCCCGGCTTGACCCCGCCGAACAGGAACAGCAGCGGCGGATAGACCGCGACGCCGGCGAGACAGGTCAGCGCCAGGGCGAACTCCTTGGCGCCGATCGCGTGGCCGGTCAGACCCATGGCGCGCAGCGGCGCCTCGATCACGTCGCGATAGTGCGAGGCCGCCGCCATCAGCGCGCCCATGCCAAGGCTGGCCAGCAGGATCCGCGAGAGGCGCGACCAGGTCTGGGCCGACGGGCCGTACTCGCCATTCCGACCCAGCACGATGGCCATCTGGGCCACGTTCAGCCATGAGGCCAGCGCCGTGGCGGCGGCGATGCCCTTCACACCGATCATCTTGAAGAGGACGACGCCGAAGATGATGTTCACCGCTACCGAGACCAGGGCGAAACGCATCGGGCTCTTGGTGTCGCCGCGCGCGAAGAAGGCCCGCGAATAGAGCTGCTGCAGCACGAAGGCGGGCGTGCCCAGGCCATAGAAGAACAGGGCCGCCGCCGTCTGGCTGGCGTCGAAGGCGGTGAATTCACCACGCGTATAGAGGCCATCGGACAGGAAGCCCGGCATGGCGATGAGGGCGGCGGCGGCCGGCAGGGTCAGGGCCATGGCCAGCGCGATGCCCTGATCCATCGCGCTCTGGGCGTCCTCGCGGTCGCCGGAGTTCACCGCCCGCGAGAGGCGCGGCAGCAGGGCGACACCGATAGCCACGCCCACCAGGCCGAGCGGCAGCTGGTAGAGGCGGTCGGCCGTGGCCAGCCAGGTGCGGCCGCCAGGAACGTGGCTGGCCAGGTTGCCCGAGATGAAGATGTTGACCTGGGTGGCGCTGGCGGCCAGGGCGCCGGGAATGGCCTTGCCGATCAGTTCGCGCACTTCCGGCGTCAAGCGCGGCAGCCGCCAGTGGACCTTGGCGCCAGACTTGTTGACGCCCCAGGTCAGCAGGGCCGCTTGCGCGACGCCCGCCACGACCACGCCGATCGAGCCCCACTTGGCCGCGTCCACCGCCGTCGTCTGGGGCAGGATGAAGGCCAGGGTGAAGATGTTCAGCAGGATCGGCGCGCCGGCCGACAGGATGAAGCGGTCGCGGGCGTTCAACACGCCCGACAGATGCGCGACGATGGCCATGCAAGGCAGGTAGGGCATGGTGATCTGGGTCAGCAGCACCGCCAGCTTGTACTTCTCGGTGCCCCAGCCGAAGCCCGGGCTGATCAGCATCATCAGCCATGGCATGGCCAGCTGGCAGACGACGGTGATCAGGATGGTCGAGGCCGCCAGGGTCGCCATGGCGTCCGCCGCCAGGATGTCGGCCTTCTCCTCGCCGTCGCGCTGCAGCGACTTGGCGTAGGCCGGCACGAAGGCCGCGGCGAAGGCGCCCTCGGCGAAGAAGCGGCGGAACAGGTTCGGAAACGCCAGGGCCGCGTTGTAGGCGTCGGCGGCCGGCGTGGCGCTGGCGCCCATGCGGTACGAGACCGCCAGATCCCGCGCGAAGCCCATGAAGCGGCTGACCAGGGTCAGGCCGGAATAGATCGCCGAGGACTTCAGCAGGCCGCCCTTCTTGGGGGCTTGAGGCTGTTCGGACGAGGCGGGCGCGGCGGTGTCGGTCACGTGCGGCTTCTGGGCGTTCGGGGCGGAGGCGTCAAGGGCGGGCGCTCGTGGTCCACGATTGACCCCAGCGGCGTTCCTCCCTTTGATGGCGCGCCTCTAAACCAAAGGTTCGAAACTCGATGCGTCGCCTTGCTCTCGCCGCCGCCATGCTCGCCAGCCTGGCCTTGTCCGCCTGCAACAAGACGCCAGCTCCAGGCGCGATGGCCGACGACATGAGCCTGGGCGACAAGGACGCCAAGATCACGGTCGTCGAGTACGCCTCGGTCGGCTGCCCGGTCTGCGCGGCCTGGCAGAAGGAGGTCTATCCGGCCTTCAAGGCCAAATATATCGACACCGGCAAGGTGCATTACGTCTTCCGCGAGATGCTGGTCGGCGGCGGCTCGGAAGTGACGGTGGCCTCGGCGGGCTTCCTGCTGGCGCGCTGCGCCGGCAAGGACAAGTACTTCCCGGTCATCGACGCCGTGTTCGCCAGCCAGCCTGGCGTCTTCGACACCCCCCGCGAGACCCTGCTCGAGATCGCCAAGTCGTCGGGCATGAGCGAGGACCAGTTCACCCAGTGCGTGACCGACGAGGCCCAGATCAAGGCGCTGAACGAGCGCGTCGAACGCAACGCCAGCCAGAACGACGTCACCGCCACGCCGACATTCGAGATCAACGGCCGCAAGATGGAGCCGGGCTATCATTCGCTGGCCGAGATCGACGCGGCCATCGAGACGGCCGGCAAGTAAGCTAGCGGGCCACGCTGGCCCGGGCGCGCCGCAGGCCCGGCCGGGCGGCGGGCGCGCCGGCCTCGTTCTGCTCCAGCGCGTCCAGCAGATCGGCCTTTAGCGCGTTGATCCGGCGAGTCTCGGTGATTTTCCCGCCCTGCGCCGTCTGGACGTAGAAGGCGTCGACCGCCCGCTCGCCATAGCCGTCGATATGCGCCGACTGAATGGACAGACCGCTATCGGCCAGGCTCTTGGCCAGGGCGTGCAGCAGCCCTGGGCGGTCGCGGCCCGACGCCTCGACCACGGTGGCGTCGTCCGAGGCGTCGTTGTCGACGGTCACGCTGGGCGCGATGGCGAACGCGGCGGCCCGGGCTTGCTCGGCGCCCCGACGCGGCTCCACGACCAGAGGCTCGCCCTTACCCGCCGCTTCCAAGGCGTCGGCGAGGCGGCGAAGGGCGCGGGGATTTTCGCAGCCGAGCGGCGCGCCCGTCACGTCCTGAACGTAGAAGACGTCCAACGCCTGGCCCTGGCGCGAGGTGAAGACGCGCGCGCCGACCACGTTTCCGCCTAGCGACGAGATGGTCAGGGCCAGGTCCGCGAACAGGCCCTGGCGGTCCTTGGCGGCGACGACGATCTCGGCCGCGTTCTGGCCCGGGCGCACTCGGCCCTCGGCCGCGGCGCCGCCCTGAGCGGCCGCCCGACGCGCCAGGACGGCGTGCTCGAGCAGATCGTCGCGAGAAAAGGCGCTGAAATAGGCGTTCTCCATCGCCGACACCCAGCTCCTGGCGTCGGGGTCGATTTCGAGCAGAGCCGCCCGCGCGGCCTCCGCCGCCGCCTCCTGGTGGCGCTGGACGTTGCCGCGTCCGCCGCGGAACACCGCCTCGGTGGCGTTGTAGAGCTCGCGCAGCAGCTGACCCTTCCAGCCGTTCCAGACACCCGGGCCGACGGCGCGGATGTCGGCGACGGTGATGACCAGCAGCAGGCGCAGGCGCTCGGGATTCTCGACGATCCGCGCGAAGGCCGCGACGGTGCCGGGGTCGGAGACGTCACGCTTCTGGGCGAAGTCGCTCATCACCAGGTGGTTCTCGACCAGCCAGGCGACCAGCTCGACCTTCAGCCGATCGACGCCAAGCCGCTCGCAGGCGCTGCGGGCCGACCGCGCCCCGGCCTTCTCCTGGCCGCCGACGCCGCCCTTGCCGGTGTCGTGCAGCAGCATGGCCAGGAACAGAGCCTCGCGGTCCTCGATCAGGGGCATGATCGAGACGGCCAGCGGATGGTCGTCCGCCAGGCGTCCGGCGGCGATGTCGCCGATGATGCCGACCGCGCGCAGGGTGTGCTCGTCCACCGTGTACGAATGGTACATGTTGAACTGCATCTGGGCGACGACCCGGCCGAACTCCGGGATGAAGCGGCCCAGCACGCCGGCGTCGTTCATCAGGGTCAGGGTGCGGTAGCTGCGCTTGCCGCGCGCCAAGAGGTCCAGGAAAGCGCGACACGCCTCGGGGTTACGGCGGACCTTGGAAGTGATCAGGTGCAGGCCGCGCGTCACCGCCGTGAAGGCGTCGGGATGCAAATCGAGGTCTCGCTCGTCGGCGATCTTGAACAGGCGGATCAGGTTGACCGGATCGGTCTCGAAGATCTCCGGCCCCTCGATGTTCAGACGGCCGTTGTCCTCGAAGAAGCCCTTGACCTCCAGAGCCTTGCGCTTGGGCTTGCCGCCTTGCAGGAAGCGCGAAATGCCCTTGGGCTCGTGCTTGAAATGCTCGGCCTCCAGCTTGGCCGAGAAGGCGCGGGTCAGGGCCCCGACCTCCTTGGCGATCAGGAAGTAGCGGCGCATGAAGCGCTCGACCGCCGGCGCGTCGCCGCGGTCGCCATAACCCATGCGGCGGGCGATCTCGGGCTGCAGGTCGAAGGTCAGGCGCTCTTCCGGCCGGCCCGTCGTGAAGTGCAGGTGCGCGCGCACGGCGTGCAGGAAGTCGAAGGCGCGGATGAAGGCCTTGGTCTCGCGGGTCGAGAACACCTCCAGCTTGAAGACGTCCTCGGGCCGATCGACCGGATGCAGGTACTCGGCGATCCACATCAGGGTGTGGAGGTCGCGCAGACCGCCCTTCCCTTCCTTGACGTTGGGCTCGACCATGTAGCGGCTGGCGCCGGCGCGGGCCTGACGGTCGTCGCGCTCCTTCAGCTTGGCGGCGACGAACTGGGCGCCGGTGCCCTTCATCACCTCGTCGCGGAACCGGCGCTTGAGGTCCTCGGCCAGGCGCTCGTCGCCGGTCAGGCGGCGGGCCTCCAGGATCGAGGTGCGGATCGTGAAGTCTTCCTTCGACAGCCGCACGCACTCCTCGATCGTCCGCGAGGCGTGACCGACCTTAAAGCCCAGGTCCCACAGCGCATAGAGCATGTACTCGATCACGCTCTCGGCATGCGGCGTCTGCTTGTATGGCCGCAGGAAGAGGAGATCGATGTCGCTGAACGGCGCCAGGGTGGCGCGGCCATAGCCGCCCACGGCCATCAGGCACAGGCGCTCGCCCTCGGTGGGGTTGCGGGCCCGGAAGACGTGGACCGTGGTGAAGTCGTAGAGGGCGGTGATCACCTCGTCGGTGACGCCGCTGAGCAGGCGGGCGGTCTCGACGCCGCTGGCCCCGTTCTCCAGGCGCTCCTTGGCGATCATCCGGCCGCGAAACAGCGCCTGCTTGAGGATCTCGATGGCGCGGGCGCGCTGCTCGGCCTCGTTGCCGATCGAGTCGAGGGCGGCGGCCGAGAGGCGCGCCCGCAGGGCGTGACCGTCGACGACGTGTTCCAGGCGGGTGGGGCGAAGGCGACGGGGCATGACTGAGATATGGTGTACCAACTAGGTCTTGAGCAGACCCTTAAGACGATAGAGCGCCTCCAGGGCCTCGCGCGGGCTCATGCCGTCAACGTCGAGGTCCTCCAGCGTGGTCTCGACCGCGCTCGGCGCCGCCTTGGCGGGCGCCTGGACCACGGCTTGGCTCATGGCGAACAGCGGCAGGTCGTCCAGCTTGGCCGGCGACTGGTCCTTGCTCTCCAGGCGATCCAGCACCTCGCGGGCGCGGGCCACGACCGGCATGGGCACGCCGGCCAGCTTGGCGACCTGGACACCGTACGAGCGGTCGGCCGGACCCGACACCGCCTCGTGCAGGAAGACGAGGTCGCCGTTCCACTCCTTGGCGCGCAAGCTGAGGTTGGAGACGAAGCTCATCCGTTCCTCCAGCGTCGCCAGCTCGTGATAGTGGGTGGCGAAGAGCGCCCGGCAGCGGTTGACGTCGTGCAGGGCCTCGGCGCACGCCCAGGCGATGGCGAGACCGTCATAGGTCGCCGTGCCCCGGCCGATCTCATCGAGGATGACGAGCGAGCGCGGCCCGGCCTGGGTCAGGATGGCGGCGGTCTCGACCATCTCCATCATGAAGGTCGAGCGGCCGCGCGCCAGGTCGTCGCCCGCGCCGACGCGCGAGAAGAGGCGATCGACGACGCCCAGGCGGAAGCTGGCGGCCGGCACGTAGCAGCCCGACTGGGCCAGGATCGCCAGCAGGGCGTTCTGGCGCAGGAAGGTCGACTTACCGGCCATGTTCGGACCGGTGACGATCGACAGGCGCGGCCCGCCCTCGCCCGATGCATCGAGACAGCAGTCGTTCGGCGTGTAGGGCTCGCCGGCGCGCTTGACGGCGGCCTCGACCACCGGGTGGCGGGCGCCCTTGGCATCAAAGGCGTAGGAGCGGTCGACGATGGGCCGCACCGCGCCGGCGTCCTCGGCCCATTCGGCGAGCGCCGAAGCGACGTCGATCCGCGCCAAGGCCTCGGCGGCGATCTGGATGGCGTCGGCCAGCATCCGCGCCTGCTCGCGCCAGTCCTCGAAGGCCGCGACTTCCATCGCCAACGCCCGCTCGGCGGCCTGGGCGATGCGGGCGTCGAGATCGGCCAGCTCCACCGTGGTGAAGCGCACCTGGTTGGCCAGGGTTTGGCGGTGGATGAAGGTCGCGTTCAGCGGCGGCTGGAACAGCGGGTCGGCCTTGCCAGCCGTCGCCTCGACGAAATAGCCGAGCACGCCGTTGTGGCGGATCTTCAGCGGCACGCCGCTTTCCGCCATCAGCTGGGCCTCCATGGCGACGATGACCTTGCGGCTGTCGTCGCGCAGTGTGCGGGCCTGGTCGAGCTCGGGCCGTACGCCCGCCGCCACGAAGCCGCCGTCGCGGGCCAGGGCCGGCAGGTCGGGGCCGAGGCCCTGCTCCAGCGTGTTCAGGAACTGCGACAGGCCCTCGTGCAGCGCGGGGGTCAGGGCCTTGAAGGCGTGCTCCAGCTCGAACGGCGGCGGCGACAGCGGATCGGGCGAGCCACCGGCCATGCCGGCCAGGCGCTCGCCGACCTTCAGGGTGTCGCGGATGCAGCCGAGGTCGCGCGGGCCGCCGCGACCGAGCGCCAGACGCGACAGCCCCCGCGCCATGTCGCCGGCGCCCTTCAGCACCTCGCGCAGCCGCTGGCGCAGCTGGCGGTGCTCGACGAACCATTCGACGGCGTCCAGGCGCTGGTCGATGGCGGCGGGGTCCAGCAGCGGGCGGGCCAAGCGCGAGGCCAGCATCCGCGCGCCGCCGGCGGTCACCGTGCGGTCGATGGCGGCCAGCAGCGAGCCGTTGCGGTCGCCGGTCTGGGTGCGGTCGATCTCGAGGCTGCCGCGCGTGGCCGGGTCGATGGCCATCACGTCCGCGTCAGCGGCGCGGCGCGGCGCGCGCAGAGCCGGCAGCTTGCCGGCCTGGGTCATCTCCAGGTGGGCGGCGATCAGGCCCAGCGCCCCGATCTCGGCCGGCGACAGACCGCCGAAGCCATCCAGGGTGTCGACGCCGTAGAGCCGCTTGACCCGCGCCTCGGACGCCTGCGGCTCGGACAAGGCCGAAGGCATCGGCTGCACCAGACCGCCGCAGATTTTCAGGGTCTGGGAGAGGGCGTCGTCCGACAGCAACCGGTCGGCGACCAGGGTCTCGGACGGGGCCAGGGCCGCCAGGATCGGCGCGACGGCTTCCTTCGTGAGAGCGAAGACCTCGACCTCGCCGGTCGACAGCTCGACCGAGGCCACGGCCGCCTGACCCGCGCGCATGGCGACGGCGGCCAGGCGATTGGCGCCCCGGGCGTCCAACAGGCCGTCCTCGGTCAAGGTGCCCGGCGTTACGACGCGGACGATGTCGCGGCGCACGACAGACTTCGAGCCGCGCTTCTTGGCCTCGGCGGGGTCTTCCATCTGCTCGCAGACGGCGACCTTGAAGCCCATGCGGATCAGCTTGGAGAGGTAGGCCTCGGCCGCGTGCTGCGGCACGCCCGCCATCGGGATCGGCTGGCCGTTGTGCGTGCCCCGGAACGTCTGGCTGATGCCCAGGGCCGCGGCGGCCTTGTAGGCGTCGTCGAAGAACAGTTCGTAGAAGTCGCCCATACGGAAGAAGATCAGCGCATCGGGCTGGCGCGCCTTCATCTCGAAGAACTGCTGCATCACCGGCGTCGCGCCGGTGGGGTCGAGCGTGGCGGCTGGGGGAGAGGCGTGGGCGTTCATCGCCCCGGAAACTACAGAGCGTCGCGGGCGCCGTTAAGGGGCGGCGTTAAGGTTTTCCGGGGACGGAAGCCCCAAAATTCGGCAACGCCGACGGGCGGAGGTTAATTGCCCGTGACCTCTTCCCAGAAGCGCTTGGCCTTGCCGACGAAGTTGGCGGACTTGGGGTTCTGCTTCTCGCCGCACAGGCCCGCCAGCTCCGCGAGGAGCTCCTTCTGGCGGGCGGAGAGGTGGGTCGGGGTCTCGACGAAGAGCTCGACCACCAGGTCGCCGCGCTGGCGGCTGCGCAGGGAGGGCATGCCGCGGCCTTTCAGGCGAACGGTCTTGCCGGTCTGCGCGCCCTCGGGCACCTGGACCTTGACCTTGCAATTGCCATCACAGTTTTCACCGCCGAGCAGGCAGGGGGCGTCGATTTCGCCGCCCAGGGCGGCCGTGGTCATCGGCACCGGCACGGTGCAGAGGAGGTCCAGGCCGTCGCGCTCAAACAGCTCGTGCGGAGTCACCGACAGGAAGATGTAGAGATCGCCGCGCGGACCGCCGCGCGCGCCCGCGTCGCCCTCGCCCGCCAGGCGGATCCGGGCGCCGTCGTCGACGCCGGCCGGAATGCGGACCGACAGAATGCGCTCGCGGCGGACCTGGCCATGGCCGTTGCAGGTCGCGCAGGGATCGAGAACCAGACGGCCAGAGCCGCCGCAGCGCGGGCAGCCGCGCTCGACCGCAAAGAAGCCCTGGGTGGCGCGGACCCGGCCGGCGCCGCCGCAGGTGCCGCAGACGGTGGGGCTGGTGCCCGGCTTGGCGCCCGAACCCTCGCAGGTCTCGCAGGTCATGGCGGCGGGAACGGTGATCTCGACCTCGGCGCCCGCATAGGCCTGCTCGAGGGAGATTTCGAGGTCATAGCGCAGGTCCTGGCCGCGCTGGGGGCCGTTCGACTGACGACGACCGCCGCCGAACATCTCGCCGAACACGTCGCCAAAGACGTCGTTGAAGATGTCGCTGGCGTCGAAGCCCTGGCCGCCGAACCCGCCCGGACCGCCCTGCGGTCCGTTGACGCCGGCGTGGCCAAAGCGGTCATAGGCCGCGCGCTTCTGCGGATCGGAAAGGACCGAGTAGGCCTCGTTGATTTCCTTGAACCGCCCGGTCGCGTTCTCGCAGCCGCCATTGCGGTCGGGGTGGTGTTCCATCGCCAGCTTGCGGAACGCGGACTTCAGACCTGCCTCGTCGACAGTCCGGGTCACGCCGAGAATTTCGTAATAGTCGCGCATCGTCAGCGTCTGGCGCCCAAAAGGCCCACGAAAGTGGCGTTGATGAAGGAAGAGGTGGGATGACCCGGGGCCCGGCGCAAGGCGCTCGCGAGTCCCGAGACGGAAGGTCGCGGCCGCGGAACGATCGGTTGGCGAATGTTCCGCGGCGCGCGCATGGCGTGCTTAAGCCGCCGGCTTGTTGTCGTCGACTTCCTCGAACTCGGCGTCGACGACGCCGTCGTCCGCGGCCGGGGACTCACCGCCCTCGGCCGAGCCTTGCTGGGCGGCGTACATGGCCTCGCCCAGCTTCATCGAAGCCTGGATCAGAGCCTGGGTCTTGGCCTGAATGGCCTCGACGTCCTCGCCTTCCAGAGCCGACTTCAGGTCGGCGATACCCGTTTCGATCGCGGTCTTCTCGGCCGCGCCGACCTTGTCGCCGTGCTCGGCCAGGGCCTTCTCGGTCGAGTGCACGATGGCCTCGCCCTGGTTCTTGGCCTCGACCAGCTTCTTCTTGTTCTCGTCCGCGGCCTTGTTGGCCTCGGCTTCCTTGACCATGCGCTCGATGTCCGCGTCTGACAGACCGCCATTGGCCTGGATGCGGATCGAGTGCTCCTTGTTGGTCGCCTTGTCCTTGGCGTGGACCTGGACGATGCCGTTGGCGTCGATGTCGAAGGTGACCTCGATTTGCGGAACACCGCGGGGCGCGGGCGGGATTCCAACCAGATCAAATTGCCCCAACAGCTTGTTATCCGCCGCCATTTCGCGCTCACCCTGGAACACACGTATGGTCACGGCGGTCTGGTTATCCTCGGCCGTCGAGAACACTTGGCTCTTCTTGGTTGGAATGGTGGTGTTGCGCTCGATCAGCTTGGTCATCACGCCGCCCAAGGTTTCGATCCCGAGCGACAAGGGCGTGACGTCGAGCAGCAGGACGTCCTTGACATCGCCCTGCAGCACGCCGGCCTGAATCGCAGCACCGATCGCCACCACCTCGTCGGGGTTGACGCCCTTGTGCGGCTCCTTGCCGAAGAACTGCTTCACCATCTCCTGGATCTTCGGCATGCGGGTCATGCCGCCGACCAGCACCACTTCGCCGATCTCGCCGGCGGTGAGGCCGGCATCCTTCAGCGCCTTGCGGCACGGCTCGATGGTCTTCTCGACGAGATCGGCCACCAGCGCCTCGAACTTGGCGCGGGTCAGCTTCATCGTCAGATGCTTCGGACCGGACTGGTCCGCGGTGATGAAGGGCAGGTTGATCTCGGTCTGGGTGGTCGACGACAGCTCGATCTTGGCCTTCTCGGCAGCTTCCTTGAGGCGCTGCAGAGCCAGCTTGTCGTTGCGCAGGTTGATGCCCTGCTCCTTCTGGAATTCGTCGGCGAGGTAGCTGACCAGACGCATGTCGAAGTCTTCACCGCCGAGGAAGGTGTCGCCATTGGTCGACTTCACCTCGAACACGCCGTCGCCAATTTCCAGAATGGAAACGTCGAACGTGCCGCCGCCCAGGTCATAGACCGCGATCGTGCCGGTCTTGCGCTTGTCCATGCCGTAGGCAAGGGCAGCCGCGGTCGGCTCGTTGATGATGCGCAGAACCTCGAGGCCCGCGATCTTGCCGGCGTCCTTGGTGGCCTGGCGCTGGGCGTCGTTGAAATAGGCGGGGACCGTGATAACGGCCTGGTCGACCTTCTGGCCGAGATGGGCTTCCGCGGTCTCCTTCATCTTCTGCAGGATGAAGGCGGAGACCTGCGAGGGCGAATAGGACTTGCCGTCGGCCTCGACCCAGGCGTCGCCATTGCCGCCCTTGACGATCTTGTAGGGGACGAGCTTCTTGTCCTTCTCGACCATCGGGTCGTCATAGCGGCGGCCGATGAGACGCTTGACCGCGAAGAAGGTCCGCTCCGGGTTGGTCACCGCCTGGCGCTTGGCCGGCTGGCCGACCAGCCGTTCGCCATCGTCACTGAATGCGACGATCGACGGCGTCGTCCGCATGCCCTCAGCGTTCTCGATGACCTTCGACGATTTGCCATCCATAACGGCCACGCACGAATTCGTGGTGCCGAGATCGATCCCGATGACCTTTCCCATGGTCTCATATTCCTTCTTTTTGCGGCAGGTTGGGAGGGGCCCTGACGGCGCCCCCATCCAAAACCCCCTCAGATCAAATGCTCGCGATATTGCGACGATCAGCGTCATATAGGAGGGGGGGACTGACCCGCAAGGACCGGTCCAGGGGTTCAGACCAACGAAATGATGGCCGTCGCCGAAGGGCCTCACGATGGCACAGGCAGCACCGTCAGCACGCTCCGATCCGCCGATCATCGCATCGAACGGCCGGAGCGAAGCCGCGAAAGCAACCGCGGCGGGTGCCTCAATCCGGCACGGCTGATCGGCCGATGTGACCGAAATGCGTTGTTAACCCCCGCACCCTAGCCTGCCGCACTCCTGGGACCGGAATTAGGCATGATGACCGAGACCGAGCGGGGTCTTGCGCAGCGCGCGCGCGAAGCCGGCCAAAGCGCGTTGCTGGGACCGGTCATCTGCACCATCGTGGTTGCGGCGGCCTGGCTGCGATACACCCTGCCTCTCAATGTCGATGTGAGCTGGTGGCTCCTGGTCAGTGAGCGCATGCTCGATGGCCAGCGGCTCTATGTCGACATCCTGGAGACCAACCCGCCGATGGCCGGATCGGTCTATCTTCTGGCCGTCGCGCTGGCGCGTGCGATCCATCTCAGGCCGGAGCTGGCGACGACGATCCTGATCTTCGCGCTGACTGCCCTGTCCTTGACGCTGGTGTGGCTGGTGCTGCGGACGTCGGCGCTGCGCAACCGCCTGACAGATGGCCGGCTTGCGGCCTGGACGGCCGCTCTGCTTCTGATCGCACCCATGTACGATTTCGGCCAGCGGGAACATCTCGCTTTGATCACCGTGCTGCCGGCCCTCGCAGTGTACATTCTGCGCGCCAGGGGCGAGCGGGTGCTCCCGGCCGCCGTGCTCATCGCCGGGCTCAGCGCTGGCCTCACGATGAGCTTCAAGCCTTATTTCGCCTTCAGCGTCGGCTTCTGCATTCTCGCCGCCGCAGCGACAGCGCGTGACTGGCGCGTGCTGTTCGCGCTGGAAAACTGGATCGCCGCAGCGCTGGTGCTGATCAACGCCGCCTGCATCTACCTGTTCTTCCCTGAATATTTCACCATCATCTATCCGCTGGTCCGCGACGTTTACCTTCTCTTGAAGGCCCCGGTGCCGACCATCCTGGTGACCCTGCCGATGGGCCTGTGGCTGGCCGGAGCAGCCATTGTCCTCATCCTCCAGCGCAAGGCCCATGAGCGCGATGCGGCCGCGTTCACGACGCTGGCGGCGTCACTCGGGTTCCTGGTCTCGTTCGTCGCGCAGCAAAAGGGCTGGGGCTACCATGCCTATCCGATGGTCGCGCTGGCGCTGCTTGCGGCCGGCCTGGCGGCTTCGGCCGCCGACACCAGCCGCGACGTGGGGCGCTGGCCGCGCGTCGCCGCGACTCTCGCCAGTGCCGTTCTCTTCGTCCAGTCCTGCCTCTGGTTCAATGGCAGCGTCGACGTCCAACCGATCGAAGCCGAGGTGGCGCGACTGGGACCGCGCCCGAGCATGCTGGTGCTCAGCGCCGCCGCGGTGATCGGCCATCCCATGGTGCGGACCCTGCAGGGCACCTGGATCTCGCGCCAGGAAGCCTTCTGGGTGCGGGAA
>ERZ1034427.113-NODE-113-length-18373-cov-3.000382_pt1 | contig 18373 bp, 13 predicted proteins | sample MGYA00520607_ERZ1034427 | MGnify/ENA primary metagenome ERZ1034427 (study PRJEB33736, sample SAMEA104288489) | Azolla caroliniana | place: Brazil | collected 1987 | study: EMG produced TPA metagenomics assembly of the PRJEB19522 data set (Is there foul play in the... | reverse complement strand
TTGGGCCTGACCGGCGCGACGCAAGCCTCGCCACACCGCCTCGAACGGCGCGACGCCGAAGTCGTGGCCATACACGCCGAACGGATGGAAATAGCGATGACCCAGCCGCGTCCAGTCGACGAACTCGATGCCGAGCTTGAAAGTGCCCCGCGTCTCGCGGACGAACGTGGCCTCATCGAGACCGATCAGGGCGTTGAAGGCGCGGATGGGCGGGATGGTCGCCTCGCCCACGCCGACGATGCCGATCTCCTCGGATTCGATCAGCGTGATCGCCGGGCCGCGCGGGCCCAAGACCTTCGAAAGCGCCGCCGCCGCCATCCAGCCGGCCGCGCCGCCGCCGACGATCACGACGCGCGAAATCGCGCCCTCCCCGGCGGGTGGCGCGATCGGTGCTCCGGACATCCGAGACATGGCGATCTCCCGAAAAAATGCCGGCGTGGACAAGACCACGCCGGCTGAGCCTCGGGGGAGGATTAGTAGGTGACGCGCAAGGCCAGGCCGTAGCGTCGGTCGTTCAACTGGTACTGCAGCGGCGCGCCGGGCGTGCCGATGTAGAGGACGTTCATCCGGTTGTTCAGGTTCACCACGTCGAACGACACGGCCATGTGGCTGTTGATGTCGTAGGCGATCGAGGCGTCCAGCGAGGCGTAGGGTTTGGCGTATTGCGGGATGCCGTTGGCGCCACTGCCCGTCGTCTGGTCGAGGTAGCTAGAGCGCCAGTTATAGGCGATCCGGCCGCTGATCGGGCCCTTCTGGTAAAGGCCGACAAGGTTGTAGCTGTTCTTGGACAGCTTCTCGAGCGGCACCTGCTGCGGCGTGTTCGAGCCGGCCGTCGCGAACGGGTTGCTCACGCTGCTGTCGACGTAGGTGTAGTTGGCCTGCAGGCCGAGGCCATCGAACGGGCTGGGCAGGAAGTCGAAGAACTGCTGGTAGCCCAGCTCGATCCCCTTGACGGTGCCCTTGCCGGAATTGACGACGGTGCTGACGTCGTAGACGACGCCGTTGTAGCTGCCCGTCACCGTGCCGCCCGCCAGGAAGCCATCCACCTTCTTGTAGAAGACGCCCGCCGTCAGCGAACCGGTGCTGGAGAAGTACCACTCGGCCGTGGCGTCGTAGTTGTCGGACTCGATCGGGTGCAGGTTCGGATTGCCCGAGCTGGCGCTTGGGTGGCCGGTGACCGGGTTGACCTGGTTGGGATTGTTCAGGGTCAGGTTGGTCGACAGCTGGTCGAAGTTCGGGCGAGCCAGCCCCTTCGAATAGGCCAGACGCGCCTGCAGGGTGTCGGTCAGCTTGGCGCGCAGGTTGAAGCTGGGCAGAACCCGCGTGTAGCTATTGTCGACGTCGATCGCCTTCGACGTGCCGTCCGAATTGAACTGGGTGCCCGTCGAGGTCGCCTCGGTCTTGATCACGCGGACGCCCAGGCCGCCGTCGATGGCGACGCCGCCGAGCTCGGTCGCGTAGTCCGCGATCGCCCAACCGGTATAGGTCTTCTCGGTCTGGCTGTTGAGGTCCCCAGGCGTGAAGTTGTCCTTCGTGGTCGCGCCCAGCAGCGCGTAGAGCGCCTTTGTCTGAGCCCAGACGCCGTCGCCCGACGGGAAGGCCGGATAGAGCAGCCCGCCCTTGACGGTATTACCGTCGAACCAGTCCTTGGACGGGCCCTTCATCGCCAGTTGCGGATGAGCGGACAACGGGACCAGCGGCGTGCCGGCCGGGGCCGAGCAGTTCGGATCCGCGCCCAGCGAGGTGATGCAGACCCCGTGCCAGGTGCCGCGCAGGTCGATGCTGTTGTCCGAATAGCGGCCGCCGCCGCGCAGCTTGTCGAAGAAGCCGCCCTCGAAATCGTACTCGAAGTCGCCGGCCAGGGCGAAGGTCTCGGCGTCGTTCCGCTGCAGCGAGTCGGCGACGTAGGGTGTCGTGTAGTTGGCCGGGTTGTTCAGCAGACCCGGATCGCGGACCTCGAAGCGCGGATACTTGCCGGTCAGATCGAAGTCGACGACCGTGCTGTGCGGCGTCGTCAGGCCCGTCTGACCCGACTGAGTGTACAGCGACAGCACGTGGCCGTTGCGATCGGCGTTGTAGTACGACTTCAGGTACTGGGCGTCGAAATTGGTCTTCAGCTTGTCGCTGACCCGCCAGGCGGCGTTGAGCGTGAAGTTCTGGCTTTGGCTCCAGAGCTCCTGGTCGTAGCGGCCCGTCTCGAAGGTCTGGTTCCGTAGCGAACCCTTGGTGGCGTAGCCTTCGTCGTTGAAGGTGAAGGACGCGCCCGGCAGCGGATCGGTGCCGTAGCTGGTCACTACCCCGGCGGCGTCCCGGACGTTCGAGCGGTTGTTGTAGTCGTAGTAGTAGGCGCCCGTACGGTTGAACCAGTACTTGGTGCGCTGGTACTGAGCCGTGATCAGCAGATCATCGCTGGGCTTCCACTGGAAGGCCGTGGCGATCCCCAGGCGCTTGCGGTCGCCCGTGTCGTCATAAATCTCGAAACCGTAGGGCACCTGGGCATTGGCCGGCGCGCCGGCGATCGATCCCGCCGCGACCGTGTCGAACGGACCCGCCAGCAAGCCGTCCTGGCGATAGCGGCTCTTGCTCAGCACCGCGTTGACCAGGAAACCCATCTCGCCGGCGGATGTGTCCCAGCGATTGCTGTAGAGACCCGAGATCGAGCCGCCGTCCTTGCCGACGCGATCATAGTAGTTGCCGCGCGCGGTGGCGCTGATCACTCGGCCCGCCGAGTCGAAAGGCTTGCGCGTGCGCAGGTTCACCGCGCCGCCGACGCCCCCCTCGATGATGTTGGCCGGCGCGTTCTTGTAGACGTCGATACCCGACAGCAGTTCTGGCGGAACGCCTTCCAGATCGAAGGCCCGGCCGCCCGAGGCCGAATAGACGGCGCGGCCGTCGAGGAAGTTCTGCACTTGGGTCAGGCCGCGCACCGTGACGGCCGGCTGGGTGCGGTGATCGAAGTCGGTGGCGCCTTCGCCGTAGCGACGCTGGATCTGCACGCCGGTGATCCGCTGGAGGGCTTCGGTCGTGTTGGCGTCCGGCAGCTTGCCGATGTCCTGCGCCTGGACGGAGTCCACGATCTGGTCGGCGCTTCGCTTGATCGCCTGCGCGGAACGAAGGCTTTCGCGGACGCCGGTGATGACGATTTCCGACACCGCGGTGTCGTTCGAGGCTGCGGCCTTCGTCTGGGCTTGAACCGGGGCGGCCAGCCCCAGCGCCACCAAAGACGCACTCACCATCAACCCCACTTGCGTGGTCTTCATTGTTCCCTCCTCGCGTGTTGTTCTTCGATCGCGCCTCGTGTCGAGCGCGATTTCATGTCCGACATATTATGCTGTCATTTATCGTACAAGTATGATTTCTCTGAAGAGCGAATGGAAGGGCGAGTACGAGCCGTGTTCGCCCCCAGGTTTTCGACCCTCATGACGAAGAGCCCAGAACCGTGCGACTTCCGGCTAAACGCTCGTGATTATGGAGCTTTCCGACGACGCGTCGCATAGCCCAACAGGCCGAGACTGGTCAGCGGCAGACGTCGGACACGCCGGAAATTATTTCGAATTTGGCCCTCCCTTGTCGGACAAATGTGAGCGCTAACAATATGACAAACGCGCCACGCGGCGCTGCCTTCCCTCGCTTCCCCTCGCGACGCGGCATGATCGCCGCGGCGCTCGGCGCGGTCCTTACCCCGACGCTCGGACGCGCCGCGGAACCGGTGGTCACCGTCACGCTTCGCCCCGATCTCGCGCGCGTCTCGACGGTGTTCGAGGGCTGGGGCACGGCGCTGGCCTGGTTCGCCAATGTCACGGGAGGCTGGCCAGCCCCGGATCGCGAAAGGCTGGCCGACCTGCTCTACGGCCCGAGCGGTCTGGGCTGGACCATCGCGCGCTACAACATCGGCGGTGGCGATCGGGCCGACGCGAAGCCTTATCTGCGTCCTGGCGCGGCCGTGCCCGGCTTCTGGCGACAGCCCGACGGCGCCGCCGGCGATGATTGGTGGAATCCCGACGATCCAGCGATGTGGGACTGGTCGGCCGACGCCAACCAGCGCTGGTGGCTAGACGCGATCAAGGCCCGCGTCCACGCACCGATCCTGGAGGCCTTCTCGAACTCGCCCCCCTGGTTCATGACCGTCAGTGGCAAGGTCTCTGGCGCCGAAAAGGGGACCGACGACAACCTCCGCCCAGGACAAGAGGCCCTTTTCGCCGCCTATCTGGCTCGCGTCGTCGACGAGCTGCGGCGACGCCATGGCATTGCCTTTCGCACCCTGTCGCCAGTCAACGAGCCCAACACGGACTACTGGCACGCGGCCAACACCCAGGAAGGCGCGCATTGGAGCCCTCGGCGACAAGGCGCGATGATCCTGGCCACCCAAGCCGCCTTGAGGGCGAGGGGTCTCTCCACCGTGGTCAGCGCGCCGGACGAGACCAGCTCGCACCTCTTCCTGGAAGACTGGAGCGCCTATTCAAGCGAGGTCCGCGCCGCGATCGGCCAGCTGAACGTGCACAGCTACGGGACCGTGAACCAGACCGGGGCGCGGGACGTGGCCCGAGCCTCGGGTATTCGCCTCTGGATGTCCGAGAACGACAACCCGCTGGACAAGGATCCGGAAGACTTCGAGGGAATGGCTTCCCCGCTAGCCTTCGCCGAGCACGTGGTGATGGACCTTAAGCGCCTGGAGCCCGCCGCCTGGGTGTTCTGGCAGGCGGTCGAGAACCTCAGCGCGCGCGACGGAGGCAAGGGCTCGAACTGGGGGCTTATCAAGGCCGACTACCAGCGCCCGCCCGAGGGACCGCACACGATCCACGTAACGCGCCGATACTGGGTGATGGCCCAGTTCAGCCGCTTCATCCGCCCAGGCTACCGGCTGGTCCCGGTCGACGACTTGGACACGGTCGGCGCGCTGTCGCCCGACGGTCGAACGCTGGTGATGGTCCATGTCAATGGCGGGCTGTCCCCTCGCCGCCTGGCGCCGCCTGCTGGCTGGTCCGGCCGGATGATCATTACCGACGCCCATCGTCGCGCCGAACCGCTCGCCGGGCGGGTCGTTCCGCCGCGCGCGGTGGCGACGCTGATCCTGAAGAAAAGAGGCTCGTAGCGGCTTCCGGCGCCCGCGACGCGTCGTCAGGCTATACGGCGTTTTTCGAGCTTCCTCGCCAGGGTTCGCCGGTGCATGCCCAGTCGACGCGCCGCCTCCGAGATGTTGAAATCCGTCTCGACCAAGGTCTGGTGGATACGCTCCCACTCCAGGTTCTTGATGGACGTCGCGCGGCCGCCGATGCTCGCGCCGATGTCGCCTTCGCGCTTGTCGAACGCCGCTTCGATGTCGTCGGTGTTGGAGGGCTTGGCGAGGTAGTGGCAGGCGCCCAGCTTGATGGCCTCGACGGCCGTGGCGATGCTGGCGAAACCCGTCAGCACCACGATCAGCATCTCCGGATCATGCGCGGCCAGCGCCCGCACGCTGGCCAACCCCGACTCCCCGGCCAGCTTCAGATCAACCACCGCGTACCTGGGCGCGAAGTCTTTCAGGGCCTCGAGGGCCTCCTCAAGGCCTCGCACATGCCGAACCAAATAGCCGCGCCGCTCGAAGGAGCGCTTGAGCGTGGCGGCGAACTTGTCGTCATCCTCGATAAGGATCAGTCGGCGCTCAGCCATTTCGCGTGATCTCCAGCGCCGATAGGGGCAACCGCAATACGACGCGAGCGCCGCCTTCGGATGGATTCGAGGCCTCGGCCGAGCCGCCCAGCTTGCGCAGGACGTTGACGACAAGGAACAGACCCAATCCTCCGCCGACGCGGCCCTTGGTCGAGTTGTACGGCTTGCCGAAGTCATCGAGCGCGCCGGCGGTGAAGCCTGGTCCGTTATCCTCGACCTCGATCACGACCCAGCCACCACGCACCGACGCTCGGAAGCGGATGGCGCTCGCCCCCGCCTCCAGGGCGTTGTCGAGGACATTGTGCACGCCCTGCTTGAGCGTCGATTCCGCGACGATCGGCGTCGCGTCCAGAAGGTCGGTTTCGTACATCAAGGCGTGGTCGCCCCGTGTGCTTCGCCACTCGCCGATCACCTCGTCCATGAAGGCGCGCAGGGTGCTGGCCCTCACCTCGCCGCTCCGCGCCTCGCCGGCGGATTGCAGAACCCCGGTGACGATCGACTTGCAGCGCCTGACCTCGTCGCGCATGTCCTCGAGCTCCTGAGCCAGCTCCGGGTTGGCGTTGAACAAGGGCATGCGACGCCAGTCTCCGAGGATGACGTCCAGCGTCGCCAGCGGCGTGCCCAGCTCGTGGGCCGCCCCCGACGCCAGAAGACCCATGCGCACGATGTGGGTCTCCTCGGCCGCGCGTTGGCGAAGCTCCGCGAGCCTTGCGTCGTGCTGGCGGAGGTTGGCGTTGATCCTTCCCACGAAGGTCACCAGCAGCAGCGCGTCCAGCACCACGCCGATCAGCATGCCCATGACGAAAAGTTCGAAGAAAGCCTGGTCGCTCAGGCCGGTCGCGATGATGGGCCGGTTGAAGGCGATCAGCCCGACGAAGCAGAAGCTGATCAGCGCCACGATCGCCCAGGTCGCCCAGGCCTCCAGCAGGACCGCGCCCAGGATCACGTGCAGCAGATAGAGCGTGGTGAAGGGATTGGTCGCGCCGCCGCTGAAGTACAGCTGGATGGTCAGGGCGAAGGCGTCGAGCGCCAGGGCGAAGAAGAGATCGTACGGGCCAAGGGGCTCGGCGCGCTTGAGCCGAAGCAGGCTGAACAGGTTTAGCGCCACCAGCGCCGCCAGGACCAGCATCATCTCGAAGAGCGGCAGCTTGAAGCGCAGGCCGAAGTTCACCGCCAGGATCGTCACGACCTGACCCGCCACCGCGATCCAACGCAGGTGGATCAGCTGCAGCATGTTCTGACGGGCGATCGCGTCCGAGGGGCCGTTGGCGTTCTCGGCCGCCCGCGCGCCCGACAGCCAGCCCGACACGCCGGAAATCAGGATGCTGGCGCTGGGTGTCATGGGCTTCCTCCAACGCGGGACCGGCGGGCGTCGGCCAGGACGTAGACCGCCGCTCCGCCCGTCAGCAGGGCCAGACCGAACCAAGTCAGCGCATAGATAAGATGGCTGTTGGCGAAACGCACGACCGTCAGGCCGCCCCTCGGCCAACCACCGGGATTGGGCGTCGCGTCTGCGTCGACGAAATACGGCGCGAGGGTCGGGATCCCTTCCGCCCGGCCGATTGCCTGGACATCGCGCGAATACCAGCGCCCCTCGCCGGGCCGGTTGGCGCGCAGGAAGCCGCCGCCCGGTTCGCTCGGGCGCAGCAGTCCAACGACGGCGACGGGCCCTTGGGGCTGGCCGGCGACGCGGACGGCCGGCGCCTTCAGCGCCGCGGGAACGAAGCCGCGGTTGACCAGGACCGTGAAGCCTTGCTCGCTCCGCAAGGGCGTCATGACCCAGAAGCCTGGGCCAAGATCGGTGACCGCCTGGGTCAGCACCTCGCGCTTGTGGTCATAGACCCCGCTCAGACGCACGCGGCGATAGGCGTCGCCCTCCCTCGAAAGTCCCGGCCATTGCGACGGGCCGGGGGCCGGGACCGGCGCGGCGTGGAGGCGGTGCTCGACCCGGGCGATGAGGTCGAGCTTCCAGGCGCGCCGCTGGACCTGCCAAGCGCCGAGAGCGAGGAAGATCGCCGTGAAGGCCACGCAGAGGCCGATCAGCACGATCGACCGCAGGCGCGGGCCTTGGGTCACGGCATCTGCTGCATGTCGTGCGCCGTCGCCGGCATCATGTGGGTGTTCAGGTTGTGCATCACCCACAGCGAGCCGCTCAGCGTGATCACCACCAGGATCAGGGTGAACATCAGGGCCAGCAGGGTCCATCCGCCCTCCGAACGCGAGTTCATGTGCAGGAAGTAGATCATGTGGACCAGCACCTGGATCACCGCCAGCCCCATCACCGCCACGGCGGTCATCTGGGCGGTCGGCAGGACGTTCCCCATGACCAGCCAGAACGGGATGGCCGTCAGGATCACCGCCAGGACGAAGCCGATGACGTAGTCCTTCAGCGAGCCGTGGGCGCCGTCGTGATCGTCGTGGTGCTCGTCGTGCGCGTGGTGCGCGTCTTGGCTGGCCGCGCTCATTTCAGGACTCCGAGCAGGTAGACGAACGAGAAGACGCCGATCCAGACGACGTCCAGGAAGTGCCAGAACATCGACAGGCACATCAGGCGACGTTTCATCTCGGCCCCGAGGCCGCGCTGGGCGACCTGGACCATCAGGGTGACCAGCCAGATGATGCCGAAGGTCACGTGCAGGCCGTGCGTGCCGACCAGAACGAAGAAAGACGAGAGGAACGCGCTGCGCTGCGGGCCCGCGCCCTCGCTGATCAGGTGATGGAACTCGTAGAGCTCCAACGACAGGAAGCCCAGCCCCAGCAGGCCGGTGACCGCCAGCCAGGCCAGAACCGGTTTCACCTTCTTGGCCTGGGCCGAGATCATCGCGAAGCCGTAGGTGATCGACGACAGCAGCAGCAGGCCCGTGTTCACGGCCACCAGCGGCAGGTCGAACAGGTCCGCCCCCGACGGACCGGCCGCATAGTTGCGGCCGAGCACGGCGTAGGTGGCGAACAGCACCGCGAAGATCAGGCAGTCGCTCATCAGGTAGATCCAGAACCCCAGCAGGGTCCCGTTCTCCGGATGATGCTCCTTGGTCAGGTAGAAGCGGTCCTTGTCCGCTTCGGTGAGGGCATGGGCTTGAGAGGCCATGGTCAGGTCAGGCTCCGCAGGGCTTCGGTGCGCGCGTCCTCGACGCGGACGACCTCCTCGGCCGGGATGTAGTAGTCACGCTTGAAGTTGAAGGTATGGGCGATCGCGCTGACGATCAGGGCGACGAACGAGACGGCCGCCAGCCACCAGATGTGCCAGATCAAGGCGAAGCCGAGCACGACGCTGATCCCCGCCAGGACCACGCCCGCGCCGGTGTTGGCGGGCATGTGGATCGGGATGAAGTCGCGGGTCGGACGCTGATAGCCCCGCGCCTTCATGTCCCACCAGGCGTCCAACTCGTGGACCACCGGGGTGAAGGCGAAGTTGTAGGCCGGCGGCGGCGACGAGGTCGACCACTCCAGCGTCCGGCCGCCCCACGGATCGCCCGTCAGGTCGCGCAGGGCTTCGCGGTTGCGAATGCTGACGACGATCTGGATCAGGAAGGCCAGGATGCCGCACAAGATGATCACCGCGCCGATGGCCGCGATCACGAACCAGATCTGTAACGACGGGTCCTCGAAGTGGCTCATGCGACGGGTCACGCCCATCAGGCCCAGCACGTAGAGCGGGGTGAAGGCGACCCAGAAGCCGACCAGCCAGCACCAGAACGAGACCTTGCCCCAGAACGGATCCAGCTTGAAGCCGAAGGCCTTGGGGAACCAGTAGGTGATGCCGGCGAACATGCCGAACACCACGCCGCCGATGATCACGTTGTGGAAGTGGGCGATCAGGAACAGGCTGTTGTGCAGCACGAAGTCGGCGGGCGGGACCGCCAGCAGCACGCCGGTCATGCCGCCGATCACGAAGGTGACCATGAAGCCGACGGTCCACAGCATCGGGACCTCGAACCGGATGCGGCCGCGGTACATCGTGAAGAGCCAGTTGAAGATCTTCGCGCCGGTCGGGATCGAGATGATCATCGTCGTGATCCCGAAGAACGAGTTCACGCTCGCGCCCGAGCCCATCGTGAAGAAGTGGTGCAGCCAGACGATGTACGACAAGATCGTGATGACGACGGTGGCGTAGACCATCGAGCTGTAGCCGAACAGGCGCTTGCCGCAGAAGGTCGAGACAACCTCCGAGAACACGCCGAAGGCCGGCAGGATCAGGATGTAGACCTCTGGGTGACCCCAGATCCAGATCAGGTTCACGTACATCATCGGGTTGCCCCCGAAGTCGTTCGTGAAGAAGTTGGTCAGCAGGTAACGGTCGGCGGTCAGCAGGGCCAGGGTGGCGGTCAGGATCGGGAAGGTCGCCACGATCAGGACGTTGGTGCACAGCGAGGTCCAGGTGAAGACCGGCATCTTCATCAGGCTCATGCCCGGCGCGCGCATCTTGATGATGGTCACGACCAGGTTGATGCCCGACAGCGTGGTGCCTACGCCAGCGACCTGCAGCGCCCAGATGTAGTAGTCGACGCCGACGTCGGGGCTGTAGGCCAGGTTCGACAAGGGCGGATAGGCCAGCCAGCCGGTGCGGGCGAACTCGCCCACGAACAGCGAGGCCATGACCAGCACGGCGCCGCCGACGGTCATCCAGAAGCTGAAGTTGTTCAGGAACGGGAAGGCCACGTCGCGCGCGCCGATCTGCAACGGCACGGCCAGGTTCATCAGGCCTGTGACCAACGGCATGGCCACGAAGAAGATCATGATCACGCCGTGGGCGGTGAAGATCTGGTCGTAGTGGTGCGGCGGCAGGTAACCGGCCGCCTCACCGAAGGCCATGGCCTGTTGGGCCCGCATCATCAGGGCGTCGGCGAAACCGCGCAGCAGCATGACGACGGCCAGGATGATGTACATCACCCCGATCTTCTTGTGGTCGACGCTGGTCAGCCACTCGCGCCACAGATAGCCCCACAGCTTGTAGCGGGTCAGCAGCGCCAGCACCGTCAGGCCGCCCAGGGCGACCATGGCGAAGGTGGCGAGCAGGATGGGCTCGTGCAGCGGAATGGCGTCCCAGGTGAGACGGCCGAAGATGAATTTGACGAGGTCCGGGGACATTATACGTCTCTAAGGAAATCAGCGCGCCGTGGAGCCGGCGAAGGGAGCGCACAGCGCGGCGACGAAGGAGCGGAAACCACCGCCCTCCCCGCGCCGGGCGCGCTTGTCGTATTCGAGGGTGGTGACGTTGTAGACGCCGGCCATGCCCAGGCCGCCCTTGGCGTCGATGGCCATCATGTCGTGCTGGCACATCTTGCCAGGCTCGACGCAACGGTTGACGGCCTTATGAAACAGGTCCTTGTCCACCACCGCAAAGCGTTGGGCCGGGACCTTCTCGCTAGGCTTTTCCAGGACGAGATAGCGCGAGCCGTCCAGGCGATCGCCGCCCTTGCGGACCTCCTCGGTCCAGCGCGCGAACGCGTCCTCGCTCATGCCCCGGAACTTGAAGCGCATGTGCGAGAAGCCCTCGCCGCTGTAGTTGGCCGAGAAGCCGTCATAGACGCCGGCCTTGTTGATCACGGCGTGCAGCTTCGTCGTCATGCCGGGCATGGCGTAGATCTGCCCAGCCAGCGCCGGCACGTAGAACGAGTTCATGACCGACGAGCTGGTCAGCTCGAAGTTCAGCGGGCGATCGACGGGCGCGGCCATCTCGTTGACCGTGGCGATCCCCAGCTCGGGGTAGATGAACAGCCACTTCCAATCGAGGGCCACGACCTGGACCTTCAGCGGCTTGATGTTCTCGGCGGAGCGGCCCGGCGCGATGCGGTCCAAGGGACGATACGGGTCCAGCAGGTGCGTGCTGGTCCAGGTCACGGCGCCCAGGATGGTGATGATCACCAGCGGCGCGGCCCAGATCACGATCTCAAGGCGCGTGGAGTGGTGCCAGTCGGGATCGTACTTGGCCGCCTCGTTCGAGCGCCGGTACTTCCAGGCGAAGAAAAGCGTCAGCGCGATCACCGGCACGATGATCAGTAGCATCAGCACGGTGGCGACGATGATCAGGTCGCGCTGCTGGGCGGCGATGTCGCCGGAGGGGTTCATGACCACCCAGTCGCAGCCGCCCAGCGCCAACAACAGCGGCGCCAGGACGAGCATCTTCAGCGGGGTCGAGCTTGGTTTGAGCCTGAAATTCGGTCGCATGGGCGCGCTCTTACGCTCGGGCGCCGCGACGCAACATTGGACCGTTTGTCCTAGGTCAATCGCTCGCTTGACGGCGATCAAGGACCCCCTCGAGCGTTTCGAGAATTGAGAGGAGCCCAAGGCGGCCCAAAGGCGTTTGCCAGACGCCCCCCGTTCGCGGCATGCTCGCGCTTAGACCGTCGGCAAGACGGCGCGATGCTGGGACGGAAACCAAAGGACAGAGGCGCGTCACGATATGGCTCACGAATTCGCGGTCCCCACATCGTCAGGGCTAGAGCGCGACGCGCGGCGGATCCACGCCGACCACAAGGGCGCGCGTCCCGGCGAGATCGCCCTGGGCGTGGTCATTGGTCGCACGTCGGAATTCTTCGACTTCTTCGTCTACGCCATCGCCTCGGTGCTGGTGTTTCCCCAACTGGTGTTCCCGTTCGTCGATCGCCTGACCGGCGTGATGCTGGCCTTCGCGCTGTTCTCGCTGGCCTTCGTGGCGCGACCGATCGGCTCGGTGATCTTCGGCGCCATCGATCGGCGCTACGGACGCGGCGTGAAGCTCACCATCGCGCTCTTCCTGCTTGGTGGCTCGACGGCCACGATCAGCTTCCTGCCCAGCTACGCGGTCGTCGGACCGCTGGCCATCTGGGCGCTGGCGGTCTGCCGGATCGGCCAGGGCCTGGCCTTGGCTGGCGCCTGGGACGGCATGGCCTCTCTGCTGGCCCTGAACGCGCCAGAGAACAAGCGCGGCTGGTACGCGATGCTGCCCCAGCTCGGCGCGCCATTCGGCTTCATGCTCGCCAGCGGCCTGTTCGCCTACTTCGTCGCGACCCTGGCCCCCGGCGACTTCCTCGACTGGGGCTGGCGCTATCCGTTCTTCGCGGCTTTCGCGATCAACGTCGTGGCGCTGTTCGCGCGCCTTCGCATCGTCGCGACCGAAGAGTTCGGCGCTCTGTTCGAGGCGGGCGAGCTTCGCCCGGTGCGCGTCACCAGCCTGATGCGTGCCGAGGGGGGCAACGTCCTGATCGGCGCCTTCGCGCCGCTGGCCACTTTCGCGATGTTTCACCTGGTGACCGTCTTCCCGTTGTCCTGGGTCGCTCTGCATGACAGCCGCCAGGCGCTGACCTTCCTTCGGATCGAACTGATCGGCGCGCTGTTCGGGGTCGCTGGCATCCTGGCTTCCGGCTGGATCGCCGACCGCATCAACCGCCAGAACCAACTCGCCCTGTCGGCCTTGCTGATCGGCGCCTTCAGCCTGCTCGCGCCCCGCCTGCTGGACGGCGGCTCGTCGGGGCAGACGGCCTATGTGATCGTCGGCTTCATCATCTTGGGCCTGTCTTTCGGCCAGGCGGCCGGCGCGGTCAGTTCGGGCTTCTCCAAGCGCTACCGCTACACCGGGGCGGCCGTGACCTCGGACCTCTCCTGGCTGATCGGCGCGGGCTTCGCGCCCCTGACCGCTCTGGGTCTCGCCAGCCTCTGGGGCCTCCCAGCGATCGGGCTTTACCTCGCGTCGGGCGCCGTCGCGACTCTTCTGGCGCTGACCGTTGACCGAAAGCGCAGGCAGGCCCGTCTAGCCAACGAGCAATAGCCCCGCCCATCGGCCGTCCCAGATCTTGATGCGAAGCGATCGGCGATCGCTTCGCTTGGCTTCGCCTGTAAGGCCCACCAAGAACGGTTGCCGATAGCGCCACGGGATCCAGCCCAAACATGCGAATGCGATTGACTCGCAATATTATCTAAAGTAGCGCCCTCGCCCATGTTTCGTCCGGGGGTTTTCATGCGTCGTTACCTGCTGACCGCTTGCTCTTTCACGATCCTTAGCCTGGCCCATGGCGCCTGGGCCGAGGAAGGGGGCGGCGCTAAGCCGTCGGTCGACGACCAGTCCTCGGCCGTGGAAGCCGTCATCATCACGGGCGAGAAGACCTCGCGCTCGCTGCAGCAGACCGTGACCAGCGTCGCCGTGACAACCGCCGCGCGCATCGAGCGCGAGAACATCCAGACCTTCTACGACGTGGTCGCCCGCACGGCGAACATGAGCGAGACCTACGGCAAGACCGGCTTCACGATCCGGGGCGTCAGCAACATGAATGTCTCGGGCGGCGGGACCGGCGGCTTGGCCACGGTCTATGTCGATGGCGCGGCCCTGCCGCTCGAGGCCGTCTACGGCGGGCCGCTCGAGATGTGGGACATCGGCCAGGTCGAGGTGCTGCGCGGCCCGCAGTCGACCCTGCAGGGCCGCAACTCGCTGGCCGGCGCGGTCGTCATAACCTCGGCCAGCCCGACCTACACGCCGCAATTCCGGGCGCGGGTAAACCTGGCCAGCGGCGACGAGCGCACCTTCGCGATCGCCGGCGGCGGGCCGATCGTCGCCGACCAGCTGGCCTTCCGCGCCTCGGTCGAGAAGAAGGACAGTGACGGCTTCGTCTACAATCCGACCCTCAAGCGGGACATCGACGCCCTGGACAGTCTCAGCGTGCGGGGCAAGCTGCTGTTCACCCCGACCGCCCTGCCCGGCCTGAAGGCGACCCTGACCTACGCCCACAGCGACCGCGACGCGGGCTATCTGTTCACCTATGCGCGCATCGACACGCCTGACTACTACAAGCACCGCGTGGACCTGTCGGGCGATCCGAACCGGACCAAGACCAAGACCGACATCCTGACGGCCGACCTCTCCTACAAGTTCAGCGACAAGCTGACCCTGAACGCGATCGCCTCGCTGAACACGGTCAAGACCCGCTCCACCTACGATCTCGACTTCACGGCGGTCCGCACCTCGTACGGCGCGCGGCGCCAGAACACCGACACCGCCTCGCAAGAGCTGCGCCTGAACTATGACGGCGAGCGCCTGAAGGGCCTGATCGGTCTCTATCACGCCAAGCGCGACGCCCAGGACCTGACCGCCAGTCAGGTCAATGTCGCCTTCCCTCGCGCGACCCTGGTCAACACCCTGACCTCGACCCTGCTGGCGAGCGTTCCCAGCCCGACCGCCGCCCAGCAGGCCGCCGCCTCGGCCCAGGCCAACGCCTTCGCCAATCTCTACATCGCAGCCCTGCCGGTGATCCCGGTGGACTATTCGGGCGATCAGCCCTCGGTGATCGACACCAGCGCCATCTTCGCCGACGCCAGCTTCGCCGTGACCGACAAGCTGAGCCTGCTGGGCGGCTTCCGCTACGACCACGAGAAGAACACGAGCAGCAGCACTCAGGTGGCGCGCTTCACGGGGACCTATCCTACGGCCTCGGCCTTCGGGGCCTACGCGCCTTACGTGACCCTGGTGAACGCCTTCGTGGCCAACATGGTGGCCCAGGCCGGCTCGACGGCGCCGCGGGACACCCGTGCGTTCAACGCCTTCCTGCCCAAGGTCGGCGTCAAGTACGACTGGACGCCGGACATTAACACCAGCTTGGTCGCCCAGCGCGGCTACCGCTCTGGCGGCTCGACCGTAAACATCGCCCGCTCGACCGTCGCGGCCTACGATCCCGAATACACCTGGAACTACGAAGCCTCGCTGCGCACGGCCTGGCTGGACGGGACCCTGACGGTCAACGCCAACGCCTTCTATGTCGACTGGAAGGACCAGCAGGTGACGGTGAACCTGGGCATCAACAGCTACGACTACGAGGTCCGCAACGCCGGCAAGTCGCATCTGTATGGCTTCGAGCTGGAGGTCGCCCAGCGCGTCAACAAGGCCCTGTCCTGGTACGCCTCGCTCGGCCACACCAAGACCAAGTTCGACGACTTCACAATCACCTCGGGCGTCGACACCCGCAACCTGGCGGGATCGGAGTTCCCCTATGCCCCGCACTGGACGGTGGCGTTGGGCGCGGACTACCGCTGGACCAATGGCCTGATCGCCCATCTGGACGGGAACTACCGGTCACGCGGCTACTCGTCGGCGGGCTTGCAGCAGGCGCAGGACGACGTGGTCAAGGAGCGCGTCGTGTTCAACGGCCGCTTCGGCTACGAGCGCGCCCATTGGGGGGCGTACCTCTACGGCAAGAACCTGCTGAACGCGACCTACGCCCAGTACACCCGCGGCGACGTGGGCGTAGCGATGCTGAGCGAGCCCCGCGTTCTGGGCCTGACCCTGGAGACGCGCTGGTGAGCGCGCTCTGGGCCCTTGCGCTGGCGCCATTGCCGCTGGCCGGCGCTGTCCTGCTGAAACGCGCCTGGGATAGTCCCAGCCCCCGACGTCCATGGCTGATCCTGGGCGGCTGGAGCCTGCTTGTCCTGGCGATCGGCGCCTCAGTTCCGCTGATGGGCGCCGCGCGCGGCCCCGCCGCCGTTCTGGCGGTCGGCTCCCTGGCGGCGCTCGTCCTCGTGGCGATCGGCGTAGAGCGCCGGAACGCTCGGAAGAAGGCCGCCCGCGAACTGGCCCCCGAACCGTCGGACCGCCGCCGCGTCGCCTGGCGCGGTTGGCTACGCGGCTTCCTGGCCGGTCCGCTGGCGGGCGTGGCCGCCCTGGGCTGCGGCCTGGCGGTGGCGATCTGCGCGCCGGGCCAGATCCAGAGCCGGATGGTCATCGGCGGACTGATCGTCCCGTTCCTGTGGGCCGGCGGCATGGCCTGGACCCTTTCCGACGATAAAATCCTTCGGGCTTTCGCGGTCCTGGCCAGCGTCGCGACCCTCACCCTGGGCGCGGCCTTTCTGAAAGGCGCGCTGTGATGGACGCTTCTCCCGACAAGCTCGCGCCCACGAAAGCCAAGGCTACGGGCAAACCAATCTGGCCGAGGATCCCGGCCGATTTCGTGCGCGCCATGCTGGCTGGTCACTCGGCCTTGGGACTGGCCTTCGCCGCCTTGATCTACCTCGTCTGCTTCTCGGGTTCGGTCGCGGTGTTCACCCAGGAGTTCGCCCGCTGGGAGCAGCCGGCGGGACCTGTCCTGCACGCGGCGTCGCCCCAAGCGGTGAACGCCGCCGTCCAGGCCGCCGTCGCCAAGAATCCAAAGGCTCATGACCTGCTCGTGCGCTTGCCCGAACCGGACCATCCTCGCCTGACCGTCCAGAGCGAAGACGTCAGCGGTCGCGAACGCACCTATGTCGCCGACCAAGCCGGCCGGCTCGTCGGCGAGGCGCGGACTCCCTGGACCGAGTTCCAGGCTGAGCTGCATACGGTGCTTCACCTGCCCAGCACATGGGGCCGGTTCGTGGTGGGCCTGACCGGCGTGGCGCTGCTGTCGTCGCTGGTCTCGGGCGTGCTGTCGCATCCCCGGGTCTTCAAGGACGCTTTCGCCTTCCGCTGGGGCGGCTCAAAGCGCTTGCAGGAAGCCGATCTGCACAACCGGATCTCGGTCTGGGGCCTGCCTTTCCACCTCGTCGTCTCCCTGACCGGCGCGTTCCTGGGCCTGACGACGATCATCGTCGGCGTCCTGGCCTTGGCCACCTTCAAGGGCGACACCACAAAGGCCTACGCCCTGTTCAGCGGTCCGGTGGTTCGCGACGACCCGCGTCCGGCCAAAGTGATGGACGTCGCCGCGGCGCTGACCGCCGTGACAGCCCGTCACCCGGACGCGCGGCCGACCTACCTCTATGTCCAGCACCCTGGCGAGCGCGGCCAGCACGTCAACGTCAACCTCGTCACCGAAAACCGCCTGTCGCGGGGCGAGACCATCGTGGTCGACGGCGGCGGCAAGATCCTGGGCGCGGTCGGCTATGAGGGCGATTCCCTTGGCTTCCGCGTCCTGTCCGCCATGACCCCGCTTCATTTCGGCTGGTTCGGCGGCTGGCCGGTCAAGGTCGCCTACTTCCTGCTGGGTCTTGGCCTCACCGCCGTCACGGCCAGCGGAGTCGCCATCTGGCTAGCGCGCCGCCGCGACAAGGGCCGTCCGGCGCCCCGCTGGGAACGGCTATGGGTCGCCTTCGCATGGAGTCAGCCGCTCGCCTACGCCTTCTCGGCGCTGGTCGGCCTCTTGTCGCCAACGCCCGCCCCGGTGGCGGCGTGGGGGTTGGCCACCCTGGCCGCTTGCGCCTCGGCCGTCGTCGGGACGCCAGCCGGCATCTCAAAGGCGCTCCGCCGGATCACCGCCGGTCTCCTCGCCTTGATCGCCTTGGCGCACGGGGCGTTGCAAGCTCGCGCGATGGTCGATGCGATTGGCTGGGGCGTCGACGCCGCGCTGCTGGCGATAGCTTTGCTGCTGACGCTGACCACCCTGCCCCGAGGCTCGCGCCCCGTCCGCTGAGCCACCTCCGACTGTAATCATGTAACGCGTTCTCAGAGTCGTTCTCAAAAGCTATAGAGCGTTGATGGTCAGGACGACGACATGGTGGCGGAACCTCGGGGGCCTTCTGGCCGCCTGCGTCCTGTCGCTGCTGGTCGTCGCGCCCGCTGTAGCATCGGCGGCCTGCGTCTGCGACGAGCGGCCGCTCGCCGCCGCGGGCCAGACGACCGTCGAGACCAGCCCGCGCCACGACACCGCGCCCTGCAAGGCCGCCTGTTGCCTGGGCGGTCATTGCCATCATGCCAATTCGTGGGTCGAGGAGCCGGCCGCGACCATGGCGGCTCCGACGCTGGGCGGGGCCAAGCTGGTGATCGCCGCGCCGCGCCCGCTCGCCTCGATTCCGC
>ERZ1034427.112-NODE-112-length-18464-cov-2.900755_pt1 | contig 18464 bp, 20 predicted proteins | sample MGYA00520607_ERZ1034427 | MGnify/ENA primary metagenome ERZ1034427 (study PRJEB33736, sample SAMEA104288489) | Azolla caroliniana | place: Brazil | collected 1987 | study: EMG produced TPA metagenomics assembly of the PRJEB19522 data set (Is there foul play in the... | reverse complement strand
TGTACCTGTCTCTCGGCCGCCTCGAAGAGGGCTGGAAGGAATACGAAGGGCGGTTTTCGCCCAATCTCACGGAGGCGCCCCGCTTCCACATCCCCGGAACCCTGTGGTCGGATCAGGATCTCAGGGGAAAGTCATTGTTCATCTGCCAGGAACAGGGCTTGGGCGACGAGGTGGCGTTCGCGGGCCTGCTGCCCGACATCCTGGATCGCCTCGGTCCGGACGGGTCGCTGACCCTGGCGGTCGAACGGCGCTTGGTTCCGCTGTTCGAGCGTTCGTTTCCAAATGTCGAGGTCACGGTGCACCGGACCTTCCAGTACGAAGGTCGCGTGTATCGCGCGGCGCCGGAAATCAACGACTGGGAGCGATTCGACTATTGGGCGCCGCTGGGCGCCTTTCTCCTCCCCCTGCGCGGATCGCTCGACGCGTTCCCGAAGACCGCGTCCTATCTCAAGCCAGATCCGGATCGGGTCGCCCATTGGAAGGCCGAACTCGAAAAGCTGGGGCCCGCTCCCAAGGTCGCGCTGCTTTGGAAGAGCCTGAGGCTGAACGCCGAGCGCGCGCGTCAATTCTCGCCGTTCGAGGGCTGGCGGCCCGTGCTGCAGACGCCCGGCGTGACGTTCGTCAATCTTCAGTACGGCGACTGCGACGAGGAACTGGCCCAGGCCAAGGAAGAGTTTGGGATCGAGATCTGGCAACCGCCAGGCATCGATCTCAAGCAGGATCTCGATGACGTCACGGCCCTCTCCGCGGCGGTCGATCTGATCGTCGGCTTCTCGAACGCCACCACGAACCTGGCGGGCGCGACTGGCGCGCCGATCTGGCTGCTGACGTCCCCCGGGGCCTGGACACAGTTCGGAACCGACTACTATCCCTTCTATCCCCAAGCGCGGGTTTTCTCTCCAGCCGTCATGGGGGAATGGGATCCAGCGATCGCCGAGATCGCCGAGGCGCTTCGCGAAAAGACCACCAAGGCCGCATGACGGAAACCACCCCATGAGCACCATCGTCCGCATGCGCGAGGTGATCGAGGACGATCGCGAAAGGTTGCTGGCCTGGCGCAACAGTCCAGAGGTGGCGGCCTACATGTATTCCGACCATCCGATCGCCCGCGACGAGCACGATCGATGGTTCGACGCCATCCCCGGCCGACGCGATCGCCGATACTGGATCATCGAGGTGAACGACGAGCCGGTCGGCCTCGTGAACCTGGCCGACATCGACAAAACCCATCGGCGCTGCGCCTGGGCGTACTACCTGGCCAGCCCCAATGTGCGCGGCCTGGGCGTGGGGTCCTACGTCGAATTCTGGGCGATCGAGCACGTGTTCAAGGACCTGGGCCTCAACAAGCTGTGGTGCGAGGTGCTGCTTTCGAACGAGGCGGTTTGGAAGCTCCACGAACTGTACGGCTTCCAGCGCGAGGCGCTGTTCCGCGACCACGTCATCAAGAGCGGACGCCCCGTCGACGTGGTCGGACTTGGCCTTCTCGCGCGCGATTGGGCGGACAAGCGGGACGACATGGCCGCCAGGCTGCGCGCCAAGGGCTACGCCGTGCCCGCCTAGCCCGCCTAGCCCGCCTAGCCCGCCTAGCCCGCCGCGCGATCGGACTTTCGCCCCTCTTGCCAAGCGCGCGGGCCCCGGTAGTTTGAACAGCTCGATTTGAACAACTGTTCGAACCGGAGTCGATTCCGGCGGAGATGGGCATGAGCCAGCGCTTTGAAGGCACTTCCGACTACGTGGCGACCGAGGACCTGAAGGTCGCGGTCAACGCCGCGGTGGCGCTTGAGCGGCCGCTGCTGATCAAGGGCGAGCCCGGCACCGGCAAGACGGTCCTGGCTTACGAAGTCGCCAAGGCCATGGGCGCGCCGCTGATCACCTGGCACATCAAGTCGACGACCAAGGCCCAGCAGGGGCTCTACGAGTATGACGCCGTCACGCGCCTGCGCGACAGCCAGCTGGGCGACGAGCGGGTCAAGGACGTCAAGAACTACATCAAGAAGGGCAAGCTCTGGGAGGCCTTCGAGAGCGAGCAGCGCCCCGTGCTGCTGATCGACGAGATCGACAAGGCCGACATCGAGTTCCCGAACGACCTCCTGCAGGAGCTCGATCGTATGGAGTTCTTCGTCTACGAGACCGGCGAGACCATCAAGGCCAAGGTCCGGCCGGTGATGATCATCACCTCGAACAACGAGAAGGAGCTTCCGGACGCGTTCCTGCGCCGCTGCTTCTTCCACTACATTCGCTTTCCCGAGGAAGAGACGATGCAGGCCATCGTCGACGTCCACTTCCCCGGCATCAAGCAGAAGCTGGTCTCCGAGGCGCTGCGCATCTTCTACGACATGCGCAAGGTGCCGGGCCTGAAGAAGAAGCCCTCGACGTCCGAACTGCTGGACTGGCTCAAGCTGCTGCTGGTCGAGGACATCGACGAGCAGGTCCTGCGCGAGAAGGATCCGACCAAGCTGATCCCGCCCCTGCACGGCGCGCTCCTGAAGAACGAGCAGGACGTGCATCTGTTCGAACGGCTGGCTTTCCTGGCCCGTCGCGAAGGGTCGGGCGCGCGACCGGGGCAGTAACTCCCGTCGCCTGGGGCGAGATCGGGGTTACTCGGATTTCACTGGACGCGCGGCGGGCGGGCGACCACCTTCCGCGCGACGAGGGAAGCGTTCCCGGGGGTACTCATGCGTCATTCGAAATGGCTCGCGGCCGCGCTGTTGATCAGCGCCGGCGCCATGGCCCTGTCGGCCTGTCACCGCGCCGAAGAGAAGCAGGAGCGCCACCTTGGCCTACGCGAGCCGATGCGGGTCATCGATCGCCTGGATTGTCCCGAAAAGCAGGGAGCCCTCCGGCGCGTGTCGGTCGCGGGCGATGGTCAGTCCTGCGTCTATGAGTCGCCAACGGCCTCCGTCGACCTGCGCCTGGTGCGCCTGAACGGAGGCGACGCCGAGGCCGCGCTGTCGCCGATCGAGGTCGAGCTGAAGGGCGTCATGCCTCCGCCCACGCCCCGGCCGCCGAATGATGCGAAGGGCGACAAGAACCACGCCAGCATTCACCTGCCGGGCGTGTCGATCGACTCTCACGGTGACACCGCGGACATCCGGATCGGCCACCTGACCATCAACAGCGATGGCGGCGCGGCCGAGGTTAAGATCAACAAGAACGTCGGCGTGAAGAGCGACGACGGCAAGGGAACCGTCAGCATCGCCGCCGACGACGACCATGGCGAGGGCGACGTGGCCATCCGCGCCAGCGACGGCGGCGCCGAAATCCGGGCCAAGAGGGGTGGCCGCGGCGATATTCGCTCGACCTTGATCATCGCCAACGACACGGCGCCCAAGGGCTTCCGTCTGGCGGGCTACGAGGCGCGGGGCCCCAAGGGCGGGCCGCTGGCCGTCGCCGTCGTCAAGGCCAAGACCCGCGACACCGACGACCACGACTTGTTCAAGGACATGAAGGCCTTGGTCCGCCACAACGTCGGCGGCTGACGGCCATCACTGGACCGGGGAGACTTCCATCACCTTGTAGGTCAGCGGACGGCCGTCCTCATCGGTCACGGTGACATATTCGCCCAAGGCGAAGCGGTGTTCGCCCAGACGGTGCAGCGGCTCGTCGTCGGCGTCGTCGGTGTTGTCGTAGTCGAAGAACCAACGCGCGCCACGACGGTTCAAGCGGCCATCGACCGCGTCCTCGTCGGGCGCGAAGCGGCGCACGCTGCACTCGCCCTTCACCTTGGAAAACGCGTTCTCGTCGAGATGACCATCCTCGGTCAGCGGCGCGGTCAGGGCGTAGCCGCGATGGTCGTCGCCGCCGGCGAACTCGGTGCCGGGGTTGCGCGCCAGGCGCAGAACGATGCGCGAAAGAGACATGCGGTCGTCTCCCTTTCTTTTTATGGTTGGGGCGAGATCAGTGCGACAGGAACAGCGACGGACCATCGCTGTTCAGCAACGTCCGGGTTGTCCCGCCGAAGATGAACTCCTGCAGTCGGGGATGACCAAACGCGCCGGCCACCAGCAGGTTCGCGCCGGTGTCACGCGCGGCGTTCAGCAGCAGGCCGCCCGCGTCGCCAGAACCGTCCAGGACCTTGGCCGTCGCCTTGACGCCGCGGGCGGCCAGGAAGGCGATCAGCCGCTCCAGCTCGAACGCCCTGGACGAGGCCGACGGCGCGCCGACGACCACGACCGAGGACGCTTTCTGCAACAGCGGCAGAGACGTCCGCATGGCGCGGCTGGCTTCCTTGCCGCCATCCCACGCGACCATCGCCACGCCATCGACCTTGAAGCCCTGGCGGGCCACCAACGTCGGCCGCTGCTCGTCGGCGACCAGCTGCTGGAAGGCCTCGGCCAGAGGTCCCCGGCCACGCGCGGCGGCGTCGTCGAAGACGATGACGTCCGAGAGCCGTCCCTCCATGGCCAAGCCCGCCCAGACAGGAGATTCCAGGCTGATCACGCGGGTGTGCGCGTAAGCCACGTCGGCGGCGACCTTGGCGCAGGCCTTGGCCCCTTCCTGCGCGGCTTCCTTCAGGCTCTCCAGCGCTGTGACCTGCACGCCGCCCATGAAGCCTTCGCCCATCCAGGGCATAAGGTCGGCCATGTCGGCCGGCGCGTGCACGCACGCCAGTTCGGCCTGGAACGCGGCGGCCAGCTTGGCGGCCGATTGCACGACGGCTTGGTCGTGCGCGGCGCCCGCGAGGGGAACCATTATTCTCGCCCAGCTCATGATCGAACTCCCTTTAGGGGCATTTCCACAGATGACGGCGACCAACACATTGATCTTTCTCAACCGATGGGTCAGTCAACCACCTTCACCGTGAGGAACGATCTCGTGGCCAAAGGGCTGCATAAGGGCAAACCGCCCCGCGCATGGCAGAGGATGCTGTCGGGGCGCCGTCTCGACCTGCTCGATCCGTCGCCGATGGATATCGAGATCGAGGACATCGCCCATGGCCTGGCCCGCGTCGCGCGCTGGAACGGCCAGACGGTTGGCGACCACGGCTTCTCGGTTGCCCAGCACAGTCTGGTGGTCGAAGAGATCGCCGCCCATATCAAACCCGACCTCGAGCCGCGCTGGCGGCTAGCGGCCCTGCTTCACGACGCCAGCGAGTACGTGATCGGCGACATGATCAGCCCGTTCAAGGCTGCGCTGGGCGTCAGCTACAAGGATTTCGAGGCCCGGCTGGAGGATGCGATCCACATCCGCTTCGGCCTGCCCGTCAAGACGCCTGCCCCGATTAAGAAGCTGATCAAGCAGGCCGATCGCGCCTGCGCCTTCTTCGAGGCCACCCAGCTGGCGGGGTTCGAGCACGGCGAGTCCCTGCAGATCTTCGGCGCGCCGCCGGCGGGCTACGACCTGCGTATCGTGCCCCTGCCCCCGTTCGAGGCCCAGGCGCGCTACGTTCAGCGTTTCCACGTGCTGTCGCGCGCGGCGGGATACGAGTCCGCCCCAGGCGAGGCGTTCGAGACGGAATGAGCATATCGGTCGTCATCGGTCTTTCGGCGGTGGTCGTCGCGATCCGCGACGGGGACGCCGTCGTCCTGACCGTGCGACCTCACGACGCCATCACCGACGTCGCCTCCCCGCTCTCCGGCCTGCCCTTCGGCCCCTTCGATCCCGAGACGCATCGCACGTTCGAGTTGGGCCTGCGCGCCTTCGTGACCGCGCAGACCCGGTTCCAGCTCGGCTATGTCGAGCAGCTCTACACCTTCGGCGACAAGGGCCGCGACGCCCCGCGGGCCGAGGTCGGGGCCGGCGCGGCGCGCGTTGTCTCGGTCGGCTATCTGGGCCTGACGCCCAAGGCGGTCGACACCGACGCCCCTGACACCGCCTGGGCGCCGTGGAGCCGGTTCTTTCCCTGGGAGGATTGGCGCTCCGGCCGCCCGACCCTGCTGGACGAGGCCATCGCTCCGGCCTTGCGCCGCTGGGCCGGCGACGACGCGGGCAAATGGTCGCGCGCCCGCCTGGCCTTCGCGCTCGACGGCGCGCCGTGGAATGAAGAGCGCGTTCTGGAGCGCTACGAACTGCTCTACGAGGCTGGCCTCGCGCCAGAAGCCGCCCGCGACCGCGCCCGCGCCGACGGCCAGGACCCCGCCGAGCCCGAGGCGCTGTCGGCGGCGCTCGGCGAGCCGATGATCTCCGACCACCGCCGCATCCTGGCCACCGGCCTCTCGCGCCTGCGCGGCAAGATCAAGTACCGGCCCGTCGTGTTCGAGCTGACGCCCGAGGAGTTCACCCTGTCGACCCTCCAGCGCACGGTCGAGGCGATCGCCGGCGTCCCGCTGCACAAGCAGAACTTCCGCCGCGTGGTCGAGCGCGAGGAGCTGGTCGAGGGCCTGGGCCGTCTCGACGCCGAGACTGGCGGCCGGCCGGCCGAGCTGTTCCGCTTCCGTCGCGAGATGCTGGCCACGCGCCAAGCGACGGGACTTTCCCTGCCCCTGCTGCGTGACTGAGGCCTAGTCCACAACCAGGGTCCGGGCGAAGAACGGCAGCATGGCGGTATAGACCCGCCCGGTCTCGCCCCAGGTGCGATCGCCCCAACCGCCGACATATTCCTCGGCCTCGTGCGGCACCCCGAACTCGGTCAGCATGCGTGACAGCGCCTGGTCTGAAACGACGTGGTCGGGATTGGGGTCGTTGCGGCCCCAATCGAACTTCAGACCGCGCAAGGTTTTGAGGGCGTCGGCGTGACGCTGGACCTGCCGATCCAAGGGAAAGCTCCCGAAAAGCCGCGCGAGCTGCCGCGTGTCGATCTCCAGCCGGCCATCCACCTGACGCGCCGGCAGGTCGACGTAGAGCGGCGGCTTGTCGGGATTGGGCAGGTGAGCCTGGAAGATCGCGGTGAACAGCTGCGAGAACCCGTCGCTCTTCAGGTCGTCCAGTGACTTGGCGTTCTGCAGCAGCGCGAAGTTCGGCCGCGACAACATCGGTTGCAGGCCCGCGCCCGCGCCGACGGGATGCAGGGCATAGACCGCGCCGAACACGTCGGCATGGCGCATGCCCATGGCGATCGCGCCGTAACCTCCCATCCGATCGCCGGCGAGACCGCGACTGTCACGGCGCGCCAGGGTGCGGAACGTCTGGTCGGTCCAGCCCACCAGCTCGATAGCCAGAAAATCGTCCCACCGGCCGGTCACCGGCGAGCTGGTGTAGATCGAGCCTCCCAACGGCGTGCTGAAGTCCGCCGCGACCACGATGACGGGCGGTATCGCCTTGGCGGCGATCGCCTGGTCCAGCAGCTTGGCGAAGCCGTCGCGATCGAAGGCGGCTTTTTCGTCATCAAAGAGGTTGTGCAGGAAGTAGATCACCGGATAGCGGCGGCCCGAGGTTTCGTAGTCGGCCGGTAGATAGACCCGCGCGCGGCGCTGACCGCCGAGGCCCAGCTTGCTGCCCTCGAACGCCTTGGAAGCGACCGTGTAGTCGCGGACTTCGGCGAGCGTTGTGGACGTGGACATGACGACGATCAGGCCCGCCAGCAGCAGGCCCAGGAACCGAGGCATCGGAACGCTCCGTGCAAGCTTCGGGGAGAACGCCACTCAACCCAAGATCAGCACGGCGCAGTGAGGCTTTATTGCGGCGGCGTTTGCGTCTCGCGCGCCATTCGCGCCCGCCACTTGGCCTTCAGCGTGTGGGAGGTGTCGCGCGAGCCATTGGGGCTCCAGCCGGGTGGACCGAACACGTAGCCGATGACCTCGCGCGGAGACTTCGCCCCGGCCACGTCTCGACCGATCCCGACCCACTCGTGAAAAACGTTGTGCAGCAGGTTGAAGTTGCCGAGGTTCTTCACCGTGCCATAGCGACAGGGCTCCTCGTCGGTCTCCGGGATGAAGGTGCCGAACAGGCGATCCCAGATAATCAGGATGCCGGCGTAGTTGGCGTCCAGATAGCGGGCGTTGCGAGCGTGGTGGACGCGGTGATGCGAGGGCGTGTTGAACACCGCCTCGAACCAGCGCGGCATGCGCTTGATCGCCTCGGTGTGGATCCAGAACTGGTAGACGAGGCTGACGCCCTTCTGGATCGCAACCATGGCCGGCGGAAAGCCGATGAACGACAGCGGCAGCCACAAGAGCCAGGTCCCCGCCACGCCGCCGGTCCAGGTCTGACGCAGCGCGGTCGAGAGATTGTAGTGCGTCGAGGTATGGTGGTTGACGTGGCTGGCCCACCAGAACCGTCGCTCGTGGGCGATCCGGTGGAACCAGTAGTAGGTCAGGTCCTCCAGCAGGAAGACCGCGACCCAGGCCCAGACCGCCGTCATCGGGATCGTGAAGATCCGATGGTTCCAGACCCAGATCGTGGCGGCGAAGATCACCCCGCCAAACAGGATTCCCGCCACCGTGCTGCCCAGACCCATGGTCAGGGACATGGCGGTGTCGCGGGTCTCGTAGTTCGCCTTGGCCTTGCCGAAACGGCCGAGCAGGATTTCCAGGACAATGGCCAACACGAAGAACGGGATCGCCAGCTGAACGGGATCAAAGGAAGGCTTCAGCATCAGGCGAGCTCCCTGGGCGGCCAGACGTCGTCGGAGACGGCGAAGACGGGACGACCATCGCCCACGCGAAGAGCAAGACGTCCCTTCGCGGGACGAACCGCCGAGACGGCGCTCCAGGGCGCTTCCCGGGCGACATAGCCGTCTCCGCGTCGCCAGATCACCAGCGCCTCGTCTCTAGCCCGCGCGATCAGGCCGGCGCCATCGGCGGCGATCCAGACCGAGCTTGGCTTGTGATCGGGAAACTCGACGGCCAGAAGCGCCCTGGCCGCATCGGCGTCGAGCGGCGGCGTGGGTCGCGCCGCGCCAAGCCAGGCCGCGACAGCCACCAGCAAGGCGACGGCCACGACCGAGCCACCCAGCTGAATCAACAGCGCCTTGTCCAAAACCGACGCGCCTCCCTTTATCTTATTGTCGTTTAGATTGGAGGGCGTCGCAGGCCGTCGTCAAGCACGAGGCTCAACCGTCCAAGCCAAAAGAAAACGGCGCGCCCCGGAGGACGCGCCGCTCTCTGGATCTTGCGATCAGGGCTAGAAGTGACGGACGTAGCCGACCGACACCGTGTTCGAGCTCAGGTCGCTCTTGGTGTATTCGGACTTGGTCCAGTCGGCGCGGATGCCGTTCTTGCCGTCGAACTTGTACTCGGCGCCGACGCCGTAGTTCCAGCTCTCGCGGCTACCGTCGAAATCGGTGGCGGCGGGGTTCTTGGTCTCGAACTTGGTCGTGCCGTAACCGACGCGGGCCAAGAGGTCGAGATTGGGGCTCACGGGCAGGTAGCCGACGGCGTAGGCGGCCGCCTGATGCTCCATCTTCACCTTGGCCGCGCCCGGCGCATAGACGGTGTCGCCATCGACGCCGCCGGCCAGCTCGCCTTCGACGCCAAAATTAGGCGTAAACTTGGCGCCGACGCGCCCTTGAATTGCACCGGTGTCGGCGCCGCGCGTCCGAGTTTGGCCATAGTTGACCGAACCATAGACGTCGGTCGAATTCTGGGCTTGAGCGAACATCGGGACCGCGAGAACCGAACCCGCGACCAGGGTAGTGGCGATGAGAGTCTTCATTTTTATACTCCTATTCTACGCGTACTCTTTGCTCCCTCAGCCAGCCTAGGGCTAAGCGGATAACGCGGCGGGCATGCGGCGGTTCACGGTCCCGTTTGGGGCCATTGCGTGTCGAACCGGAAAAGGCGCTGGATGACGGGGCTGGCTTCCGTGCTATCTACGGCGTCAAACAAACGTCAGAACGCGAGCCCGCCCGAGACAGGACGAGGCTCGCGCGTATCATCGGGACCGCCGTCTTGCCGCAAGCCGTCATCGCCGCCACGGGGCTGTTCACCCCGCCCCACAGCATCTCCAACGCCGAACTGGTCGAGGCCTTCAACACCTTCGTCGAGCGCTTCAACGCCGCCAACGCCGAGGCCATCGCGGCCGGCGACGTGGTCGCTCTCGCCCCTTCCTCGCCCGAGTTCATCGAGAAGGCGTCGGGCATCAAGTCGCGCTTCGTGATGAACAAGTCCGGGATCGTCGATCCGGAGGTCATGCGTCCGATCCTCCCCGAGCGGCCGAACGACGAAATCTCGATCCTGGCCGAGATGGCGGTCGAGGCCGCCAAGCAGGCGATCGAACGCTGGGGCAAGCCTGTCAGCGAAATCGGCGCGGTGATCTGCGCCGCCTCGAACATGCAACGCCCCTACCCGGCCATGGCCATCGAGATCCAGCAGGCCCTGGGCATCGAGGGCTTCGCTTTCGACATGAACGTGGCCTGCTCGTCGGCCACCTTCGGCATCAAGACCGCCGCCGACTTCGTCACGACCGGCAGCGCCAAGGCCGTGCTGATGGTCAATCCCGAGATCTGCTCGGGCCACCTGAACTTCAAGGACCGCGACAGCCACTTCATCTTCGGCGACGTGGCGACCGCGGTGATCGTCGAGGACGCGGATCAGGCCACGAACGGCTGGGAGATCCTGGGCACGCGCCTGAAGACCCAGTTCTCGAACAACATCCGCAACAACTTCGGCTTCCTGAACCGCGCCGCGCCGGAAGGGATCGACGCCAAGGACAAGCTGTTCGTCCAGGAAGGCCGCAAGGTGTTCCGCGAGGTGGTGCCCATGGTCAGCGAGATGATCATCGAGCACGCCCGGGACCTAGGCCTGGATCCCTCGACCCTGAAGCGCCTGTGGCTGCACCAGGCCAACATCAACATGAACGAGATGATCGGCCGCAAGGTGCTGGGTCGCGACCCGGCGCCCGGCGAGAACGTCATCATCCTGGACGAATACGCCAACACCAGCTCGGCCGGCTCGATCATCGCCTTCCACACGGCCAATGACGACTTCCAGCCGGGCGAGACGGGCCTGATCTGCAGCTTCGGCGCGGGCTATTCGGCCGGCACGGTGTTCGTGCGCAAGCGCTAGACGTTTGGCGTCTCGCGAGATGGCGGCGCGCGTTCGGACTGGCGAACGGCGCGCGCCCGTATAGAACTGCGCGAGAGTGTTTCGCCCAAGGGTCCTTCGATGCGATTCCCCGCCCGCCGCGCCGTCGTTTCCGGCCTAGGCCTCGCCCTGCTGGCCGCCTGCGCCAAAAAGCCGGAGGCCGCCGGCGGCGGCTGGGAGCGGATCAAGGCGTCCGGGACCTTGCGCATCGGCCTGGAGGGCACCTATCCGCCATTCAACTTCCAAGGGGCCGACGGTCAGCTCACCGGCTTCGAGGTCGACTTCGCCAAGGCGCTTGCCGCGCAACTGGGCCTGAAGCCCGAGTTCCGCCCCGCGCCGTTCGCGGGCCTTCTTGGGGCCCTGGAGTCCGGGCGCGTCGACGTCGTGATCAACCAGATCACCATCACGCCCGAGCGCAAGGTCAAGTACGACTTCTCCGAGCCCTACACGATCTCGGGCATCCAGATCATCACCCTGAAGGCCAAGCCCGGCCCCAGCAAGCCGGGAGAACTGGCCGGCAAGAAGGTCGGCGTGGGCCTGGGCACCAACTACGAGCAATGGCTGCGCGCCAACGTGCCCACGGCCGACGTGCGCACCTATGATGACGATCCCACCAAGTACCAGGACCTGAAGGCCGGCCGGATCGACGCGGTGCTGAACGATCGCCTGGTCGCCGCCGATTTCATCAAGACCTCGCCCGAGTTCGTCGCCTCCGGCCCGCCTTTCGCGGCGCAGGGCGCGGGCGTGGCCATGAAGAAGGACGCCGCGCTCAAGGTCATCATCGACCAGGCGATCGACGCCCTGCGCGCGAGCGGCAAGCTCACCGCCCTGTCGCGACAGTGGTTTGGCGTGGACGTCACCCGCTAGGCATGGACACCGGCCTCGATCTTCTGCGCCAATCCGCGCCGCTGCTGCTGAAGGGCGCGGGCTATACGGTCCTGTTGAGCATCATCGGCATGGGCGTGGGCGTCGCGCTGGGCTTTGTCCTGGCGCTCATGCGCCTGTCGCGATCGCCGCTACTGCGTTGGCCCGCCAGCGTCTACGTCTCGGCGTTCCGGGGCACGCCGCTCCTGGTGCAGCTGTTCCTGATCTATTACGGCCTGCCGCAGTTCGGGATCGAGATGCCCGCCCTGGCGGCCGCCGGGATCGGCTTCTCGCTCAATGTCGCGGCCTATGCCTGCGAGATCCTGCGCAGCGCCATCGCCGCGGTCGACAAGGGTCAGTGGGAAGCCGCGACCGTGCTCGGCATGAGCCGGAGCCAGACCCTGCGCCGGGTGATCCTGCCCCAGGCGGCCCGCACCGCGGTCGCCCCCCTGTCGAACAGCTTCATCAGCCTGGTCAAGGACACCTCCCTGGCCGCCACGATCCAGGTGCCGGAGCTGTTCCGCCAGACGCAGCTGATCACCGCGCGGACGTACGAGATCTTCACGATGTACCTGGCCGCCGCGGCCATCTACTGGATCGTCTCGACCGTGTTGGCCGCCGCCCAGCACCGCCTGGAGCGCCGCGCCTCGGAGGGCCGCCGATGAGCGCGATCAACGCCAGAGGCCTGCGGAAAAGCTTCGGCGCGACACCCGTGCTGGCCGGGGTCGACCTGACCGTTTCGCCTGGCGAGGTGGTGGCGATCATCGGCCCCAGCGGTTCGGGCAAGAGCACCCTGCTACGATGCCTGGCGGGTCTGGAGCCATTGAACGGCGGCGATCTGACGATCGCGGGCGTGACGGCCGGCGGCAAGGCGCCGCTGGCCAAGGCTCTGAACGGCCGCGTCGGCTTCGTCTTCCAGGCGTTCAACCTCTTTCCGCACCGCACCGCGCTGGAGAACGTGATCGAAGGGCCGGTGGTGGTCCGCAAGGCGCCGCCTGCCGAAGACCGCGCCAAAGGCCTGGCGCTGCTCGACAAGGTCGGCCTGTCCGACCGCGCCGACGCCTATCCGGCCGCGTTGTCCGGCGGTCAGCAGCAGCGCTGCGCCATCGCCCGAGCGCTCGCCATGGACCCCGAGGTCATCCTGTTCGACGAGCCGACCTCGGCCCTCGACCCCGAACTGGTCGGCGAGGTCCTGGCCGTGATCCGCGACCTGGCGGCCGAGCGAAGGACCATGGTTATCGTCACCCACCAGATGGATTTCGCGCGCGATGTCGCGGACCGCACGATTTTCATGGACGGCGGCGTGATCGTGGAGCAAGGACCTTCACGCTCGCTTCTCGCCTCGCCGCGCGAGGAGCGGACGAGGCGTTTCCTGGCAAGATCGGGCGTGCTGCGGTAGTTTCTTGGTAGCCATAATTTGGCCCACGGGACGCTTCACGACCTGTGCGTCTACGCCGAGTGTTTCCCATGGCGAGGACCGCGTGAAGCCTTACATCGAACTCAAGGGCGCCTCGGGCGCCGTTTACCGTTACAAGCTCGCCGACAACGGCGACCCGGCGACCACGATCGCCGGCAACTACGTCTATCTGGATTCCAAGGGAACCGTGGTGTTCGCGGGCGAGGCCAACAATCTCGTCGACGCCAAGAACCGCTGGTCCGAGGCCTACGCCCGCCATGGCGCGACGTGGTTGTACACCCGGCTCAACGTCTCGGGCGCGTCGCGCGCGGACGAATATTCCGACATCGTGATCGCCCTGCAGCCGGTGATGAACAAGTCAATCTGAGCCCGGTGGCTGCGGACGGGCCCGGACGCGGCTAGGATCGCGGCGGATGCGCCCGGAGATTCTCTTTCCCCTGTTCAGCTCGGTGTCCACGCTCAAGGGCGTGGGCCCGCGCGTCGCGCCGCTTGTCGAAAAGCTGGCGGGGCCGATCGTGCGGGACGTGCTGTTCACCGCCCCAACGGGGCTGATCCGGCGAAGCGTCACGACGGTGGACCAGGCGGTGGAGGGACAGGTCCAGACCTTCGTCGTCACGATCGACGCCCACCAGCCGCCGCATCGCCTTGGCCACCCGTGGAAAATCCGCGCATGGGACGGCACGGGCTTCCTGACGCTGATCTGGTTCAAGGGGCATGGCCCGCACCTGGAGCGCCAGCATCCCAAGGGCGCGCGACGGGCGGTCAGCGGCAAGGTGGAACGGCCGGAAGGCTTCGCCTCCGAACTGCAGATCGCCCATCCCGACTACATCGTCGCCGAGGATCGCGCCGCCGACATCCCCGAGGTCGAGACCGTCTATCCGGCCACCGCCGGCCTGCCCTCGCGCACCTTCCGCAAGTTCGCCCTCGAAGCCCTGGAGCGCGCGCCGGAGCTACCGGAATGGCAGGACTCCGCCTGGCGGGAGCGCGAACGCTTGCCAGGCTGGCGCGAGGCGCTAGCGGCTCTGCACGCGCCCGCCAGCGAAGCGGATCTTTCGCCGCTGGCCCGTCCGCGCCGGCGGCTGGCCTATGACGAGCTCCTGGCCCACCAGTTGGCCCTCGCCCAGCGCAAGGCCTCGCGACGCGCCCATCCGGGTCCGCTCATTCCGGCTGGATCGCTGTCCGAAGCGGCCGAGAAGGCCCTGCCCTTCAAGCTGACCGGCGCGCAGATCCGATCGCTGTCGGAAATCCGCGGCGATCTTCTCTCGGGCGAACGGATGAGCCGGCTGCTGCAGGGTGATGTCGGTTCGGGCAAGACGGTGGTCGCCATGCTGGCCATGGCCGACGCCGCCGGCGCGGGTCTGCAGTCGGCCTTGATGGCGCCGACCGAAATCCTGGCGCGCCAGCACTTCGAGACCATCGCGGCGCCGCTGGAGGCGCTGGGCCTGTCGGTGATCCTGCTGACCGGGCGCGACAAGGGCGCGGGCCGAACCGCCAAGCTAGCGGGCCTGGCCGACGGGACCCACCACATCGCGGTTGGCACCCACGCGCTTTTCCAGGACGACGTCGTCTTCAAGGCCCTGGCGCTGACCATCATCGACGAGCAGCACCGCTTCGGCGTCAACGAGCGTCGCCGATTGCAAGACAAGGGCCCGCCCGACGTCGACTGGGGCGTCCATCTGCTGGCGATGTCGGCGACGCCGATCCCGCGCACGCTCGAGCTGACCGTGTTCGGCGACCTAGACGTCTCGCGCATCGACGAGAAGCCGCCGGGGCGCACGCCGGTCGCCACCCGCGCCGCGCCGACCCCGCGCGTGCCCGAGATCGTCGAGCGCCTGCGCGCGGCGATCGCCAGCGGCGCTCAGGCCTTCTGGATCTGCCCGCTGGTCTCGGAGTCCGACAAGGTCGACTTGCGCGCGGCCGAGGATCGGGCCGCCGACCTCGCCCGTCATCTGCCTGGCGTCGGCCTCGTACACGGCCAGATGCCGCCGGCCGAGAAAGACGCTGTCATGCAGCGCTTTGTCGATGGCGAGGTCAGCGTGCTGGTCGCAACGACGGTGGTCGAGGTCGGGGTCAATGTGCCCAACGCCAGCATCATGGTCATCGAGCACGCCGACCGCTTCGGCCTGGCCCAGCTGCACCAGCTGCGGGGCCGCGTGGGTCGGGGCACGCGCGAGAGCTCTTGCGTGCTGCTCTACGATCCGCCGCTATCGGAAGTGGCCCAGAAGCGCCTGGACATCCTGCGCCGTAGCGACGACGGCTTCGAGATCGCCGAGAAGGACCTGGAGTTGCGCGGCGGCGGTGATCCGCTGGGCCTGAAGCAGAGCGGCTTCCCCGCCTATCGGCTGGCCGATCCCGTGGCGCACCGGGACCTGATCGCCGTCGCGGCCGACGACGCCCGCCTGATCCTGGCGCGCGACCCCGAGCTCGCCTCGCCGCGAGGCCAGGCGCTGCGGATGCTGCAGGAGCTGTTCGACTGGAAGCCGGCCTCTTCGCTAAACGAGGCGGGTTAGTGCGCCGCCGCGCCCTTGCGGTGATGCCAAAGGTGCAGGACCCCCGCCAGGACGCCGCCGATCGCGAGGCCGACGACCGCCGAGCCTAGCGCGAAGGCCAGCCAGCCGGTCACCGCGCCGACGCCTGGCGCCTGTCCGGCCCAGTGCGAGAAGCCTTCGACCCAATGAGGCACGGGCGTCAGGTGGAACTTCTCAAGGCCGTGGACAATGATGCCTCCGCCCACCCAAAGCATGGCGGCCGTGCCGACCACGGTCAGAGCTTCCATCGTCCAGGGCATGGCCTTGACCAGCCCCCGGCCAAAGCCTCGCAGACTCTGAACCTTGCCACGCGAAAGGTGCAGGCCGATGTCGTCCATCTTCACGATCAGGGCGACCACGCCATAGACGCCGATGGTCAGCAGAACGCCGACCAGCGCCAAGGCCCCAGCTTGAATGCCGAGCGGCTTGTCGGAGACGTCAGCCAGCGCGATGGCCATGATCTCAGCCGAGAGAATGAAATCGGTACGGATGGCGCCGGACACCTTCTGCTTTTCTAGCTCCGGCCCGCTCAGCGCCAGGTCCTCGACCGCCTCGCCTTCGTGTTCGGGCGTGAAGGCTTCCAGGATCTTCTCGGTCGCCTCGAACGCCAGATAGGCGCCGCCGCACATCAGGATCGGCGTCACCGCCCACGGCGCGAACGCCGACAGCAGCATGGCGCCGGGCAGCAGGAACAGGAGCTTGTTGCGCAGCGAGCCCAGCGCGATCTTCCAGACGATCGGCAGCTCGCGGTCGGGCGTGAAGCCCATGGCGTAGCCGGGCGTGACGGCCGTGTCGTCGACGACCACGCCCACGGCCTTCGAGCCGGCCTTGCCGGCCGCCCCCGTCACGTCGTCCAGCGAAGCGGCGGCCAGCTTGGTGATGCCGGCGACGTCATCGAGCAGCGCGGCGAGACCGGAGGGCATGGAAAATCCTGAAAAGCGAATGGTGGTCCCGTGCCTAAGGCGCGCCGGGCTCGCCGTAAAGACGAGGAGCTCTTGCGTGACGCCGGGTCAAGGCTGGAAGCTGGCCCGCCATGGATGTCTCCGCCGCCCTGGACCGCCTCGCCCCGCGCCTGTCGCCCGCCGCGACCGGCGCCCGGAACGCCCGTCGATTGTCAGGCGGCGCCAGCCTGGAAACCTGGGCCTTCGACCTGGACGACGGGACGCCGCTGATCCTGCGCCGACGGCCGGACGGCGCCTTGCCGCGGGACACTGCCCTGCCCCTCGCCAGCGAGGCCGCCCTCATCCGCGCCGCCGACGCGGCGGGCGCGCCGGCCCCTAGCGTCGTCCACGTCTGCGAACCCGAAGACGGCGTCGGCGAGGCCTATGTCATGCGTCGCCTGGAGGGCGAAACGCTGGGCCGACGGATCGTCCGGGACGAAGCCTTCGCGAACATCCGTCCGGGCTTGGCCCGCCGTTGTGGCGAGGTCCTGGCCCGCATCCACGCCATTCCAACGGCGGGATTGCCGCCGCTCGCCACCTCCGACGCGCGAGGCGAGCTGGCGCGCTACGAGGGGCTTTATCGGCAGATGGGCGCCCAGCGCCCGATCCTGGAGGCGGCGTTCCGTTGGTTGGAGAGCATCGCTCCGCCGCCGCCTGATCGCTCCGTGCTGGTGCACGGCGACTTCCGAAATGGCAATCTGATGATCCACCCAGAGAATGGTCTGGTCGGTGTTCTTGACTGGGAGCTGGCCCATCTTGGCGACCCCGCCGAGGACCTCGGCTGGATGTGCGTCAACTCCTGGCGGTTTGGCGAATGGCGCAAGCCCGTCGGCGGCTTTGGCGACTATGCCGACCTGTTGGCCGGCCATGGCGGCGATATCCCGCTGGAGCGGGTGAAATTCTGGCAGGCGCTGGGCTCGCTGAAATGGGGTGTGATGTGCCTGATGATGTATCAAAGCTTCGCGACCGGCGCCGATCGCTCGATCGAGCGCGCCATGATCGGACGGCGAACCAGCGAGACCGAGATCGATCTGGTCGCTCTGATGGAGGCCGCATGATCAGCCATCCGACCGCCGCCGAGTTATCCGAGGCGATCGCCGCCTTCGACGCGGAAGCGGCCACGCCGGGCGACGCCCGCCACGCGTTCCTCGCCCGCGTCGCCGACAACGCCCGGGCCACCGTGGCCCGCGAGGCAGAGCTTGGCGCGCGGCTGGAGGCCGAAGCGATCGAGCGCCTCAAAGTGCTGCTTGGACTGGATGGCGACTTCGCCGCGCTCAACGCGGCTCTCTGCGAGGCGTTATACCGTGGGGAGATTTCGCCCAGAGATCCGGCCGTGTTGGCCCACCTGCGCGCCACGGCCATCGGACAGATCCGGATCGACCAGCCGACCTATGGTGGCCTTGAGGCTCTACTGGCGGCCGGTTAGGGCCACGCCCGCCACGCTCTTGCTACGCTCCAAGGCGTCGGCCTCGAGGTCGGCGTAGAACAGATTGAAGGCGTCGACCTTGCGGCGGTCGGCCCACGAACCGCTGTCGCGCAGCGAGCTCGACTTCGGCTTGCTGGTGCGCAGGATCCCGTTCTCGCAGCGCGCCGACACCTGCCGCTGCAGGAACGGCGGGCGAGCGCCCCAGTCGAGCCCGGTGGCGTTGGTCGCGCCCAGGTTCAGCCGAGCCGGCGCGCGCTCCAATGAGGTTCCACCCAGCAGCGGATTGAAGCAAAGCGGCGCGCGCCCCTCCAAGTTCACCAACTGGTCCGACGGGTCCCAGATCAGCGATCGGCCGATCAGTTCCTGCACCCGTTGGAAATCCCCCTC
>ERZ1034427.111-NODE-111-length-18482-cov-33.103815_pt1 | contig 18482 bp, 19 predicted proteins | sample MGYA00520607_ERZ1034427 | MGnify/ENA primary metagenome ERZ1034427 (study PRJEB33736, sample SAMEA104288489) | Azolla caroliniana | place: Brazil | collected 1987 | study: EMG produced TPA metagenomics assembly of the PRJEB19522 data set (Is there foul play in... | reverse complement strand
CAATCACCAATCACCAATCACCAATCACCAATCACCAATCACCAATCACCAATTAAAAATTATGGAAGTAATACCAGCAATTGATTTATTAGAAGGTCGTTGTGTACGACTATATAAAGGCGACTACGCACAATCGCAAGTATTCAGCGAACACCCTGTGGAAGTTGCGAAAATGTGGGCAGACCAAGGTGCAACGAGATTACACTTAGTTGATTTAGATGGTGCTAAAGCAGGTAAAATCGTTAACCTAGTAGCAATTGAAGCTATCAGTAATGCTATTTCAGTACCAATTGAAGTAGGTGGAGGATTGCGCGATCGCTCTAGTGTACAACAATTATTTAATCTCGGTGTACAATGGTCAATCCTGGGAACAGTCGCTGTAGAACAACGCCAGCTAGTCCAAGAACTTTGTCAAGAATTTCCCCAACAGATTATCATCGGTATAGATGCCCGTAAAGGACTAGTAGCAACTCGCGGTTGGTTAGAAACCTCAACAGTTTTAGCTACCCAACTCGCTACCCAAATGCAAGAATTAGGTGCAGCAGCCATCATTTACACTGACATCAACCGTGATGGTACCCTAGAAGGCCCCAACTTAGACGCATTACGAGAACTCGCTGCAGCAATTTCCATACCTGTCATCGCTTCTGGTGGTGTTAGTTCTCTCACCGACTTGTTGAGTTTATTAGCCCTAGAACCCCAAGGTGTCACAGGTGTAATAGTTGGTAAAGCCTTGTATACTGGGGATATTGATCTGAAAGAAGCATTACGTGCGATCGGATCAGGACGCATTCAAGATATTCCACCCAATCTAAATTTTTCTAGCTTCGCTTGATTTAGTCTCATCAGTAATATATCATAGACTTCTAGAATGATTTATCTCCCTAGTGTAGGTAAAATAGTTAATAACTTTACAGATAAATCTAATGTCTAACCAGAAAGTCCACTCCAATCAAAATTCCCAAAAAGCACAAATAAACAAAACCGCTAAAAGCAAAAGACCACAACCACCCAACGGACTAGGAAAACCAAAGACAGAATAAATCAATTGAAAATTCAAAATAGTGCCTCCGGCAGGCTACCGCCAACAAAATTCAAAATAAATGTAGAGTCGCAAGTATAATCACATCTCTACATTTGTTTTAATAATGGGATGTTCCCCCTACTTTATTTATTCTTTACCTGACTCTTAGCCTGTTCTAAAGCTATTTCCTTAATAGCCTGATAAGAATTGAGATTAGAAGTTCCTTCAATAGGTTTAATAGCCAAATCCTGAACTTGTTTTAATGCCGATTCTAATTGTTTTGATAAATTTTGTAATCGTGTTTCCTGATTAGTAATAGTTAGTTCTAAAGATTGCAACCTTTCTTCATAAAGACGCTTTTGTCCTTCCACTTCTTTAGCATACAAATCAGCCTTAACCTTAGCCTGATAACTGGCAATACCTTTACCTTCTTCCGTAGCTTTTTCAATAGCTGCTTCTTTCTCTTTGGGAAAAGCTTCTACCTTAGTCTTCAATTCTTCAAATTGTTTTTCCCGCTCAGAAATAGCTTTTTCTCTTACAGTCCATTGTTTTTGCGTTTCTTGTTGCAATTCTCTGAATTCTTTATATATATAAAAACTTCTCCTGTTGTGCATATTCATCACTGGCTAATTTTCGCTGGAGTTCTAAATCATATTTATACTCGGCTGTATCCCGTTGTCTAGTCCTATTCAGATTATCATTGCGTTCTTTAATTATCCGTTGCTGTTATTCCTGTTCCTTTGTCCAAGTATTCTTAAGTTCTAATATTTCTTGCGATAAAACTTCATAACGTTCGTTATACTCTTCGTGATAAGCCTTTTCATTATTATCGTAAGACTCTAAGACTCAATGAGAGTATCTAAAATATCTTCAGATATCTCTAAATTATGCAGTTGCACTAATTGTTGAATTTCATTGTTTACAGATTCCCCAATTTGTGACAACCGAGAAGCTTTTGTACTTAACTGTTGCGATAATTCATTAGCAGCACTACCAAAGCCCAGTTGAATTTTTACCAAATTTTCAATGGTATTATTCATTTTTTGCTGAATACATACTATTAGGCTGTATCATAGCTATTTTAGGTTCTGTTTGAGCTTCTACTTTGGGCCTTTCTTTCGATACAGTTTGAGATTCCTTGTGTGCTTGTTCCAGTTGATTTTTCAAAGATGCTTGTTCTTTCGCTAACTCCTCATAAGCTTGAAGAATTTCGGGTTTTATGTTTTTCTCAGTTGGCTTTTTAGCTGACATAATTAACCTGTAAAAAATTCAAAATACTTAACCTACAATTCAGCTAATTGTCCTGTGTGATGGGTATCTTGCCCGTCCTAATTATGCAAGATTAATGTCAAAAACCTTATTTAGCATTATTGGAAGTGCTATTAAAAGCTCTCATTGCTAAGTCTTGGGCTTGGTTGAGCGCAGTTTGTAGCTGAGGTTGCTTCTGAATTGTTTCATCCAGAGATTGAATTTTAGCTTCATAACTGTGTTTAGTAGACTCCCATTCTTTTTCAAATAGATCAGCGTCAACTTTCGCTTTTTGACTGGTGTCTTTGATAGCTTCTTCCGTGGCTTTTTTAATTGCTTCTTCCAGTTCTATCGAAAATGCTGTCACCTTCTGTTGATATTCCGGAAATAGAGGCTGTTTTTCAGTGAGATTTTTTTCTCGTTCTGCCCAGTCTTTATTTTTTTGTTATGTAGTTTCTTGTATTTCTAGTTCTAAGTTGCGTGTTTTAGCTTGATAGGTATCTGTATTAAGTTTGCGTGTTGTTTCTAATTTATATTGATATTCTTCCTGTTCCTGCTGACGTTCTTTAGCTAATAACTCATTGTAAGTTTGCAGTTTCTCCTCAAATCCTGCGTGTTATTTTTGCTATTCTTTACGTTTTTGAGCAATTTCCTTTTGTAAGGCTTACCTTCTATTAGTTTAGTAGTGTTTTGTTCTAAAATTATTAATTTCTCTTGATGCTCTTGAGTAAAAATATCTAAAGTATCGGCAACAATTCTAGTTTGCTGTAACTCTTGCAGTCGTTCGTTTACTTTCAATTACTATCGCTTGATTAAGTCCATCTAATTTAGAATTTTCTTGAGCTAATTTTTGTGAAAGTGCATTAATAATCGAACCAAATTATAATTGTAAATCAGCTAAACCTTTAACAATACTATCAACGGTGTATGTAGACGCTGCTGTTAAAATTTCTTGGTTTTTGGCTTTTTCAGCTTCTTCTTGTTTTGTAGCTATTTTGGATTCTAGTTTTCTTCTTTCTGTACGAATTAGTTGAAATGCTTGCACTAATTGTTGTTTGCTGTCTTTGATTGTACCTGTGGTCATCAGTTTCAATTCCTATAAAAAGTGCTGATTACATGGGTAATAAAACATACCCTATGCAGATATGAGGGAAAGGGAGATGCGGGAGGTGAGGAGAGAAATCAATTAAAAATTTCTTTCTATGTCTCTTCTGTCTCCTGAACTTTTTAGTAGTATTACTCTTTAGTAGTATTTTCGTAGTAAGATTTTACTTAAGCAGTTTGTGATTGTCAAGAGAAAATCTCAGTTATCCGGGATAAATACGCAAAGTCGTGGAAAATACAGCAGGAGTCAGGAGTCAGGAGTAAAACTCTCTTGCTGTCTAGGTTTCAATTTAGATTCTGTACCTCATTGATCTGCAATCTGCTGTACTTGTCCGCTGGTTAGGAAATGTGATTTATGATATACTCAATTTGTCATATTCAATACAATCTGTGAAAAATAGATCCTCTGGAATCAATCTGGATGATGGGCAGTTACGGAATTCTCAATACAAGCACAGTCTCAACCTCTTGTGTTATCATGTATACCAGTCAAATAAGTAAATATTCTGCCAAAGCGGATCTCGGTCAAACCAGCCGCATTCTAGTAGTTGAAGATGAAGAACTCATCCGGGAAATGCTAGTTGTGGCTTTGGAAGGAGAGGGTTATGAGATTATTACTGCTGCTGATGGCCGCGCAGCTGTGGAATTTCTCAAAAGTTGCGAATCTAATTCCGGGGAATCACCTTTTGATTTGGTGGTTTTGGATTTAATGCTACCGCAGATTAATGGACTGGATATTTGCCGCTTGCTGCGTCATCAAGGTAATGCTGTACCGATTTTGATGCTCAGTGCTAAGGGTAGTGAAACTGACAGAGTTCTAGGTTTAGAGGTTGGTGCAGATGATTACTTAACGAAACCTTTTAGTATGCGGGAGTTGGTGGCTCGCTGTCGCGCTTTACTGCGTCGTCAACGTTTAAGTAATTTGCCGCTGATACCTGTACTCAAGTATAAAGAGATTAGTTTAAATCCTCAAGAGTGTCGTGTGTTGGTTCGTGGCAAAGAGGTAAATCTATCACCAAAAGAATTCCGCTTGCTGGAACTGTTTATGAGTTATGCTCGTCGGGTATGGTCACGGGAGCAACTGCTAGATCAGGTTTGGGGTCCAGATTTTGTTGGTGATAGTAAAACTGTAGATGTTCATATCCGCTGGTTGCGGGAAAAGTTAGAGCACGACCCCAGCCATCCAGAATATATTGTGACTGTGAGAGGTTTTGGCTATAGATTTGGCTAATTGGTAAATATAGTTGTTAGTTTTTAGTAATTACAAAATAACTAACGACTCAAATGCTTTTATTGGGATTTGTGCTGGGTTTGGCAGTGGGTTTTGGTTTTTGGCTTTGGCAACAGATTCAACTCAACAGGTATTTGGAGCGAGTTCTCCAGCCTCTGGGCTCCCATTCTGGTAAGATAGGGTTGCCGCTGCTTCCCTGCTTGCGACAGGAAATGTCAACTGTGAAGCAACAGCACCAAGATTTGCAGTTATCATTGCAAACCTATAAGGAACTGCTAGATTTTGCTCCGTTGGGATATTTGCAAGTAGATGAAGAAAACCAACTATTGTGGTGTAATCAGCAGGCTAGGGAAATATTACATCTTCACAGGTGGCAACCGGGACAGGTGCGTTTGTTGCTGGAGTTGGTAAGATCCTATGAATTGGATCAGTTAATTGAACAAACTCGTGATTGGCAAAAGCCGCAAGTGCGAGAATGGATTTTTCATCCTTCTCTTGATAATCCTAAGGCGATGTTGGAGTTAAAGCCTTTAGCTTTACAGGCTTTTACCTTGCCTTTGCCTCAAAGAGAGGTGGGAGTATTTTTAGAAAATCGTCAACCATTGCTGGATATGAATCACCAGCGTGATCGGTCTTTTTCTGATCTAGCCCATGAACTGAGAACACCTTTAACTTCCATTCGGTTGGTAGCGGAAACTCTGCAAACACGGTTAGAACCACCCTTAGACCGTTGGGTTAACCGCTTGATGCAGGAAGTTGACCGGCTGATTAATTTGGTGCAAAGCTGGTTAGAACTGACGGAAATAGAAACTAATTCGACGATGGTGCTGAATCTGGAATCGGTGGATGTGCGATCACTCATTGCATCGGTTTGGGAAACAATAGAACCATTAACACAAAATCAGCATTTAAGTATTTCTTATACTGGAACACAAAAGATCTGCATTCAAGCCGATAAATCCCGGATGTACCAGGTATTTGTCAATTTATTGGATAACAGCATTAAATACAGCCCTGCGGATACAACTATTTTCATTGAAATGAAAGTGATCTCAGTCAATGAATTTATTATGGGCGATCGTTTCTCTCAAGCCCTAGAAATTAATATCATAGATTCTGGTATTGGTTTTGCAACCACAGATTTACCCCATGTCTTTGAGCGGTTTTACCGAGGAGATAAAGCCAGACATCATGAGTCACTTCCCGAAGGGAAAACAATAACAGCAATTACAGGTAGTGGTTTGGGTTTGGCAATTGTCCAGCAAATAATCATTGCCCATGGTGGTATTATCAAGGCCATGAACCATCCAGACACCGGAGGCGCTTGGATACAAATTCAACTCCCTGAAGTCGTGGCAAACTCGCCAAGGCAAGATTATAGTTAAAAAATATTTTCAACTTTGAGATTAAAAATGTGAAAGCTGTCATTAATAATACCAATCCCGAAAATACTCCGCCTACACGAGCCATTAAGCGATTAGAACGTGATGTATTACGTATGGGAGCTTTAGTAGAACAGTCATTCCGGCTTAGTCACCAAGCCTTATTTGCCCGTGACCTAACAGCAGCTGAAGAACTTCCCAGACTAGATAAGAAAATAGATCGCTTTTATAGACAAATAGAATCTGACTGTACATCCATCATAACATTGCAAGCACCTACGGCTCAAGACCTGCGTTGTTTAAGTGCTTTTATGCAATTAGTACGGGATTTAGAGCGGATTGGGGATTATGCCAAAGATTTAGCCGAAATAGCCATTAAAATATTTCCTTATCCACCTCATGCTTCTCTACCAGAAATTGCACTCATGTCTAATAATGCCCAAGCAATGTTAGCAACCAGCTTACTAGCTTTAGCAGATTTAGATGAAATCAATGGTCGGCGGCTCAAGTATTTAGATGATGACGTAGATCATGCTTATAATCAATTATACCATACCCTAGCACACCAAAAAGATGTTCCAGGAGTAATTGAGCCAGTTTTACTCCTAACATTAGCAATTAGCTGTTTAGAACGAATGGCAGATCACGCTACCAATATTGGGCAACGAGTAGCATATATAGTCACAGGACAACGGTAGTATCAGTTATTCAGTTATCGGGGTTTCAGTTATCGGGGTTTCAGTTATCGGGGTTTCAGTTATCGGGGTTGAGCAATGCGCCTTACCTTTACTCTTAATTTATCACTCTTCCCTGTTAAGTATTCCGTATATTTCACCAAAAGCTTACCTGTTCTTAAACTTCCACTATTAGAGTAGATGGAAGATAGTTGACAAATATCTTCTATCTAAAACCTACAGCAGGAGTCAGGAATAAAACTCTCTTGCTGTCTAGGTTTCAATTTAGATTCTGTACCTCATTGATCTGCAATCTCCTGTATTATCCATAAATTTACTTGATTAAAGATATCTGCGATAATGTCTTTATTTTTGGAAAGATGGTAAAAATCAGAAAAAATTGTTTGGTAATGAGCAAAACTGAACAACATGATCAATTATGCACTTATGGCTAACCCACATTTATAGATTTTAGTTGAACATTATCATTAATTATAGCAATAGATGCTTTTTACTTATGAATTATCAGCTTACTTATGAAGTATCAGTATAATGACTCTCAATTTCCCACCCATCTAACCAGAAAATGACTTTTTGTACAACCCATACCCTAACATCTACTGCAAATAAACAGTTAACTCAAAATTTATTTACTCATCGGTCAATAATCCCAGTAAAACATGATTTTTTATGGCGTATTGAACGAGGCATAGTTCCTACCTTAACTTGGAATGAAGACGGAACATACATCAGCTTGGGTTATTGGAGTCCAGGAGATATACTTGGCTATCCTTTATCCAAAGTCAACCCCTACCAAATTGAATGCTTGACTAGTGTTGAAGCAATCATTACCCCACCTCAACTCTGGCATGAAGATATAAAGGCATTACTATACCACATCGAACAAGGGCAAGAACTAATAAGCATATTGCATCGAAAGCCTATTTCACTAAAATTGTGGCAATTTCTAGTATAGTTGAGTGAAAAATTTGGTCGGGATTTAGAGCAAGGTAAATTAATTGATTTAAATATTACTCATCAGGATATAATCAGATGTGCTAAACACAACTAGAGTTACAGTTACACGAATATTACAGCAATTATTACAGCAATTTGAAGAAGAAGGGAAAATATTGCGTCATAAACGCAGTATTGTGCTGAACTTACCTGGTAAATTAACTTTGATTTAGTATCAAATACTAATTTGGGAGTTGTGCTAACCAGCACAAATAATATATAGTGGTTGCAGATAAGTTATATGTAAATCCCCTGATTACAGATAAGGACTTCGTCATAACTTTTGAATTCGTTGAAGTGTGTGTGAGTGAGAGATTAATAACATGACAAAACTATTTTGGAATGTTCTGAAAGTAAGTCCAGTTATTGCAGCTACTTTTCTGTCTGCTAATAGTGTGATCGCTGCTGAAGTTAACGAAGAACAAGCAACCACTTTTGCTCAGTTGTCCAAAGAAGCTAACAACATAGGTCAAGTAACATCCGTTTCTCAATTTTCCGACGTGCAACCCACAGACTGGGCGTTCCAAGCTTTGCAGTCTTTGGTTGAGCGTTACGGTTGTATTGCAGGTTATCCCAAGGGGACATACCGTGGTAGTCGTGCTATGACTCGGTATGAATTTGCAGCTGGTTTGAATGCCTGCTTAGACCGAGTTAACGAACTGATTGCTACAGCTACCCCTGACCTGGTAAACAAACAAGATTTAGCTACCTTGCAGCGTTTACAAGAAGAATTTTCTGCTGAATTGGCAACTCTGCGCGGTCGTGTAGATGCTCTAGAAGCGCGTACCGCTGAATTAGAAGCTAATCAGTTTTCTACTACCACCAAGCTGAAGGGTGAAGCTATTTTCAGTGTGTCTCAGGCTTTTGGTGGTAAGCAGGCTGATATCACAGATGGTAACGGTGATAATGATGACTTAAATAGCAACGCAACTTTCTCCAATAGGGTAAGATTGAGCTTAGAAAGCAGCTTCATGGGGACAGATACACTGCAAACCCGGTTGGAAGCGAAAAATATTGTCGAGAACGATGCTGTTACAGGAACTAACATGACCCGTCTGGGCTATGACGGTGTTACAACTGCTGGTAATAGCGTCAGAATTGATAAACTAAACTACGCTTTCAATTTTGGTGAAAAAATCCGCTTCAAAATTGATGCTGTAGGTGCTGAGTTGAACGAAAACGTCAACGTCTTCAACCCTGATTTCAGGAGCAGTGCTTCAGGCGCTCTCTCCCGTTATGGACGGTTCAGCCCCATCTATCGTCAAGCTGGTGATGGTGCAGGTATCACTGTTGATATCAGCCCTAGTGATAAATTTACGTTGAGTGCAGCTTATCTTGCTACAGGTAGAAATGATGCGGCTGATCCATCTGATGGTGAAGGTGTATTCGATGGTAGTAATACAATTTTTGGTCAGTTAGCATTCAAGCCCAATAAAGCTTTTAATATAGGTTTAGCCTACGCTCGGACTTATCAGATTGCTAATGACGTAAACTTATTTGGCAGCACTGGAAGCACCCTTGCTAATAATCCTTGCAGTGATGCTAAAACTGAAGCTGACAACTACGGTTTACAATTTACCTTCAATCCCAATGCCAAGATCACATTAGGTGGTTGGGTTGGTTACACCACAGCTAATGTTCTAACTGGTGACACCAGCAGAGATGCAAATATGTTTTACTGGGGTACTACCCTTGGTATTAAAGACTTCGGTAGAGAAGGTAACACTTTGGGTTTAATCTTCGGACAACCACCCAGAATTACTGATAGTATCAAGAATATTAGTAATACAGACAGCAACGCTACTTCCTATCATGCAGAGGCTCTCTACAAGATGAAGATTTCCGACAACATTCTGATTACCCCTGGTTTGTTGGTGATCATCAACCCTGAACACAACGATAGCAACGACACAATTTATGTAGGTACTCTGCGTACGACCTTCAGTTTCTAAATTGAGTGATGAGTTAGTAGGATAGTAGGCGTTTCATCAAACCTACAATATTTAACCCGCCCAATGGCGGGTTGTTGTTTGGGAATTGCTAGCTGTATATTTGCTTTATTTTATAAGGATTCTAAATTTGCTATAGTTCTTGTACAAACTGAAGTCTGGGTAATGGTTCTAATGGAGTAACTACAGGGGAGTAGTGGCAATAACAGATAACTACCGATTCAAAGCCACCTGTAGGTAAATACTGAGGCACCGTTAAAAATTCCTTAGATGCTCAATCTTCTAAGTACCTATAATTTATCCTCTTCAAGTCTTAATGTCACTCTTGGTTTATCTGAAGGCATAGCAGTTAGTTTATGTTACTTACAGCCATTATCGCTCTAAGTCTTAGAGCGATAATGGCTGTGGACAAATGTATCACCTGACATCTAACCTGACATCTAAATATAGATAGCATGATATCTACTATGCAAGTCAACTGATAACTGAAGAAACTATCCGAGTAAAGCCACGTCATCACATCTATCACACATCATTGGAAATAATTGGAAATATCCTATGAGTAGTCTTATTCGTTGGAAATCAAGCACTGCTGCACTGATAGCAATGGCTATTACTACCGGTGCAGTTACTCCTTTATTTGCCTTTGCTCCTGCTCAGGCACAATTCAATATTAATCAACCCCGAACAGTTACTATTCCGGCAAATGTGACTTTGCCTGTTACATATGAGAAAGAGAAGGTAATTGTTAATCCTGGAGAAAGATTGCCCCTAACTCTGAGAATAGCTAATGATATTATCGACAGTAACAGAAATGTTTTGATTCCTGCCAGAACTGAAGTGGTAGGAGAATTAGAACCAGTCAGTATAAACAGTGGTTACTACAATGAAAATAAAAGAGGTGTACGCTTTGTAGCACGAGAATTAATCTTTGCTTCTGGAAAACGGCAACAAATTTATGCTAATTCTAGAACTATTAGTGAAACCCAAAGAATTTCCAAGGGAACTGATACTAGAAAGGTATTAACAGATGCTGCCATTGGTGCTGGTGCTGCTAGTGTAATTTCACTACTGACAGGTAATAAGAAAATTGAAGTTTTAGAACCAGTTGGTGGTGCTGCTGCCGGTGCTTTAGCTAGTGTGCTGTTGCGGAAAAAACAAGTTGATGTTTTTGTCCTCCGACCAGAAGATGATTTAGATATCATACTTCAGTCAAATTTGGTACTTTCTCGTAACTAGACTTAACTTAATTTAAGTTGTGACTTTAATTACCAATATATTTTCTCAGATCCCATGCTTCTTCCAGAAGTCGGGGATCTCTCTTTTGAGAAGGAGGGTATCTACTGCTATATTATTAACACTATTATTAAAACTAAATTCATCTTGAACAGTGAGAGATAAACTACAGTTAAAACTATTGGCAAATTATAAACAACACAGGAACTGTTTAATGTCAAAATTGTCTAGGTAGTTAACAAAGTAGTTAACAAAAAGAACAAATAATTTTTACAGGAGTAAAATCAATGTTTACTTTAAATCCCTTGCAATCCAAAATAGCCTTATTCATGGCTGTGAGTATCACGGTAGGTACTGTAGCACCTTTGATGACTGTTGCACCTTCTTTTGCTCAAACCAGTTTTTCTGATGTTTCATCTAACTACTGGGCATCACAATTTATACAACAGTTATCACAACGGGGTGTAATTGCAGGATTTCCAGATGGTACATTCCGTGCAGAAGAGCCTGTGACACGGGCACAATTTGCTGCTATGATTAATAAAGCTTTTAGCAAGTCTGCACAGCGGCAGCCAATCAATTTTAACGATGTACCCAGTAATTATTGGGGATATAGCGCCATTAGACAAGCTTATACCATCGGTTTCTTATCTGGATATCCGGGCAATACTTTCAAACCTAATCAAGCTATTCCCCGTGAACAGGTTTTAGTTTCCCTGGCTAACGGTTTGGACTATGTTGCTACCAGTAATGTGGAATATACTTTACAGTACTACAACGATTCTGCTAGTATCTCTGGCTATGCTCGCAGTCCGATCGCAGCAGCAACTGATAGAAAAATTGTTGTTAACTATCCTAATGTTAAGTTTCTCAATCCTGGTGTGACTGCTACTAGGGCGCAGGTAGCAGCTTTTATTTATCAAGCATTGGTTAGTTCTAATCAAGCTTCTGCGATTAATTCACCTTATATTGTTTCTCTAGTTACGCCACCACCACCACCCATATCTGTAACCATTCCTCAAGGAACTATTATTCCTGTGAAGTATGAAAAGGCTGGCAAAATCCTCGTTACCAAAGATGAAACTGCACCTTTGACTCTAACAACATCACAAAATGTCATTACCCAAGATGGTACAGTAGTTATTCCTGCTGGTAGTGAGATAATCGGTGAACTTAGACCTGGTCAAGGTGGTTCTCAATTTATTGCTCAAAAATTAATTTTGACGACAGGAAAAGAATATAATCTTGTTGCTAGTTCTGATGTGATCACCAAAACTGAAACTGTTAAAAAAGGAATTAGCACCAGTTCAATTATCAAAAATACTGTATTGGGTGCAGGTGCAGCAGCAGCAGTATCTGCGGTGACAGGCGATCGCGCTATTGCCACAGAAGAAGTCCTTGGAGGTGCTGGTATTGGGGCGCTAATTGGTATTTTCTTTGGTAGAAATAGCGTTGATTTAATTGCCATTGAACCTAATACAGATTTAGAAATGACAATTAATCAAAACTTAGTAGTTTCTCTACAATAGTGACTGGGTCTTGGGGACTGGGAACTGGGGAAGATGAGAGGGATGGGGAAGTAATTTTCCTAATGCCCAATGCGTAATGAGTAATTTTTAACTTCAGGTAACCAAATAATAAATGTAGTTCCTGGATGCTGAACTGAAGAGATGTTTGAGTTAAATGCAGGACTAAAGACTTCTATTTCTCCGTGCATTTGTGCTATTAGTTGTTTAGCGATCGCAATTCCTAAACCGGTACCAGGAATTTCTGTTTGTGCCTGGACACCACGGTAACGTCTTTCACCCAAATGCTGTAAATCTTCTGCTGGAATACCGGGTCCATTATCATTAATAGCTATGCCTTGAAAATTAGCTTTCTTTTGTCCTGCTTGAATCCAAATTGATCCACCAGCAGGTGTATATTTCAGAGCATTATCAATAATATTACTTAAAACTTCTCTTAATGCTTTGATATTAGCTTTTACTAACGGTAAATTTTCAGGGATATCAGCTATCAATTCCAGATTTCGCTCTTGGGCAATTGCTTGAGCCGATATTAATAATGGTAATAATAAATCTGTTAAGTAGCAATCAGTAACATCTTCTCCTGTTCCCGGCAATAATAGCGGTGGCTTGGCATCTTTCTCCACAGATGCTTCAACAACAACCTTAGATTCTGGGAGAGGAATAGCTGTTAAATCTGAACTGGTTAAATCAATGACTTGATCAAACTGTTGCAGCAATTCTTGGAGGCGATCGCTCTCTCGTACAATACTAGTAGCCACATCTCGATTCTGGTCTGCTGGTCGCAGTCGCTTAAACAGCAATTTACCAAAAGTGCGTATTGCCGTTAAAGGGTTGCGAAACTGGTGCAATAGATTATCTAATAAATCCCGTTGTTCTTCTTGCAGAACTTGCTGTTGATGCAACTGCTGTTGCAACCATGCCCGACGCTGATCTAAAATACAGGCGATCGCCAAAATTTTGGCGATCGCCTGTATTTCATTTTCTTCCCTTTCATTCCAAGCTCGATCATCCCTTCCTGTCACCAACAACCCCATCATCATCCCTTCATAAATCAAAGGTGAGACAATTTGATTACCAGTAAAAATATCCTCACTTTCTAGATGGGGTTGTGCTGTATTTGTACTTCCAGATTTCTCTGACGACTCAGAAGCAGCAGATCCTGCTGTCAACAACTTTCCCCCTTGATTTGGTAATGCTAAAACATGACCAAATTGTGTTTGTTGATTGACCATCACCTGATTTAGCTGATCCCCCTGCCTTAATACTGCTGTTTCTGGGTAAACTAACACAGGAATAAATTGTGCCTCACCTGTAGGTGTATCTACAAAATCTTGTGTTAAATATACAACAATCAAAGACGCTCCCAGTCCTTGGGTTAATAGCGAAATTTGCTCTCGACACAGAGCAATAAAATCAGAACTGGGAGACATTAACATTTTTTAACTCTTGCTCAGGATGATGGACTACCAGGAAAAAATACAAAAGATGCTAAGTTTTTTACTCACTTATTTATAAAGCTTAACTATATTTTCTCACTAATGCTTTATTCTGGGGAATGATATTGACCAATTCCAGAAAAACCAAAATCACTATCCAGTTAAAAAACTTGCACAAACCTGATCAAACAAGCTTATTTCTCCTAAATCCTGTAGAGGTTAAGCAATACGCAATCCCTGATAACTACTAATTTGAAGCCTCCAGCCTCCTGCATCCTGCCTCCTGAATTTTCTTGTATCAAAACATTAAAAACCATTGATTTTTTAAACTATAACTTATATAATTACGACGGGTTTTGTAGCTATGACTACAATCTTATAGCTTGAAAGAGGAGGACAATAGGTTGGCAAGGAGACGTAAACGGAAAAGTCGTCGTCGCCAAGAAGGACGACGCATCCTAGAACACGTGCCTCAGTACAGCATCGAAAGTGGCGAAGATAAACCGGTGACAGCAGCGAGAAAATTCATTCAAGCTGAAGGTATCTTGCCTCCTGCCTTGCTACTTGTAAAACGGAATGAACACACCACAGACCGTTATTTCTGGGCTGAAAAAGGTCTGTTTGGCGCTCAATACGTAGAAGAAAATCATTTCTTGTTCCCCAGCCTACGAGTCCTGGAAGCTCCTGCTGGTCAAGAATTAGTGACTGTGGCTAGTCGTTAACATCTAAAATGATCTCTTACGCATTGAATGTGACTTCTTACTTCTGACTCTCACATTAATTAACTGGCGAAATTGATCAGTTTATGCAAAAATTCAATTTTTTTTAAGTTTGTAGCTGAACTGCCAGTAGAGATTATCCAAATTAGAACATCAACTCCTTTGCAGCCTACGGTTGCAGGAGTTGATATCTAGTGTGCTGATACATCTGGTAATAGCAACAAAATCAAGCATATAAAAATGCGTCTTACTTTGAATATCCTGATTTCTATTACCAAAAATATATGTCAGCGGATTTAGATTTGTGCCAAAACCAAAATAGTCTGCAAAACGTCCTGCGGATTTGTTTTAGATACTCATAAACAACTCATAAAGCCAATACACAACCATCCTGAATCTCACACTTCATGTGGTGAGTTGTGGTTCATCATACTGTTCTTTAGCCTTTACCCAAAAAGCATAAATTTGGTGATGCCTAAATGCTGTAATACTTCCGATGAAGCAAATAGCAACATGGGACTAGCAAGCAAAGTTCAATCAACCGTCTTTAACTGTAAAGCCCTCTGTAACTCAGCAAGTTCATCTCGATGAGCAATAACAGTGATTTTACTTGAGGAGAGTTGTTCGTTTTGGATTGCTTCCATTTTGAGTGACACCTTCTCAAGTCTTCCAGCTTTTTGCCAATAAAATATACCACTTAATGGTGATAACAGCACTAAAGCCAGCAAATACGGACTCTGGCTAGAAAAAAGCTGGGATAAAACTAGAGATAGACAAGTAAGGCCAACAGCCGCTAAAAAAGTCAAGAATACAGCTAAGAACCAGCTAGGTCGGACAAATCCTTCAAAAGATACTTGATTCTTATCTTTATCAACAGATATGACTCGGTAAGACCGTGAGCGAAAATACTCCTTCAGTTGGGTCATCAAAGCAGCTTCATCTTGCTCAGATACCAATTGCGCTTTTTCTATGCGGTCTTTAGTCGAAGCACGGATAAAGAAAAACAGCCCAACCGATAACAACAAAGTTAGCAGGAAAGTAGATGGAACAATAGCAGTATCCATAATTAATTGTTAATGTTTCACTGGATCGGATGTATTCATTATCAATTATTCTGGAATTTACGGACAACAAACAAAAACCTGCAAATGGAAGTTCTCTGGAATTTTTAATTAATCCCCAATCCCTTATGTCACAAAACTCCGAAACACCATCCTCTAATCTTCGGGTAATTGCCCAAAATTTCCGCTTGGCAGGTTGGATTAGTTTCTGGATTCAACTTGTACTAGGTGTTATTTCTGGGATAATAGTCTTATTATTTGCCATCTTCAGTCAAAGATCAGGAAGTCCAAATAACAATCCTGGAACAGGATTTGGTGTATTTCTGGCCATTTGCGGACTAGTTGTTTTAGGTGCGGGCATTTACTTAGCCTACCGTTATACCAGAATTGGCAAACAACTAGATTCCTCCAATCCTACCAATCGCCCCCGCAAATTGGAAACCTTGCAGGTATTAAGATTGGGATTATGGGTGAATTTAGCAGGAATACTCGTGACACTTTTGGGAGCGCAAGCGATAGTTGGTACACTGGTAGCTAGGTCAATATCTCCACAAGCTGTAACAACCCAACTCTTTGACCCCACTCGGATTATTAGTGGTTTAGATATGCTAGTAGTCCAGGCAAACATAAATACTGTATCAGCGCATTTCTCAGGGCTTGTAGCTTCGCTATTCCTGTTAAATCGCATTACTAAGTAATAGGCATTGGGTATTGGGCATTGGTAAAATGATTAGCTGTTTCCTGTTCCCTTTTCCTTTAACAATTGACAACTGACAAATGCTAGATATTAAACAAATTAGAGAAAATCCCCAACTCGTACAATACAAGTTGAACAGTCGTAGTGGTAAATACGATATTCAGTCTATATTAGATTTGAGTCAGAAACAACGGGAACTAGAAGCAAAACGTAATGAACTGCAAGCCCGTAGTAATCAAATTGGTAAACTGGTAGGACAAAAGGTAAAATCTGGTGTTAATCCTCAAGACCCAGAAATCCAACCTTTAAAGGAAGAAGGAAACGCCCTCAAAATCACATTAAGCGAATTAGAACCCCAGGAAAAAGAATTAAAAGCGCAAATTCAAGAATTACTCTTAGCGCTGCCTAACCTTCCTAGTGATTCTACCCCCATGGGTGCAAGTGAAGAAGATAACCCAGAAGTGAGAAGATGGGGAGATCAACATAAACCGGAAAATCTGAATATTTTACCTCATTGGGAAATCGGCGAAAAATTGGGAATTTTGAACTTTGAAAGAGCAGTAAAAATTGCCCAAAGTCGGTTTGTGAGTCTTATTGGTACTGGTGCAGCATTAGAAAGAGCATTAATTCAGTTTATGCTCAGTAAACATATTCAAGCTGGGTATATAGAAGTTAGTCCACCGTTGTTAGTAAATACAGATTCTTTAACCGGAACAGGACAATTACCAAAGTTTGCAGAAGAAAGTTTTAAATGTGCAGATGATGAATTGTGGTTAATACCAACTGCGGAAGTTCCTGTGACTAACTTTTATCGAGGAGAAATTATCAACGCGGAAGAATTACCAATTTATCACTGTGCATATACTCCTTGTTTTCGTCGGGAAGCGGGAAGTTATGGACGTGATATGCGGGGTTTAATTCGTTTGCACCAATTCAATAAAGTTGAGTTGGTGAAATTAGTAAAACCGGAAAATTCTTTTGATGAATTGGAAAAATTAGTAGGAAGTGCAGAGTCAATTTTACAGGCTTTAAAATTGCCTTATCGGGTGATTAATTTGTGTACTGCTGATGTAGGTTTTGGGGCAACAAAGACTTATGATTTAGAGGTTTGGTTGCCTTATTCTAGGAAGTATCGAGAGATTTCTAGTTGTTCTAATTGCGGTGATTTTCAAGCAAGAAGGGCGGATATCCGCTTTAAGGAAGCTGGTAAAAAAGGAACGCAGTTTGTGCATACTTTGAATGGTTCTGGTTTGGCCGTAGGAAGGACTATGGCGGCGATTTTGGAGAATTATCAGCAAACAGATGGGACGATTCAAGTACCGGAGGTGTTGCAGGTTTATTTGGGTAGGGAGGTTTTATAACTGGAATTTTAGACAATTAATTTTAAGTAGTTTGAATTAAAGATTAACATGTAGTGCTGGCATCTTACCTGTGAGTAAGACGCTTGCACTATAGTTAGTATACATGAACTAATACATCTACCTAGTTACTTACATTCGTGATATATGAAGATCAGAAAACTAAGAATTAAAAATTTACGTGGCTTGAGTCATATTGAATCTGGGTTCGATAAACCCACTAACATTTTTGTTGGACCAAATGCGACTGGGAAAACAACTATTCTCGAAGCAGTTCACCTGACAAAAGCATTATTAATGCCGCCATATTTTTAGGAAGGACAGCAAGTATTGGTATCTCTTGGCGCAGTGTATCCACATCCTCAGCTAAACAGTTATCTTGATCTTAATTCATTAGCTAGAGAACCATCAGAGCCTATGAGGGTATGTATTAATATCGAAGTTAGTGCAACAGAGACTGACTATCTAAAATCAGTTGAACAGCAAATAGCTCTAGAACTTCTCCGGGGAGAATTAGCTCGTAATGATGAGCAAAGTCAGTTAGCTTTGGCTCAATATCTTTCATCGGAAGAGGGTACATCGAGACTAAAATTGACTATTCAAGAGGTAAACAAGAAAATCGAGGCATTACAAGCCCCAGTTAATTTACCAATTCAACTAACGATTGATGGAGCAAAAAGTCAAATAAGTGGTGCTGATCCATTCAATCATACGCTTATTATGATTTTGGAACGCCGATGTCCTCGGGAGCATCCCAATTTCGCAAAAATAAAAGAATCCAGATTTAATCAAGTGGTTGTTCTGACTCTTGCTCAGA
>ERZ1034427.110-NODE-110-length-18577-cov-31.910863_pt1 | contig 18577 bp, 26 predicted proteins | sample MGYA00520607_ERZ1034427 | MGnify/ENA primary metagenome ERZ1034427 (study PRJEB33736, sample SAMEA104288489) | Azolla caroliniana | place: Brazil | collected 1987 | study: EMG produced TPA metagenomics assembly of the PRJEB19522 data set (Is there foul play in... | reverse complement strand
CCTCCTCCTTTCTGATTTATACCTATGTTTTTACTTACTATGTCACCTTGAAGTTCTTTATGCTACATCCCAGCTTGGGCTAAAAAGTCTTGAAACTGATCGGCAGGCTTTGCCAGGAGAGTAGATCAGAGCAGTTCCTTTAGTAGAGGTACGCAACTATATTGATCAGTTATGGCAAACCCCTACAGCATCAACTATACCAATGCGATCACGCGTAGCCTATCTCAAAATGTTCCTCAACTACATTACCTTAAGGATTGATGCTGAACGTTATTTCCTAAAACTGATGCGACAGGCACAGACTGATGTAGAACTGTTTAACGCCTGCGATCACTTTCTCCTTGCTGATATGACGAAAACTTTAGCCCTAGCACCCTACTCAGGTGTATAACTATTGGTCTTGGCTGTTGGTAACTACAAGTTTTATCATTCTTGAAAAAGCCCAGTAATCAACCATCATTCATGAACAATACAGAACTAGTCGTAATTGGTAGCGGTATTGGCGGATTGAGTTGTGCTGCACTCTTGGCACGCTATGGAATTGATGTCACAGTAGTAGAAAGCCACTCACTCCATTGCCGGTGGTGTGCGGCTCATACTTTTGAACGCAATGGTTACAAATTTGATTCTGGACCCTCTTTATATTCTGGTTTATCTTATACCCCTTCCCCTACTCCCTTACGTCAAGTTGTAGATGCCATTGGCGAAGATTTACCATGTGTTAATTACAATACCTGGGGTTGTTATCTGCCAGAAGGCAACTTTGATGCTCAAGTTGGTGCTGACCAGTTTTGTGAAATATTACAAAAGCTGCGGGGAGATAAAGCCGTAGCTGAATGGTGTAAACTACATACAGGAAATTATGACACCTTTGGGTAAGAGTGCGATCACTCTCCCACCCGCCGCCTTGCGCTACGATTTAGGTGCAATGTTAACAGTGGGTAAATTTGCCCCGGCTTTACTCCAACAAGCTCCTAACGTCATCAAATTAACAGGGTCCTTTTCCCGTATCATGGATGGTGTAATCACAGACCCATTTATTCGTAACTGGTGAGATTTACTTTGCTTTTTATTATCAGGATTACCCGCAAATGGCACAATAGCTGCAGAAGTTGCATTCATGTTTGCAGACTGGTATCATCCTAATGTGCAGTTAGATTATCCCATTGGTGGTAGTAGTGCCTTAGTTGATGCACTGGTGAAGGGGTTAAATAAACATGGTAGTAAGTTAGTTTTAAATGCTAATTTCCGTTTTAGTAGAAAACCACCGTGTTGTGGGAGTGCGACTGCGGAGTGGTAAAGAAATTAGAGCAAGTAAAGCGGTTGTTCCTAATGCTTCTGTTTGGGATACCCTCAAACTAATTCCCGCAGGTGCTGTACCCAAATGGTATGTAGAACAGCGAGAAGCAACACCTGAATGCGATAGTTTCATACACCTGCATTTAGGTATTGATGCAGCAGGATTACCAAAAAATCTGCGTATTCACTTCAATGTAGTGAATGATTGGGACAAAGGTATAACTGCACCCCAAAATGTCGTAGTTGCATCAACTCCCTCAGTTCTTGACCCATCCTTAGCACCAGCAGGTAAGCACATAATTCACGTCTATACGCTTATCGATGAGTAAATTGTGCTACTTGGCGAGAAGAGGAACGCAATAGCCAGAAATATGCGTTGTTAAAATAAGGCGGAAGTGATCTGGCAAGCTTTAGAAAGAATTATTCCTGATATTCATTCTCGTTGCGAAGTCACTTTAGTAGGTACTCCCCTGACCCATGAGCGATTTTTACGTCGTCATCATCGTAGTTACAGGCCAGCTATAGTTGCAGGTAAAGGTTTATTTCCTGGTGGTACTACACCTTTATCGGGGTTGTTGTGTTGTGGAGATTCGAATTTTCCAGGAATAGGTTTACCTGCTGTGGCTGCTAGTGGGATGATTACTGCTAATACTATTGTTCTGGTACAGCAACATTTACAATTACTCAAAGATATTGTTTAAACATAACTGAAATTTGTGCAAGTCTATAATTAAGTTCCACCCAATATGTTTAACTTTGACTAAGTAGAACGACGTGAAAAGACAAAATTTATTTATCTACCGAGTATATTTTTGATAAAGTTGTCCAGTTTTGTAATAAAATTCCCAAATACCACAAATTGATGAAAATTTTTGTCCAGGACGCTTGTACTTATTTGGTGAACTTACTGATTGGGGTGGAGGTTATCATCCCCACAATCCCCAATTAGAAGAGAGTTATACTTTGCTAGTAGGTACTAATCAAGGATTATATGCTGAGGTAAAATATCATCCTACTAATTTATTTGATAATTAAGACTTCTCTAACTGACGGTAATTGTTAAATCTTCAACTTACCAGTGGAGAAGCAGACTTTACTTACTTACCCAAGCTCAAAAAGGAGGTTTTTTTAATTAAACTGCTGGTGTCGCCTATCAAATTTTGAATCATTATCAAGTAGGAGAATTAGAAATTGATAACTATGTCACAGACTTACCCTTTCAAAAAGGACTTTCTTCCAGTGCAGCTATTTGTTTGCTAGTAGCGCGGGCATTTAATCAAATATACGAATTAAACATGAGCCGTAGAGACGAAATGAAATTTACCTACTTGGGTGAAATTACAACACCTTCTCCTTGTGGAAGAATGGATCAAGCTTGTACTTATGGTAATCAACCGAATCACTGGCACACCTAACACATCGCTTTGAAATTGCATCAGTCAGGTTGTTGTAAACCATCCCACTATCTACCTTCAAAGCAGTTAAATTCAACTGCGCCTCTTCTCTCATCGCATCTAAAACTTCACGAGTCTGCCATGCTGTTCCTTCTAACAGCGCACGGGCAATATGACGTTTCGTTGTGTAGCTGGTCATCCCCACGATCCCACCTCTAGCATAATTGCGCCAATAGGGAGCAAATAACCCAGAGAAGGCAGGTACAAAATAAACACCACCGTTGTCTGTAACTGTACTAGCTAATGCTTCTAGGTCTGCACTGCTTTGAATTAACCCCAAGTTGTCATGCAACCATTGAACTCAAGCACCTGCGATCACTATACTACCCTCCAAGGCATAAACGACTGGAGCATCACCCAACTTGTAAGCTACGGTTGTCAATAAACCATGTTGGGAAATCACTTTTTGTTAGCCTGTATTCAGCAGCATAAGGCAACCTGTACCATAGGTGTTTTTGGCTTCACCTACCTGAAAACAAGTTTGTCCAATTAATGCGGCTTGTTGGTCGCCTAAATCAGCAGCAATGGAAACTCCTGCCAAAATACCTGTAGCTGAGGTTTTTACTTTTATGACCCCAATGGTCATAAGTTGGAACTACTAACCCTTCAATAAGTAAGTCGGCACAATAAAACCGATGTATGTTGATTTTTTAATGGCAACTGACTTAGTAGTCTATCAAAGATATTTTGACGGGTAATGACAGGAAAAAAATTTCTATTCTTCCGCTGCTTCCCTTCACCCGTAATTTTTGGGTTGACAGACTAATAGACACATTTCCAAATTAATAACCATATGATATCATATCATATTTCAATTTTAAAATGTTAAGCAGATAAAAAATAAAATCTTTTGCCAAGACTTTATTTAAGCCTTGGCACGAAACCTATTCATATTTTTAATCAACAATGCTGAATGTTGACTAAAATGCAACCATTTCAAACTCAAAAGTTGCTACTAAACGCTCATCAACATAAACCTCTATTTTATGTTTACCAAGAGGATCACCGGGAGCTATTTTCCAAAAATTTTCAATTACACCATTTGCAGATGTTTCCGTGCGTTTCGTCACCGCAGTAGTTCCGTCTGCTGATAAATAAAAATTCTCATCTTCCTGTGTAGCCCAGGTTTCTGGTGCTTTTGGTAAGCGCAAAACTTCACGCCATCTTACCTTACCCTGATAATTTTGGAGTTTAATTCGCCAACCATAAGCATCACCCTTCTTTAAGGGTACTTTAGAAGTGGGGAAAAAATTAGCTTTACCCTTAGCATCAACTATTCTCACCCCAAATTCAGATTTCTTAACAGTAATATGTTTACCATTAACTAACAATTGAGAATTTTCTAGTGGGGCTTCTGCTAAAACAGCACTCGTGTTATGGAAATTCACAGCTACAAAGCCAGATATCAATCCTAAGGAAGTTAAAAAAAGCCTAAAAACATAAATTTTCATGAATATCTCTTGTCAGATATTAAAATTGAATTTTAACACTTTGAATCCAGTTACGGGTTGATTTCTAGAGAAAATTAAACCGAAAAATATCTACCTGAACTCTACTCAAACCATATTGTAAAGCACAATAGCATAAAACTTAAAAAATTGTTAATCTAAGAGGATGTTTGAAAAGTCTTTAGTGATGTATCAAAAACTTTTATATCCCCCTAAGTCCCCCTTATTAGGGGGGTTAGGGGAGATCAATAAGTGCCTAACGTCACAGCCAGAAACTTTTAAAAAAACCTCTAACAACAAAATCGCTGGCAGTTTTATTCTTTAGGTGATAGTTTAAAAATAAATAAGTAGTCTTGCAAAATAAATTGTAAATTTAGAGGAGGGACCAGGGAACAGATAAGCAAGATAAAGATTTCTGTTTTTCCCAAAAATGTTTAATTAATTTTGCCCAGGTACTTATTTCATATCATGAAACAAAATTTTGAAAATAGAAAATAGGATACAAACTAGCTGTATCCTACTTTCAACGTATATTGCTGAATATATTTCAGCTTCTTAGTCTTCGTCAAGTGCAGGGAACATTTCTTCAAACCGCCACAAACTATCTTTGTTCTCAATAAACCAAATTCGAGATGACGTAGTTAACTTACTCCAAACAACTTCAGGGGGAAGATGAGGAGAAGCATACTGATATTCTTGACCAAGTTCTCTGAGATTATCTGCTACATCACTAGGAATGCCAACATCTTCCCAGTCAATCTTTACATTTCTACCAGAAAGTCCCGCAGCAGGATCAAAAACTAATTGTGCAGTTCTGATTAAATCAGCAAAGTGTTGCGGTTTAAGTCCGATAATATCCTGAATTTCGAGTGATTTATTAGGCTCTAGGCACATTGTAACTGAAGTGATGAAGATAAATGGGTGATTGAACTTACGGCCAGAGATGACCCCAATTTATCTCAATGAATCCCAATAAATTTAGTTTAACGCGAAAAATCAAAGTTAATCACTAAGAGTGAAGGTTTCTAGGGTGAAATTCGTAAAATTAGAAGTTTCATATTTGCGAATACCACGTAGTAATAAACTAGGTCGGACCAGCTAATCTACCACATATAGAAATTCTTGCCGACCAACTATTGTCTGAGGGCAACTAATAGAAACACTCTTGGATAAATACAAAGTTTGATAATCCTTAGCTAAATTTTCTAATGGTTGCCATGAGGTTACTTTAGGTAAAGATATTGTCAATTCTGCGGTGATTTTTTTAGCCATTCCCTACCAATTACCGCTGACTTATTGTCGAGGTAAATTAGTCGTTAATTGCGGAAGAGTTCCTAGTTGTTCGTCAATGAATATAATTTTTGCAAATTACCACTTTCATGATAAATAGCAATGGCTTCTGCTCTTATATTTTCATACCTAAACCCAGTGTCAAAACCAAAGATTGAGCCAATTTTTAATTTTGGAGAACAGGCAGTAAAGCTATTATCTAAAAATCAAGCTCTAATAGTTGGTTTTTTGTAGGGACGAAAGGTTTTAATTTCTGTTTTGCCATCTTTATATATTGATAGTGATTTTGATGTTTAGCTTTACTACCATCTTCAAAACCATCAGCTAAATTACTAGTTTCTTTGGGTATTTACCATTATTTTTCTACTTTACTGCCATCAGGTGAGGGAAATTGATTGGTGTGGGTAATGACTGTATTATGAGCATTGGGACGCAAATTTATAATGCCTTGAGCAGATTTGATAACTTGTTTTCCTGGTGAATAAACAGTGCATGTACCCTGCATAGAAATACCATCTATGGGCAAGTATCGAAATAATTGTTCCCAATGTTGTTCTATATTCATGATTTTGTGTATACCATGTTGTTGTTAGCTTCTTGGTTATTCAGTTTCTACTAAAACTGTCACCGCTGCAACTGCTATCAACATTTCGTGATTTTTATCATTGAGGGAGGGTATGGCTAACCCATCAACTACCATTCCCCCTGCTTCTACAGTCAGGGTTTTTCTACCAGAGGGAAGGACGGCTAATACTTCTGCTTCCCTTACTTGTTCGGGGTAGGGTACAGCTACCTTGACTTCTACAATCATCTCATTGGGGTCTTGTAACCCAGCTATTTCTATAATACCGAGTAAGGCATTGTGTGCGATCCCATTTCTCAGCGCCCTTGCTGCTGCTACCGTGAGTTCTTGTCCGTGCTGGTCAACACCCATTCCCTAATAATAAACCGTTTTAGTGGCATAGATTCTTTAATTCTCTTTAGTTTACAATTGAATTGTATTAAAATTAATTAAATATTAATTAATTTTAATAAAGCATCATGAAATATTTGAAAACTTTCAGGGCCATTTTTCAATGGGTTTATATGTTTCTATGGGTTTATATGTAGCGATATCTTTCTTGCTGTTCTTCTATTTTCTAAACCACCTTTTTGATATCCTGCTGTTTGCAATAATTGCTGTAATTATTAACCCTCTATTCCCCAGTGCACATCAACCGTCGTCAATTTACCACCCTGGGACTAACCACCATAGCCACCCAAATTCCCCCAGCTACCGCCCAAAATCAACTTTCTCCACATACTACTATTAAACCACCACGTCTAAAAATAGGCGATACTATAGGCTTAATTTCTCCTGCGGGTATCATTGAAACCAAAGATATAGAAGATGCCAAACAAACTTTTACAAAGTTAGGATTAAAAATAAAAACAGGCGCACATATTTTAGATCATAATGGATATTTAGCAGGAACAGACATAAACCGCGGCAAAGATATTCATGCCATGTTTGTCGATAAATCTGTAAAAGCAATTATCGCTATGCGTGGCAGTTGGGGTTGTAATCGGATTTTGCCTTTACTTAATTAAACTCTGATTCGTTCCCATCCCGAAGTTATCCTCGGCTATAGCCATATTACTTCTTTATTATTAGCGATTAATGCCCGCATTCAGTTAATTACATTTCATGGCACAATTGCTACTTCTAACTGGAATCAATTTACAGTTGATTACTTTCAGCGGCTCTTATTTAATGCAGAAGAATTAACAATGGAAAATACTTCCACTAATGAAGGAAGAAGAGAATTAATTACACCAGGAAAAGCTCAAGGTAGATTAATTGGTGGTAATTTATCAGTTGTCGCTGCAATGGTAGGTTCTCCTTATTTACCATCATGGCATCACAGTATTTTATTTTTGGAAGATATTGGTGAAGATATTTATCCCATAGACAGAATGTTAACGCAGTTTAAAAATGCTGGTATTATCAATCAAATTTCTGGGTGGATGTTTGGACAATGCACAAATTACCAACCTTCAGATCAACAATGATTTACTTTCATGCAAATATGACAACAACATATCAGTCCATTAAATATTCCTGCTTGGTATGGCTCTATGATTGGTCATATCAAACATCATAAATTTACAATCCCGGTTGGTTTAGAGGTAGAAGAAATAGATGCTGATAATGGCACAATCAAGATGTTAGAATCGGCTGTAATTTAACCCACAGTTCTCATGGTTATATCATTGCTGATAGTTAAATTTGTCAGGTGGGCTGATATTTAAGCATTCAGTTTTGTAATTTTTGAGCAAGTTTGTATTTTCAGCGGTCAACAATTCCCGCAAACTATCAACTTCATTCAATATTTCAATTTCTTTCGCACATTATTGCTGTAATATTGACAAATACTTATGTCGTTTTTAGACTGTTTGAGTCTATAAGTCAACCAGGAGACTTTCCGCGAGGTTTGGGTGTACAGCTGGGACTAGCAATGACTGCAAAAACTCCACCCAACGCTTGAGCAACTCTTCCAGGGCTCAATTTATCAACTTCTGCCAAGGTACAGGATTGTCGGTAAGGATATCACGAGCTAACCACAATTCCCAAGTCATGAACCGCATTTAGCCCTACCTAGATGTTTGTAGGCTGCTTGAAAGAATTCTTCTAATCTGGCACGTTTCATATTGGCAGGTGAGAGGAGAGTTGGTAGTGCTTCTCTCAGTTTCTACTACTAGGAGGTCTGATTGAATACAGACCTCCTTTTTTTCTTGAACATCACCGATTTAGTCTAAACTCCAGAACTAAGCGATAGCACTTTTAGAAAGGCATGGAGATAAACTTATTCCCATTGACAACAAAGTTACCTCTCTAGAGATCCATAACCTCAGCTAAACCTTGATAGTCTAGATCCATAACACCCTTTAGTCATGTAATCAGGAATTTACATGGCCTATTTAAATCAGCGCCGACCTCAAAACGTCAACGGCGATTTTTATGTTGATACCACTTGTATTGATTGTGATACCTGTCGCTGGATGACTCCTGAGGTATTTTCTCGTATTGGTGAACAATCGGCAGTTCATCACCAACCCACAAATCAAACAGAAAGATTATCAGCACTGCAAGCACTTTTATCATGTCCTACCAGTTCTATTGGTACAGTAGAAATACCAAAAGACATTAAATCTGTGCAGCAAACTTTCCCGATTTTTATAGATGAAAGTGTTTACCATTGCGGCTATCATTCAGAAAAATCTTTTGGCGGTACTAGTTATTTAATTCAACTGCCAGAAGGTAACATTTTGGTAGATTCTCCCCGCTTTACCCGTTCTTTAGTTAAGCGTCTAGAAGAGATGGGAGGAATTAGTTATATGTTCCTATCTCACAAAGACGACATCGCTGAACATCAAAAATTTGCGGAACATTTTCACTGTCAACGCATTTTACATATTGATGATATTTCTACAGATACACGGAATATAGAAATACAGTTAACAGGTTCAGAACCATTTCCACTCACAGCAAATTTATTAATTATCCCCGTTCCCGGCCACAGCAAAGGACATACAGTTTTACTGTACAAAAATAAATTTCTCTTCACAGGAGACCATCTTGCTTGGTCAGAAGACCTGCATCACTTAGCGGCTTTTCATGATTTCTGCTGGTATTCCTGGTCAGAACAGATTAAATCTATGCGTAAATTGGCTAATTATTCCTTTGAGTGGGTGCTACCCAGTCATGGACGACGGTTTCATGCTGATGCTGAGACTATGCAACAACAGATGTACAGGTGTCTTGATTTTATGGAAATTTCCAACGCTAAAGTGCTAACTACAAGCCAATAGCTGATGTAACTCATCACCGATGATGAATCATAGAGGTAGAATAGAGGGATTGTGAAAAGATAATATGGCAAATGTTTTGGGCTGATAAAATCGCTGCTGATGCACAAGGCTACCAGGTAGTTAATGATTCCAAGACTCCATCAGGTAGAGTCCACGTCGGGTCATTGCGGGGTGTGGTTATCCATGACGTTATTTACCGTGCCTTGAAACACGCACGTAAGCCCGTGAAATTCTTGTACGGTGTGGATGACTATGACGCACTAGATACAGTTCCCAAATACCTTGAGCAAGAAACATTTGCTCCTTATTTGGGTTTTCCCATATGTAATGTTCCTTCTCCAGCAGAAGGTGCAAGTGATTACGCTAAATATTTCATCGGCGAATTTTTTGAAGTTTTTGAGTATTTAGGAATTAAACCAGAAACTTATTTTTTACGTGATTTATATCGTTCTGGAAAACTCAATTCCCATATCGACACTTTCTTAAAAAATGCCCACCTAGTCCGAGAAGTATACAAAGAGGTTAGTAAAGCAGACCGCCCCAATAACTGGTATCCTTTTCAAGTTGTTTGTGAAAATTGCGGCAAAATTGCCACAACTGTAACTACAGATTACAACGGATCAGAAGTTTTTTACACCTGTAACCCAGATGCAACCAACTATACAAAAGGTTGTGGTCATTCTGGTTGGGTTTCTCCTTTTAATGGTAATGGTAAATTACCTTGGAAAGTTGAATGGGTGGCTAAGTGGGATGTTGTAGGTGTAACTATTGAAATGGCAGGTAAAGACCACTCTCAAAAAGGTGGTTCTAGAGATGTTGCCAATGCTATTTCTCGGAAGGTTTTACAAAAACAACCACCATTCCATTCTCCTTATGAATTTATTCTCGTCAATGGCACGAAAATGAGTTCTTCTAAGGGTGTTGGTTCGAGTGCAAAGGAAATTGCAGCTTTGCTTCCTCCTGAATTACTGCGCTTTTTAATGTTGCGAACTCAGCCGAGAACAGTAATTAATTTCGTCCCGAATTATGAAACCATCACTCGTTTATTCAGAGACTACGATACTTTGATTAACAAGTATTCTAATTCCCCTGAATTAACTGAAGAACTAATGCCGTTATTTTACGCACAATTAGGTGATGAAATTCAAACCTTCCAACCATTTGATTTTAGTACGCTGATTTCTCTGTTGCAAGTTCCCCGCTTGAATATTCAAGAAGAAGTTGTACAACGTAGCCAACAACCTTTAACTGAGTATGATCAGCAAATTGTCAATCAAAGAATAGCTGCGGCTCAACAATGGTTGCAAGATTACGCTGATGAAGAAGAAAAGTTAGTTCTGTATCTGGAACAAGTACCAGAAAGATCAAATGATTTAACTGAAGAACAGGTTAAGTATTTGCATAAGTTGGCAGAAAATTTGCAGAATATTTCTAACTGGGAAGCAGAGGAATTGCAAAGTTTGATTTTCTCAACTACTAAGGAATTACAAGTTCAACAAGCAACTGCGTTTAAGGGTTTGTATCTATCGTTTTTAAATAAGGAACGTGGTCCAAAAGCCGGCGGTTTGTTTTCTTATCTAGAGAAGTCTTTTGTGATTTCCAGGTTGCAGGATGTTGTAGCTTTGAATCAATCTAAGGAAAAAGTGGAAGTTTAATTACTTGTTCCCTGTCTCTGACAGGGAATAGAGTTGATGAGGCAGAGCCTCATATTAATATGAGCAGAAGGCAGCAGCCTTTTCATAATTTTGATATTATTTTTTCATGATCTATCTATATGTATGGAGTTCTTCTTAGATTCTGCATCTAGACTTTTATCACGCTGCTTACACTCATCCAGTAACCTGAAAAACCATTAAGAGCATCCTTGTCATCACGGGTAAATAGCAGAATAATATTCGCCCAGGAATTGGAAGTTCTTACATCAAAATGTCTTTGTATCCAAGGCTGAATATTTTCGTAAAAATCGGTATCTTCTTTAGTTAATTTCAAATCTAACTCACTCCGTGCAAACTGATATCCGACTAAAAAATGGCGTAAAATAGTAATAGAAGGCTTACCAATATACATCCCTCGTCTGTCTTTTATTTTTTGTAAAACTTCATAGACAATAAGACAAATCTGCTTGATAATCGACTACACCCGGAATAACTTGATTAAAACTACTACTTGGAAAAAATTCAATTTCTTTTTCTAAAAAATACTGTCCCAGTAACAAACCTATTAAAGAAGTTATAAATCCATGGGTTTTACCGATACCTACAATTTCTAAAACTCCCTCACAATAAAATAAACGCACTCCTGGTAAATGCTCAAAACCCCTTTGAATTGCTTGAAATCTTTCCCAACTAACTCCACGACGCTAGAAACGTTGTTCCTCCTCTGGTAAACTCAAAGAACCTTCTAAAGCTTGAACCATAACCTCTCCTCCAAAAAACTCCGTGAACCTCCGCGTTCCTCTGCGTTAAAAACACTCCTAAATCAACACCAAATTATCCCGATGAATTACAGTTTCCGCACCGGCATAACCCAAAATTCCCGCAATGTCCCGTGAATGACAACCACAAATTTTTTGTAATTCTTCACTGTTATAATTCACCAAACCTCTGGCAATTTCATTACCTGTGCCATCGCACAATTGCACCGCTTCCTGATGGTCAAATTCCCCTTGTACAGCTTTAATTCCCGCAGCCAACAGAGATTTTCCTGCTTGGGAAATAGCATTAATAGCCCCATCATCTAAATATAATTTACCCGTCGGTACTAAACCATAAGCTATCCAGCGTTTTCTAGCTGAGGTTGGTTCTGGTTGCGGTTCAAAATGCGTTCCTATAGCTTCCCCTTGGATAATTTTCTCAATATTGTGAGGAAAACGCCCTTGAGTAATTATAGTTCGCACACCCGCTGCGATCGCAATTCTGGCAGCAGATATTTTTGTTACCATTCCACCAGTACCCCACTGAGAACCCTGTCCCCCGGTTTGAATTTGCAAATCTGCCAATTCCCTCATATTACTTACCAAACTGATAGGACGGGCATCAGGTACAGAACGAGGATCAGCAGAATATAATTTCTCAACGTCTGTCAGTAAAAATAACCAATCCGCTTCCACTAAACTGGCAACTAAAGCAGAAAGGGTGTCGTTATCACCAAATTTCAATTCCTCTACAGCCACAGTATCATTTTCATTCACTACCGGAATTACTCCTAGTCGTAGCAATTCCTGAAAAGTATTGTAAGCATTTAGATAGCGGCTACGTTGTACCAAATCAGCGCGTGTTAATAATACTTGGGCTATAGGTTGTCGTAAAGTAGTAAATAAATCATCATAGATACGTATTAGCCTACCTTGTCCAACAGCTGCTACCGCTTGTTTGAGAGCGATCACTTTGGGACGTTCTGTTAAACCCAAACACGCACAACCCACACCCACAGCACCGGAAGAAACCAAAATTACGCGATGACCCTGGAGTCTTAAATTGCACAGGGTTTCCGTTAAGGTAGCAATGGTGGAAAGGGCTAGTTGTCCAGTTTCTCGTTGAGTAAGGCTAGAAGTACCAATTTTAACAACTATTGTTTTAGTCATGGGGCATGGGACATGGGGCATGGGACATGGGGCATGGGGTATCGGGCATGGGGCATCGGGCATTAGTCGGTTACTCACCAATTACCCATTACCCATTACCAGCCTCAACTAGATGACTTGCAACTTGCTTAAATACCTCAAAAATTGTACAGCGCCAATCCCTCTATAGTGAAGGCTGACGCTGTACAGGTTTATATTTATTTATTATTGTCTAAGGTCTTTATGTGCTTGACCTGATGTTATTAATACTTATAATCTAAGATTTTTGGAGAAAGTTGAAATTTCTTAGGTATTTCTTTAGATTTACTTTCTTACTGATTTATAAATCTTTGTTAATTTTTGTCTGCTTGGGAGCGATAGAAGCGCCGAGTATTTCCGATACCCAAACTTCAAAGTTACGGATAGGGTGAGAACGGAGGACAGCATCAGCATGAACAATAGGTTCGACTAAAATAGTAAACATTCCCAAGCGATTACCAGCTAAAACATCAGTAAACAAGCGATCACCTACCATACCCACTTGATGTACAGGTAAATTCATTTGTTCCAAAGCTGCTCTAATTTTGCGGCGTGAGGGTTTAGCCGCACCCAAGTAATAAGGTAAATTTAGAGAACGGGCAATACTACCGATTCGGGATTCACTCAGATTATTGCTGACCAGGCACAATACAGCATAGGTACGGATTTCTTCTACCCATTGTTTCATTTCTGGGGAAGCAGCACTAACAGTTATTGGTACTAAAGTGTCATCAACATCCAACACCAGCCCTTTCAGCCCATATTGTTGAATGCTATCTGGTGTCAGGTTCAACACTGAACCTTCTAAAATCAAGTCAGGCTGTAAGATATTGTTCCAAGTCATAATAATTTTAGATTGTGTATGGGAAATATCTGATTGAGAAAATTCCACTACTCATCAACCTAATTCACATACAGTGAAAAGTCAGATTAGTAATGGAAAAATTCAGAATTCAATTTTCAAACTTCACAATTAAAAATTTAATTTTTAATTACTGAGTTTTTAATTTTCAAACTCCGATTATTCAACTTGATTAAACAAGTGTTCTTCTAACAGCGGTTGCACTTTGCGAAACTCTTCAGGAGAGAGCAGTTCAGGCTGACCTGTCGTAGTGATCCGGGCAAAAAATAGCAGCGGATCGAGAGGGGTATAAACTGCATACTCCTGGTCATCATGATAAAAACTGGCCAGTAGTTGTAGTTGCTCTGGTTCTAACTCTGCTTCTTCATCTTCGATTTCTAAGGTGAAAATTTCTGACTCTTCCTCAGGTGGTAACTCACCTACTACAGTTAAAGCATAGGCAGTATTTTTAATGATTAAATTCTGCTCGGAGAGAACTGCTTGAGCGGTGCTAAAAATCCTATCAATTGTTTCATCATCTTCCACCAATACAGCTTCTTCTTCCTCACCTTCATCTTGCCAAGCAAAGATTTCTATAGGTGAGTCTATAGGCAGAAGTAAAACATATTCTTGATCATCTACTGAGAGGGAATGCTCAACATAACATTCGAGCGATCGCCCTTTTTCATCTGTCAAAGTGATAGAAGTAGCATCAGCGCGATCATTTTCTTCAGAAAATTCAGAGGAATACATAGTCACATTATGTAAATTTATCAATATCCCTAACTATGGAATTTATTGAACTGTTTAATGGCAGTCAATGTCAAACCAAAATTTGGATATACAGTTGAGTAATAGTTTTCACAATACCATGTTAAAACACCATGTTAAAAGGTATCAATCATCGACAAATGCTACTGATCTATTGGAGGTGCTACCTCTAGCATCTAACCACTGTTGCAAAATCAAGGCTGCTGCTTTACGGTCAATCAGTCCCTTATGACGTGAAGGAGAGCGATTTTCTGCAATCAGCAGTTGTTCTGCTTGGTAAGAAGTTAATCGCTCATCCACATATTCCACAGGCAGTTTCAGAGCTTGAGCCAACCTGTGGGTAAATTTTTGGACGTGACGGGCTTGAAAACCTAAAGAGCCATCCATTGCATAAGGTAAACCAACAACCAGAACTTGCACCCGGCGAGCATTCACGATTTCTTGTATTTGCTCCACATCCTCTTCAAAGGATTTACGATCAATAGTTGTAAGACCTGTGGCAATTAAACCAGTACCATCGCACCCAGCCAGACCAATACGTTTGCTACCAACATCTACTCCCAAGGCTGATATAAAGGACTTTAACTTCTGCTGAGGGATCACGCTAATTGTTCTCCTCTTTGGCATCAGCTTCTTCACAATGACGAGATGCGTCTATCTTCGAGTATTGGTTGCCAAAAGCGACAACTTCTGATTTATTTGGCACCGGTCGGTCTGACTTGGGCTGCTGTTGTTTAGGAACCCATGACATTCCACCAGGAATAGGTTTGCGTGCTGGTTGTAGTCCTTGCAGCACTTCCGGCCACTGAATCCCTTCCAAGGATACCAATTTTGATTCCCGGATTTTATGCCAAACAGAGCGCGACATAATCAGGGTATGTTCAATACGCTTGGCCCCAATTCGTTCTAAATACTCTTCACGCTCCGGCTGATAATCAGAGGAAGCTAGTTGTAAACCTTGTTGGGGAAAATCTTGACCTATGCGAGCTAGTTGAGACAACAATTCTGGATACAACCAAGTATAGGCAGGGTGAACAGTCAGAGTTGCTACATGAGGATTTTCGCCTTTACGGTCAAGTTGCACCTGAAAATATCCAATAGCGGCTTTACGCTGGGGTTCAAACACATAGCCGCTAACCACTTCAGTTTTAGTCAGCCACTGTTTCACCGCATCAGAAAGAACACCAAATAAACTGGTTTTGAAATCATGGGTGTGGCGGTCAAATACTTGACGTACCAAAGGCGGCATTGATGCTGTATCTAGTTGATACAGCAATGGAGCATCCGCATTACTGACTGGTAAAAGGTTGGGTAAATCTGGTTCTGCTTTTGCTAATTCAACCAGTAACTCTGGGGTAATTTCCCAGTATGTCATTTCTGCCAACCGCTGAAATCCATTTTGCCGATAAAGTGCCAAAGCATCTTTATCATTGACATTAACTTCTAGTAGCCAGGTACGAGCTTCTAAAATTGATTCAAAACAATGGCGGAGCAATTGTGAGCCTACACCTTGCTTATCAGCAGCCCGGTCTAACATCACCCTGTCAATTCGCCAAGTGCTACGAGTGCGGTTAAACGGTGATACTTGAATCATCCCAAGTAGTATCCGCCCTTGCTCTGCTACATAACCACAGAAACGATATTGTAACGGGTTAGGAAACCAACTTAAAAATTTGAGTAGCCCAAACCAATGACGCAGCCATTGCATTGTAAAGAAGCTTCCCTGGGGAGATACGGCTGGAAATGAATCTTGAGTTAGGCGCTCAATGCCGTCCAGATCCCGGTATTGGACTGGGCGAATTACGAGGCTGAGATTTCGAGGAAGTAGTGAATTCATTTTGATTCAAGCCGCCATTTAGCCTTTACTAATTGCCAAGGGTGAGATACTGCTGCAATAATAATATTAACGGCTTTTTGGTCTTAAGCTATTGCTCCAAAAGATTGATCTTCGTAACTAATACCGGAAAAAGTATAAAAGGCAGATATATTTGTGATTACACCGGTCCACTAATCACAAATATAGATGCTTATATTATATGATAATTCAGTTAAAATTCTGCATAGTACCTGTTGTTTCTACAAAACTTGTCGAGAAACCAGCTTTTCAAAGTTGGCTTGGGTTTGATGAAGTAACTGCTGGCGACTATCTTCTTGTATCTGTTTTAGTGTTGGAACCAAGTTGCGAGCTTGGAGTGTCATGTGCAATTGTAGATGTGCCACGTATTCACTGATGTCTTGGTTTTCTACAACTGCGCCCGTTAATACATTTAATTCCATTGTCACTGACTTCTCCTTGCTAGATTTTGTGTGGTTGTATGACATGATTAAACGCTATCATGTTTGTTTTACTCGGCCTCTTAATTCGTAATGAACTGTAACGATTTTGATAGCTGAATTGATCTAAGTAGGTATAAGTGTATTTTGGTTTAACATTGTCTTGGCAACTGTGATCGCTTCTTCGCCATCATTCACAATAGAAACATTTTCCTATTTCATAACAGTTTTACAAAACATCCGCTGTGGCTGTTTCTCCAAGCCCCATTACACGAATAATATTTCTTCTCACCCTCATTCTCCAAAATCTGGCAACAGATTACAACTGAGCAACCAAAATTAAATTGAACCTTAATTAGGCATTATGAGTTGAATTACCACTTCTCTACCCAATAAACAATTTCTGATGCTGTACTATCAATAGCTACTCCATAACTATGACCATGATTCCATTTAAACCCTGCTTTACCTTAATCCTGTGCTTTTAATACCAATATTTATTTGATAAGTCTTGGGAAAAACTTCATTACCCAAACTACTCGTGTAAGAAAAGGTTGTCGGTACACCATTAGGTTAGTTACTATGGTCGTTTGTATCACCTCTTTAATATTGATACAAAGCACTTTTACTGTACTGTAAAAGTAATTTTCAATCTTTTCTGGAGGCTGTTGAAAATGGATTTGAAAAAACTACTTCCTTGAATGAGACCTTTTGAGTAAGCTAGATGCACAGCTTTGGCATTAGGAGGAATTGATACAGGAAAATGCTTGATTAAGTTAGGGTTAGACTACTTGTAATTAAGAATTTATGCATAGTGTAATGTATCATTAACTATCTTTGCTGTTCCTGTTTTGCTAGGAGTTTTTGTACCGATAAGTACGCTAACACTATAAATATAAAATAAACTCATACCAGTAATTTTTACAGTAAGAGATTGCTATATTTAGTTGAAATATTAATCTAGCTTGTAGATTAATATTTCAACTAATAAAATAACTATCATGATAATTTTTAATCTAGCATCAGAGATATTAAATCAGTTACCAGTTATCAATTGTTTAACTAGATAAATTCTCTTAAATTCTTGTGTATCCTTTTCAGGAACTTATGGCTAACACCACGCAAGCTAGAGCCAAAGAGGCCTGTACTATGCGCTTGAAAAACTGTACATATCTATCTTCTGTCCCTTTTTCCTGGTTAAGAGTCTCTATGTTCATGTAGCATCTCATAAAAATTAATCATGGATATGCAAGGTATTATGAATGAATCAAAGAAAGCAGATTTCCATATACATATATTGGAAACTTATGTATATTAATTAACTTAATCCTTGGGTTCTTTTACTAGAAAATGAATTACTTATGAGTCACAAGTAAGTAATTGTAAAGCAAGTCCTAATAAAGTTTGATAGTATCAGCTCAAACTAAATAGAAATATAAGAAAGTGCAACTAGTTTTAGCAAATGACGTTGATTATAATATAATAAGTGCAGTATATAACAGCATTGGAACAGAAAATCTCTCAAATTAGTTGCTCTAATCAATGATATATCTTCTTAAAAGAAAGATAAAACCTATTTTCTGGAGTCTTGACTCCTTCACTAATAGCTGGAATATAGCCAAAAGAATTAGTTTTGGTTACACGGTATGGCTGGTATAGGACTAGTATTTGATTTATAAAAATGCTCCGTATATCTGGAGAGACGGAAAATCAAAGGTAGTGTTTTGAATGAACCACTCAAACATCC
>ERZ1034427.109-NODE-109-length-18604-cov-33.081891_pt1 | contig 18604 bp, 12 predicted proteins | sample MGYA00520607_ERZ1034427 | MGnify/ENA primary metagenome ERZ1034427 (study PRJEB33736, sample SAMEA104288489) | Azolla caroliniana | place: Brazil | collected 1987 | study: EMG produced TPA metagenomics assembly of the PRJEB19522 data set (Is there foul play in... | reverse complement strand
AACTGCTGAAATGCCTGCTATATATACATTTTCGCAGTCTATGACCCCTTTTTTTATCTTTTTGTGAGAAATCCGGGTTTAGATTATGAATCATCAGTTAGTTGATGTAAATACTGCCCAAAGCTTTCTACCCAAGGTGTCGGTGGTGATTCCTTTTTATAATAGTGAAGCAGACTTACCAGATTTGCTGAGTTGTCTATTGTTGCAAACTTACCCAAAAGAGCAGGTAGAGTACTTATTAGTAGATAATAATAGCAGCGATCACACCCTCTCCATTCTACAAAAGACGGCTGAAGATTCTCCTATCGCTATCCGTCCTTTAAGTGAAAACAATATTCAAAGTTCCTACGCAGCCCGCAACACAGGGATTAAAGCTGCTACTGGTGAAATAATCGCCTTTACTGATGCTGACTGTCGTCCCCAATGCCAATGGTTAAATACATTAATTCAGCCTTTCATAAATTCAGACGTGGTAATTGTTGCTGGTGAGATTGTGGCATTACCAGGTACAAGTTTATTAGAAAAATTCGCTGCTCAACAAGAAACTTTATCTCAAAAACATACCCTTGCCCATAAATTTTGTCCCTATGGACAAACCGCAAATTTAGCAATTCGTCATCATACTTTTACCAAATCAGGCTTATTTCGTCCCTATCTTACCACTGGTGGAGATGCAGATATCTGTTGGCGCATTCTTAATGCTAATCTAGGTAAATTAGAATTTGTGACGGATGCTATTGTTAAGCACCGTAACCGCGTTACTACGAAAGAACTAGCCAGTCAATGGCGACGCTATGGACGTTCAAATCGTTATTTACATGAATTACATGGTATAGAACTAACGAGAGAAATAAAAACTAAAGAATACATTTATATCTTACTACGTTGGTTATTAAAAGAGGTACCAAGAATAAGTATTAATAACATTATTGGTCAAGCTAGTTTTGAGGATTTATTAAGTACTCCTTTGGGCTTATTTACCTCTAGAGAAAGAAGTTTAGGGCAAAGAAAAGCCAAGTTACCAGAAAATGCTAAAATGATTGAATTTTTATAAAAAACTAAGATTTTTGAGGACTGAAAATTGATTTCAGCAGTGGTAATTTTGTTATCCGTTTATAGATAGGTAAAATCAGAAGATAATCTTCTATATACATTTTTATAAGAAAATAGCCTGAAAACCCTGATAGCATGGCGTTAGCCATATTTGCGACAAGTGAAAGCTGAAAGTCTTTTGTCAAGAGGTTTTTGGAGAAATATGGGAAAAAACTTGTCAGTCCCACGTTGAAGATCAGGAAAAGGAGCGACAATTAACTTAATATTTGTTTTTCGCTTCCGTTTGATAATACCTAAATCTCGATTTTGAGGGTCAGCAAAGTATTTAACAGGATCTGTTACGTTACCTTTTTGATGAGCCATAGTAGAATGATAAAGACCAAGATAGATCATTTCTAATGAAATCTCATCAAAAGGTAGAGAAAGTTCATCTGCTACGGTATCACCTAAATCTACTAAAACACTATAAAATAACCACGTTACCCAAATTTGTAATTTAATTCCATTGATCGAACCTGTTTATAAATAACTTAAACCCAAGAGTCTTTTGACCGTATTAAAAGCATCTGAAGTTCGCCTTGACTAAGTTTTGTGGGATTACACCACAGAAAACCATCTCTGGCTAACACTCTTGTCAGTTCTCTCACTCCTGCTATATCTCGCCACAGTAAGGGTCAACACTGCAGCCATGATCAACAGTAAATTCAGTATCCGTTGTCTGAGTCCTAGTTTTCGGTAGTAATTTTCTTGATTTGTAATGGCTGGTGTTAGTAATCTTTCCAATTGCTGGGGTATTACTTCATCTTCCACCATTGGTGTCTGTTTCTTTCTGCCGTGGTCTCCATTGGTTTTTCGGCTGCCTGTCATGGCTTGTTTCAATTGCTCAATTACTTGTCTACACTGAGTTTCTCACGATTTTTAACCTATCCAAATACCACCCTTGACAATTTGTTCTTTTCCTTAACTTGTCACCAATGCGTTAGGCATATTGAATACCTCAAAACCCAAAAAGTTTTGAGGGACAAACGTATATATAACGTATATATAGAATATCAATTTTTAAGTCAGGGATGGAAGCTAAGAGCAGGATTTATCCTGCATTGATATTCTAATTGATTACTTGAATCTTTCTAAAAAAAATAGCCAGAACCAACTCCAAGACTTCCTCGGATGAGGCTAAGTATTCCTATATCTGCCAGAAATTCCCGTCGTTTGGTTCTGCGACTTGATCTTAATTCTTTGATAAGTAGGTAGACACAAATAAACATAACTATGTGAAAAAATGTAAAGTACTTAAAACCCTTGGGATTGGTTGATTGCCCTTTGCTGCATCCGCCATGATATAGTGATAAATCTTTTTGCCCACCTACTTAGCAGAAATGCGTTCAATACCTTCCCTAGTGGAAATATTGTTTTGTTGACAAAAGCTAATAATCTTGATTGTGTGTGGTACTGTTCTAAACAGTTCTCAGTGAGTCATATTTTAGCCCAGGTGAGTTTATTTCTTGGTACTAGCCTCTAGCTGCTGAAGTATATATCAATGTGATTGAATATTTAAATATTACAGTTTAAAACTGTCACCTTTGATTTTACTTGAATTTAAGCACATTCTAAGTATTGATTGGTATCAATAAAAGTTATTCACAGGATTTACATCAGATATGCCCATCCCCAATACCCAATCCAGACCAAATTTCGCTAAAGTTAGATAAAGGTAAATTTATAGGAATTTTCGATGTCAGCACAACTGTTACTGGTAGATGACGAACCCGGATTAAGGGAAGCCGTGAAAGAATATTTACAAGAAAGCGGTTTTAGGGTTCAAACTGCCAGTAATGCCCGTGAAGGTTGGGATATCATGCAGCATAGTATACCTGATTTAGTGATTTCTGATATCATGATGCCCCAAGTGGATGGTTATCATTTCTTGAAGCAAATGCGAGATGATGCGCGTTTTCAAGCTTTACCTGTGGTATTTTTAACAGCTAAAGGCATGACAGGTGATCGCATTCAAGGCTATCAAGCTGGTGTTGACGCTTATCTAGCCAAACCCTTTGATCCTGATGAACTGGTGGCCATAGTTGAAAACTTACTCGTCCGTCACACTGTAAAAACACAGGTAGCTAGTGAAGATACGGAAAATATGGATATTGCTAAATTAGCCCATGAAATCTCCAAAATCAAAGATTTATTAAGTCCCAGAAATGCAATTACTCAAACCCCTCCTCCGTTCAAAATAGATTTAACTCCCAGAGAACAAAGTGTTTTAAATCTAGTAGCTGAAGGTTTAATGAACAAAGAAATTGCACGTCGCTTAGAAACCAGCGTTCGCAACGTAGAAAAATACGTCAGCCGTTTATTTAGTAAAACCGGCACAAATAGCCGTACAGAATTAGTGCGTTTTGCCCTAGAACATGGACTAGCTAAGTGATTTAATGTCCCATTAAAGCTTGATTATTTTTGTTTGGGCTAGTACAGTACAGCGTAAATAAACCAACGATTCCAAATCTCTGAAGAGCTCACGCTGTATACGTTTTGGATTTTGTTGGACCAGCCTGCTGGAAGCACTATTTTCTGAGCTTGGCTCTTCTGAAAGAAGCATTTTCAATTCACGGCGGTAGTGGTGATTGGTAATAGGAACAACCTATACTCTGAGTTACTTATTAAACAGAAGAATTGAGGTTTCGCGCAAAGGCGCAAAGTTTAGAACCTTGAATTTTCCGATTTCTTATGCTAATTCAGTAATGCCAAGTTTATGATTCCACCCAATTCAAACACAACTGACGGAAATCTTCACCCCTTGCTTCGAAATTACGATATTGGTCAAAACTTGCGCAAGCTGGAGATAATAACACAACTGATGCTTGATATTGTTTTGCTAACTCTGCGGACTTGGGTACAGCTTTTGCCATTGTTTCGATAATCTCAAAGTTAGTATATCCCACTTCTTCTAGACGTTGAGCAAATGTAGGTGCAGCATTACCAATTAATAAAACAGTAGCAGCTTTAGCCTGAATTTTATTTAACCAGCCTGTATCATCTCCAGCTTTTGCTTCACCACCGGCAATTAAAATGACAGGACTTTTTACAGATGCTAAACCCACTTCAGCCGCATCATAATTGGTGGCTTTGCTATCATTAATAAAATCAATTCCTTCCCATGTGCAGATATGTTCTAAGCGATGGGTAACACCAGGAAATTCATGGACTGCATGCGAAATTGCTTCAATATTAATTCCTCCTAACCGGGCTGCAGCTACTGACATGAGAAGATTTTGTTGATTGTGTTCTCCTACCATTCGTAAAGCAGAAACTTCTAAAATCGGTTGAGATGTGGAAGTTGCAGATAATTTTTCTATTACCCAGCCATTTTCTATATAAAAGCCTTTTTCACCGATTAAAAAATCTGGTCCTTTCACAGTTGTCCAATAAGCATTATGCCAATGATTTAATCCTACTTCGTTTAAATAAATATCATCGCCATTAAATATTTGTAAATGAGAATTATTTAACAATTTGGCCTTAATATTGTAGTAATTTTCTAAGGTTTTATGACGGGCTAAATGATCTGGTGTGAATGTTGTCCAAATACCAATGGGGGGAGAAAGTGTTACAGAAGATTCGATTTGATAACTGCTAAGTTCTCCAATGATCCAATCTGGTTTTTGTACTGATAAAGCCACTTCACAAGCAGCCAGACCGATGTTACCACAGGCAGGAGCGTTCAATCCTGCGGCTTGAAAAATGGCGGCAGTTAGCGACGTAGTGGTAGTTTTACCATTTGTGCCGGTAATGGCTACCCAAGGGATATTTTGCAAATGTCGCCAGGCTAGTTCGATTTCACCAATGGTTTCAATGCCTAACTCTCGCGCTTTGACTAATATAGGAATGTCCCAAGGTACACCAGGGCTAACAACTATTAGTTGTGGTAAAATTTCACTCTCTAGGTCTGGTGTGTTACCTAATTTAACGGGAATTTGTTCCTTAGCAAGTTCTTGTTGTTGTTCCAGGAGGTGTGGAGAGGTGTTGTGATCGCTTAATTCCACCTCCCAGCCTTCCTGTTTCAACAATCTTGCCGCAGCAATACCGGACTTTCCCAATCCAATCACAACAGCTTCTGGCATAGACTGTGTAGCATCCCTGGTTAAGCTACCCTATACTAGCGTTAATCGGCAAAAATTACACCTGTTTTTGTTGTCTTTTACTACAGATTTTTGACGATCGCCCCAAAGTCAGCTAAAACACGGGTATGATTACGAAGTAGTCCCAGTAAATTTAACCTATTTCGTTTAATCTCAGGATTTAGATCCATGACTAAAACGCTATCTTCACCATCAAAGAATTTACTCACGGTGGGAGCAATTTTTTCTAGTGCGGCTATTAATAGTTGATAGTTACGGGTTCGTTGTGCTGCTTGGGTTTGGGGTACCAACTCAACCAAGGCGTTGTAAAACGCAGATTCAGAAGATTTTTGGAATAATTCGGGTTTAACTACCGCTGTTGGTTCTAACTGCTGGAAGTTTAAATTACCTTGTGCAGCCAGACGGGTAGAACGGTTGACGGTTTCGTAGATTTTATCTAATGTACCATTATTGCGGATTTGTTGTAAATAAAGGGCGCGATCGCGTACATCTAATAAATCCTGTAATGCCCGTTCTGTATATTCTGGATCATTTTCTCCCAATACAGCATTGACTAAATCATAATCTATTTCGTCAATAAATATTTGTACTTCTGCTTCTTGAAATAGAGTGCGGATTCGTTGTATGAAAAAGTCCTGCAATACTTTAATTAGTGAGTCTCTATCTTTGTTAAAGGCTGCCGCAAACTCTGTGGCTGTTTGCTCTAACAAACCTGCTAAATCAAGCTTCAAACCATCTTTATAGTCTTGGTGAGTTGAGTCAGAGGATTGTGACCAAATAATCTTAATTATTGCATTAGCTGCCCGTCTTAAAGCAAAAGGATCAGAGGAACCTGAAGGTTTTAAACCTAAACCAAATATACTTACTAAAGTATCTAACCTATCTGCTAAGGCAACAACTTTACCTGTAATACTTCGTGGGAAATTATCAATTGCATATCGTGGTAAATAATGTTCATAAATTGCCAGTGCTACTTCTGAATCTTCAGCACTAGCTAGAGCATATTTTTCACCCATAGTGCCTTGCAATTCTGGGAATTCAGACACCATCTGGGTGACTAAATCTGCTTTACAAAGTAAGGCTGCTCGTTTAATTTTCTGTCTTTCATTATTGCCTAATTGCAACTGCTGAGAAATTCGGGCAGCAATATTCACTACTCTCTCGACTTTAGCACGAACTGATCCTAAGTCTTCTTGAAAAGTAACTGTTTCCAATTGAGGTAAAAAGCTTTCTAATGGTTTAGCTAAATCAGCTTCATAGAAGAAACGCCCATCAGCTAACCGCGCCCGAATTACTTTCTCATTACCAACGGTAATGATATCTGATTTTGTCGGATCGCCGTTAGAAACAGTGATAAAATTAGGTAATAATTCGTGATTCTCTGAAGTTTTGAAAACAGGGAAATAACGCTGATGGGTCACCATTACTGTAGTTGAGACTTCTGTAGGTAATAGTAGAAATTCATCTTCAAATTTTCCAACTACTGCGGTAGGATACTCTACTAAATTTGTGGTTTCTTCTAATAAATCAGGATATATTGGTGTGAAACCGCCTAATTTTTGAACTGCGGTTTTGACTTGTTCAGTAATGATGTTTTCCCGTTCTTCTGGTGAAACTATCACGTAACCAGAACGCAGGGTGTTTACATATTCTGTCGCTTGGGAAATGCTGACAGGTTCGGGATGTAAAACACGATGTGCTTGAGAAATGCGATCGCTCTTAACCGTTTTATCTCCATTCTTTAATTCTAAGGGCAAAACATCCCCATCCAACAAAGCCACTAACCAGCGAATTGGACGGGAAAATCTACCATCACCACTTCCCCAACGCATCAACCGCTTTCCTTCTAAACTCCAAACCCACTGGGGAAAAAGTTCTGTCAAAATTTCCGCAACTGGACGGCCGGGAGTCTTTTTCTGGATGAAGACAAAATCACCTTTTTCCGTAGGTCGAATTTCAAAAGCGTCCAGTTCTACACCTTGTTTTTTAGCAAACCCAACTGCTCCGGGTGTGGGTTTACCATCTTTAAAAGCTGCTTGTGCGGATGGACCTTTGATTTCTTCTTCTTTATCTGGTTGCTGGAATGGTAAACCTGTAATTAGAACTGCTAACCGTCGGGGAGTTCCATAAACTTCCACAGTTTCAGTTTTGAGGTTGTTAGCTTCCAGAGTTTGAGGAATGCGCGATCGCCATTGTACTATGGCACTACTCAAAAAGCTTGCAGGTAGTTCTTCCGTACCAACTTCTAATAAAAACGCAGGCATAGGACACTAATCTTTATCAGTCAACTCCACCAGTTTACCTTGTCATCAGGCTGAGATATGCGACGTACAACAGATTTTGGTGAATAATCTCTGTGATTTCTCAGTTAAGTTGGGATTCTCAACAGTCATTAGTGGTGTATGATAGCTTCACAAAGAAAACCAATAGAGAAAATCAAGATTGTACAAATTGTTACTTTAAAAAAGACGGTTCTGTAGAAACAAAATAAATATATAGATTATAACATTGATGAGCAGGAGGGACGCAGAGATCTTTTGATTAGCAATTAAGCAGAATAGCAGGTGATAGCGTTAAATCTCTGGTACTGTCTGTAATGCAATGCAGCGTAAGCCATATTTTATGATAGCTGTATGTTCTCATCCCAGTGATAACCGCCACAATGACACACTCAATCTTGTGTAACTATTTAGTAGGATGAATTTCCTCTCGGAGACCTACGCCATTGATTCATTGTTTCTCGCTATTCTGGAGTCAAAATCCTCTCAATTTGTTGTAGTTGCTGTTGTGTAATTTGAGTTAATTGCTATCTTTGTTCTGCGGACAAGCTGAGCGATCACAATTTCTTCATTGACAATTTATAGCGACCATTATTAACAGATTTTACTTGCTGTTGGTGTTCGGGAGATAAAAGTGGAAATATTTGTGCTTCACTTTCCTCTCTAATCCGTTTAACTTGTGCTTTTTGAGTGTCAGTTAAATTAAGTTCTGATATTTTCTCTGAAGCTTGATTTAAATCTCCTTGATTATGATGGATAATGTCTGCTATTGTTAGACGATGGATAGTTTCTGTCATTGTCCTATGTTTGATAACTTGTTCCATTTTCCCTGGAATTATTGGGAACAGAAGTGCAATTGGGAGAGGTTAGTTGACATCCTGTAGTAAGAATAGAGATAGGTAAACCCACAGCAGGAACAGCAGGAATACCATAAATACTCAACTTCCGTTTATAGTTCATGAATCGATACTCCATAAATAGATCTCAATTTCACCGAGACATACTATTTATATATCAGTTCTTTTGGCGATAGGTCGAAGAATTATAGTTGTTGTTAACAACTAAGAAAACTACCATCTCTGTGTAATTCAATAAATTTACTATTAAATAGTAGCTACAGAAATTAGCAAATATATTCAGAACTTTAACTCACCTTAATATAGACGAAAATCTGGTCTGTGGTTATTATCTTGTCGTTGATTATTGTCTCATCTATGACGAGTTTCTTGGCCCTCGTTTCTATAATTGTTCGGATTATCAGCTAATGCTGGAGATATTCCAACACTACGGAGTGTAACTAAACTAAGTGTACTAAGGTAAGATAAAAGATTTGTGCAAATTCATAACACTTCCTCTTGACAGTCAGATTAATTTGATGCTTGTTTTATTCAACCTACTTAAAGCAGAAAATTATAGTTGCATAGCCATATTAGGTAAAAAGTCACTAATTCATTCATAAATTTAGTTATGTTGATGTATATTTATGAAAAATAATTGTATTGCAAAAGAATGTGTAGTCTGGTAGAAGTAAAAAATAGAATAATTATTTTTTGAACTGTTAAAACGCCTCTGGAACTACAAAATCTCACAGGTGGTTATACTGTTTCGCCAATTATACTACAAACGGGTGGAAGTTGGACTTATGTCATACTGATAGCGCAGCTTATCTCTTCAGGAAACTGGGTGAACGCGGAGCGTGCGCTACGTAGGTTCTAGTATCTTGGAGATTCTCCACTATCTCTTTCAGAGAAGCTCCGCAAACCTTCAGAATGACACCTTTAAACCGTTTCTAGTAGATCCAACATATTAATCTTCCTTTGCAAACTGGAGAATGGTTGAGTTGAGTCGATGCTAATAGTTTTGGTAAATCTACTTTACTGAAATTAATTAGTCGAATTCTCTCTCCTCAACAAGGAGTAATTTTAGTAGATGGGAAGGCAACTCACTCACAACCTCCTCTTAGGACGTTTGGAAAGTCCTTAGTGATGTATCAAAACCTTTTAAAACAACCTCTAAATTTAGTAGCTCAAAAATTAGCACTTTTACCATAATAGCAACCAATTCCTGCTGGTTTAACTGTGCGTCAATTAGCTAAATTTAGGCAGAACACCACATCAACCTTGGTGGTAATGGGAGTTAACTGATAATGATAGGCAGAAAATTGAAGCAGCAATTAAAGAAATGCAACTAGAAAATTTTGACGATCACCTAGTTGAAGAACTTTCCGGTGGTGAACGAGAAAGCTATCCTTTTCCTGATTCCAAGGTTAGGTTAAGATAGAACCAATTTGGGTTCTATAAAATTTAATACTCAAGCTGGAATTTCAATAATAAACTCTGTACCTTTGCCCAAAACAGAGTGACAACTCAATTTACCACCGTGGGTTTCCTCCACAATTTGCCGAGCGATCGTCAGTCCTAATCCAGTTCCCTTTCCTACAGCCTTTGTAGTAAATAAATGTTCAAAAATCTTCTGTTTAATTTCTTCACCCATTCCCTTCCCGTTATCAGCAATTGAGATTTTTACATATTTGTCTACGATTGATGTTGTAATTTTAATACGGTTAGGATTGGTTTTAATGTCTGCAAAGCTCTTGCCAATGTTTGATTCCTCTAAGGAATCAATAGCATTAGCCAAAATATTGATAAATACTTGGTTTAACTGTCCGGGGAATCCTTCTATTTGAGCTAAATCACTATAGTTAGTCACTACTTCAATTGCGGGGCGTTGTTCATTAGCCTTCAGGCGATGTTTGAGAATTAAAATTGTACTATCTATACCATCATGAAGATTAAACTGGACTTTGTAATCTTGATCTGCACGAGAGAAAGTACGAAGACTAGTGCTAATATTTCTTAATCTTTCGCACGCCATCACCATTGCATCTATCGCTGTAGGTAAATCTTCTAAAAGATAGTCTAAATAAATTTCTTCGGCATGGTCTTGAATTTCATCACCTGGGTTTTCTAGAATTTCTTGGTAGAGCTTTAAATGTTCAGTGAGATCAGCAAAGTTGGGTTTAATTTGTTGAAGAGTAGCATAAATAAAAGCAAGGGGGTTATTCATTTCATGAGCAACACCAGCCACTAAATTACCCAATGCAGACATCTTTTCACTTTGGATCATTTTTAATTGGGCATTTTGCAAATCAGTTAGTGCTTCTTCTAGTAAGAGTGATTTTTGCTGCAAGGTAAGTTCAGCTTGTTTTCGATCGCTAATATCCAAAAACCATCCATCCCAAACTAGTGAGTTATCAGCACGCCGTTCAATTCGTGATTCACCATGAATCCACTTGACAATTCCTGATGGAGTGATGATTCGTCCTTCCCACTGCCAGGGAGATAAAAATTGAATCGTATCGGTATTAGACTGCTGATAATTTACAATATCATCTGGATGTACCATATTGCCGAAAAACTCAACATTTGACGTGGCTTGCCCTGGGGTAATTTCAAAAAAGTTATTACATTGTGCACTAATGTAATTCAACGACATAACCCCATCGGTAGTCATCTGATATTGATAAACAACCCCAGGGACATTATCTACTAAGTTGTGGAAACGAGAATTACTTGCACTCAATTCGGCAAATGATTGCTCTAGCTGTTGGGCATATTCCTGGGAAAGTTCATAAAGTCGGGAATTTTCTAAAGAAATTGCAGCTTGAGAGCAAAGTAGATTTAGCAGTTCGACGCGATCGCTGGTAAATGCTCCCATTGTCAGATTATTTTCCAGATATAAAATACCCATTAACTTGCCTTGATGCAAAATCGGACTACACAGGATACTCTTAGGTTTTTTACGCATAATGTACGGGTCGTTGGCTAAGTTAGGATCTGCTGTTGCATCCAATAGTACAACGGTCTGCTGATTGTGCTTGACTTTGTAAATTAGCTTTTTTGGAATGTTATGGCTATCTTCAATAGGAAGGCGTTGCAATACAACGGGTTTTGTTCCCTGCGTAATTGAGCCTTTAATTAGTAGGCGCTCATCCCGCGACAGCATTAACACGCATTTATCAGCCCCGGCATTTTCGATGATGATAGAAAGTAAGGATGCCAGCAGTTTTTCTAGTTCGATTTCACTGGAGATAGTCTGAGATGCTTTGAGAATAGTTTTTAAATCTAGGGTATCTGAAACACTGGTGCTAGAACTGGAATAACTGGTAGATGTCACGCTCCCCAAGGCAAAGATAGTGTCGTTAGTTGAAACAGTAGAACGGGTTTGCTGTAATATGGGCGCAAGTAATTGGGGATAGCGTTTTTCCAAGTCAGCAACCTTGGCTTTTGCTCCCCAACGGGTATAGGTGTAGTAAGCTTCAGTCATATATTCCCTAGCCATGCTTTCTCTGCCCCAGCTGAGGTAAAATTTAGCAGCGAGTTCCTTAGCAAGTGCTTCTTCTTGGATATATCCGTGTTCTTTAGCAAGAGCAATAGTGCAATCATAATAGTCCATTGCGTCAGCTTTGTTACCTAGAATACGAGACTGTTCGGCTGCAACTAAATCAAATTTATGCTGAAAATTCATAGGTGCGTAATCTGCCCATAGCCTCATCTTTTCTTGGTTTTTAGTCACTCGACTTAAAATATCTTCTTGTTGCGAATGCGATATTGATGGGTAAATTGCTAGGTGGGCTAAGGAATCATAGAAATGAAATATTGGAACTAATATGTGTCCCTGTACTCCATCTAAATACTGTTTAGCTTGCTGTGCATTTTCCTGTGCTTGTTGATATTCTCCAAATAGGTAACAAAGAATTAGTTTATTAACATACAAGGAATGAAGCCCGCTTCTATCATTAGCATCTTTCATGAGTGGTAAAGAAGTTTCTTCGTTGTAGATTTCACCTCGTAAGTTGCATGAATTTTCTAAGGGGTTTAATAAGTTCAATACTGTCTGTTGAGAAATTTGATGCCAACGTAGAGCGTTTTCTTGCTTGAGCCGAGCTAAAACATCACTGATAGAGGCCATTTCTCGTACCAGTATTGTTAGTTCCTGTCCCATAAAATAGGAGTATTCATATTTCAGCATGGCAGATATGCCAGCATGTTCAAAATTTCCGCCTTGAAGTCCGCTTTCGTAGGAATCCCAAAGAAGAGACAATGTTTCTTTAATATGAACTTTGCTATGAGTTGTACATGCACCCACTACATTAAGTACCAACGCTTTGATTTCTGGAGCATTGAACTGTTCCGCTAGGCTAATAGCTAACTTACCAAATTGATAGCCTGACTCAATATCCTGAAATACTACATTCAATAGCAGACCATAAAAAGCGTAACCAGAACTGGAAAATGCTGAATTACCATAGTTGAGCGATAAATTAATCAATTCACATGTAACTAAAGGTACAAGCGTAGGTGCAGCTTGATAGGTAGGAGTAAACATACTTGTTAAAATCTTAGTAGCTGCTAACTTTTCAATATCTGTCATTAACGGTAGGTTAATTAACCCTTCTATTTTTTTCTCTTGAAGATTGCTTACAGTTTGACTAAGTGCTTGTTCAATGTCTGAGGGTTCAGGTGATTTAGGTAAAATTACCCCCACTAATTCCAGAGCTTCTAATCCAATTTGGACTGCTTCTAGCTTTTTGGCTTGCGCCATATAACCTTGGATTTTGACAGCATAGACTTTCATTTTGTCAATGGAAGTTTTGGCCTGTTGCAAAATAATATCTGCCCATTGCTCCATCTGCTCAAAATCGCCGCTAAGGTAGGCAGTTTCTGTTGCTAGTTCATACAGTGTCAAGGTTAAGTTGTAGTGTGTTTCCCACTTGAGAAGGTGTAGTAAACTAATGCCTGTGGTAGCATATTCCAACGCAGCAGTATAAGCTGTTGCTGCTCTAGCTTTTTGTCCAGCATTTAAATTGAGTTGAGCCAGTTCTATTTGCTTTTCTGGTTCAATAATCAGGGATTTGCCAATATTGAGTTGATTGACAATTTCAAACGAGTTTTCATTCTGTTCCCTTAGTGGCGCATTACTGAGTAAAAGTTGCCCAATCTTGAGGTGAGTGGTTTGCTTTTGGTCATCAGGAATCAAGGAATAAGCTGCTTGCTGTACTCTGTCATGTAAAAATTTATAACTAACAGTCTGTTGATTTTCGGAAGTACCTGCTAGAGTTTCTTGACCAACATAAAACTTATAAACATCACCAATTGGTAAAATTAACCCTTCTTGTAATGCCTTCCATAAACAGGCTGCTGTTTCGATTTGAGATTGTTCCGAAACAATAGCCAAAGTTGCTAAATCAAACTGATTCCCAATACAAGCCGCTAACTGCAATACTTGTTGAGTTGATGGCGGTAGTCTTCGCAATTGCAAACTCATAAAGGTCACAATATTATCTGTAACCGCTTGCGTTGTCACTTGGGCAATCTCACATTGCCAACATCCTAACTCAAAGTCAAAGTGAATCAGTTCATCTTGATGTAATGCTTTGAGAAACTGTGTTGCAAAAAATGGATTTCCCAGAGTTTTTTGATATATCAATACAGAAAGATTCCATACGAGTTCTTCTGTAGATTTGAGTGTATCAGCAACTAATTTATTTACTTCCACTTGACTTAGTGGTACTAAACTAATCGTATTAATCGTTGCTTGTGTCTTTTGTATATTACTCAAAGTCAACATTAATGGATGTCCTGGTGGGACTTCGTTATCACGGTATGCACCTATTAATAAAAGATGACTTGTATCAGCCATTAATAGTTGTATTAACTTTAGTGATGCCGAATCTGCCCATTGCAAGTCATCTAGAAACATTACTAAGGGATGTTCAATACTAGTAAAGACTTGGGTAAATTTTTGAAATAATAAGTTAAAGCGATTTTGGGCTGCTGTTCCTGATAATTCTACTGCTGGTGGTTGTTCACCAATAATTATTGATAATTCGGGGATGACTTCAATAATTACTTGTCCACTGTCGCCAACAGCATTTAATATTTTGTTTTTCCATTCCTCTAGTTGGACATCATTTTCTGTCAGCAATTGCTCCATTAAATCACGAAATGCTTGTACAAAAGCACTCAAGGGAATATTACGTTGAAACTGGTCATATTTGCCTTTAATAAAATAGCCACGTTGTCTAACAATTGGTTTATGCACTTCGTTGACGACTGCTGTTTTTCCAATTCCAGAAAACCCAGCTACCAGCATCATTTCTGATGTACCTCGGCTGACTCTCTCAAATGCTTCTAGTAGGGTTAAGACTTCGGTTTCTCTGCCATAGAGTTTATCAGGGATAATGAAGCGATCGCACACATCACGCTGTGCAATTTCAAATTTCTCAATTCCACCAGTTTCTCTTAGCTGAGTTAAACAATTTTCTAAGTCGAACTTTAATCCCAACGCACTCTGATACCTGTCTTCAGCATTTTTAGCCATTAACTTACTAATGACTTCTGCAATAACCGAGGGAATTTCTGAATTGATTTCGTGTATTGATGGTGCTGTTTTAGCTATATGAGAATGCACCAACTCCATTGGCTCGTTTGCTACAAAAGGTAACTCTCCAGCTAGTAATTCATAGAATGTCACACCTAGTGAGTAGAAGTCTGTGCGATAGTCTATCCCGCGATTCATTCTCCCTGTTTGTTCTGGTGATATATAAGCTAATGTCCCTTCTAAAATATTGGGATTAACTAGGGTTTGGGTTTCTCTCGGTAATAAAGATGCGATACTAAAGTCAATTAATTTGATTTGTTTAGTTACGGGATTAATCAATATATTGCTGGGTTTAATATCTTTATGAATAATGCGTTCCCGGTACAATATATCTAAGGTATTGGAGAGGGCAATCGCTATTTCTAAAAACTCCTGTAGAGACTGTTGTTTGACCTTCCCTACCCATTCATTGAGAGAAGTCCCCCCAAAGTCTTCCATCACCAACACATAACCATTTCGGTATGGTTCTAGGGTGTAAATTTGGACAATTAAAGGCGAGTTGAGATTTTTAGCAATGGTATATTGATTACGAAATGATAAGAGTTCATTAAACGTGGGATAAGGATTTTTCAGCAGTTTAATCACTACTGGTAATGAATCTCTTTCTCGATATCCTCGATAAACTAGCGTTCTAGAACCGTTATAAAGTTCCTCACTGATGAGATATCCGGGAATATTGACAAGATTACTAACCATATTGCGCTCATCCTTAATGATTTCTCAATCTAGTATTCCCAAATATCTTAATTGATCTTTGAGCGAAAGTAAAAATGTATTGGCTCAATAAATAGGGGTAGCGGAGAAAAAGAAAGTAAACAAGGGACAAAGAATGTAATAAAATATGAAAGACAACGCAAAAACTGGATTCGAGTAAAAAGTTGGGAGAAGAGTTACTGCAAACCATCGAGCCAAAAGGCATTGCAGACGAATCAATGCGTCAGACAATAGAGATATTACTAACAGCATGTTTGAAAAATTTTAGGAGGTATAAATTGTCATTCTGAGCGCAATGAAATGGAGCGTATCCCTTCGGGACACTACGTCAATACAAAGCGTACCGGAGCCTCTAGAATCTAGGTTTTGAGCGTGTACTGAGATATTTCATTCCCCTCCGCGGCATTCAACATGATACAAAGACCGACTTTTCAAACAACCTCTAAACTTAATAGAGCAATTACAAAGAAAAATCAAAGAATTACGAGCCGAAAATCAACAGTTAAAATATCAAAATAATCCGCTCAAGGGGAAACAAGGTCAACCAGACATAAAAGCCAACTCCAAAGGCTTTGACAAAAATCACTCATCAGAGAAAGAAAGGAAAATCCCAAAAAAGCACTCCAAGAACAGTAAAAACCCAACTATTAAAATAGACCGTGAAAAAATACTAGAATATCCCCAGGAGAAACTGCCAGAAGATGCAGAGTTTAAAGGATAGGAACAAGTAATTATTAAAGATATCAACTTGACAACGGACAACATTTTATTCCATAAACAGAAATATTACTCACCCTAAGTGGAAAAAACCTACTTATTGAGGCGACACGTAAAAAATCATATATAGCAATCCTAAGTCATTCGTGAGGGAGAAAATGCCTGTAACCCTTGTTGCTCAATACTTTCTAGCACTGTGCTATCTCATATTTCAGATAAGATTGCTATAGGAATTTTAATAATAAATTCAGTACTATCATCCAGGAAAGAGTTACAATACAAATTTCCACTGTGGGTTGATTGGAAAATTTACTAAGCGCTCGCCTTTTGCTGCCCAATGCGCATAACTGTAGTACGCTTCAATCATGTATTCTTGGGCTATGCGCTGTTTACCACAATCTAAGTAGAATTGTGCGGCTAGTTCCTTGGCGAATGCTTATTATTACAAGTATTTCCTTTAGCTCCAGATATCGCCTTGTCATATAATTCACTGGCTTCAGTTTTCTGTCGTAAAACGCGACATCTTTCTGATCCTACTAAATCAAACTTATGCTGGTGATTCATCGGTGCATGGTGCGCCCAATGCTGTAACTGAGTTTGCCTTTCTGCTACTCGCTCTAATGTGGTTGGTTCTTCACCTAAAGGTTGACTCAATTGTGCTAGGGCAAGCAAAGAATCGTAGAAATCAAGTACAGCTACGCCAACCGATTCTGGAATAGTAATTAAATAGTTTCTGCACTCAAGGGCATAACTGTTGGCTGGTTCAAATTCCCCAAACAAAAAACCAAGCATGAGCTTATGTAAGTAGAACATATTATATATATAGTCATAGTCCATACAGATCATCTCTAGACCGCAGCAGGGGGAGAAATTCCGTCTCTTGGAGAACTAAATCAGATAAAAGGGTAGTATTCTCTGCGAAAACCAGTAGATTTAACATAGTTTACCAATAGATCCGGCAATAATTAACTGCTGTGACCTGATTAAGTTACACCAAACTATCGTGGTAAGTGTGCGTATCTTGCTCCAAGATAGCAAGGGGGTGACCGCAACACAACGAATGGAGGCAGAAACTGTTACCGCTATATCCGACAAATGTCAGCTTTCCGACTTCTAATGGAATTGCGTAGCTTTCCCTCAAGAGAGGTAAGGTTTCCTTAGCAATGGTTTTAGCATCTGTCATCAGAGATAGATGAATAAAATCTTCGACTTTCCGGTTGCCAATCAGTTCGCTAGTTTCTTGGATTCACTGTTGAATATCTTCCAGTGTGGGTTTTTCTGGAACTTTTACCCCCAACTTTTGTAGAAGATCGATGCCAATGACAATGGTTTCAGTGAGTTTATTATGAGAGGTCTCTCCGTCAATTCTAATGCGGTTAATACTGGTTCAACCAGTAAGGAATATGACTGTTCTATGACAGTATCACTGAATTTTTCCATCCCCTCAAAGTCACTACACAGGGAAGCTACTTCAGCAGCTAATTCATGGAAGGCGAGACTCATTTCATATTGTCGTTGCCAAGCTTTTTCTCCTAACAAAGACAATCCTACTGCGGCATATTCATGCGCTGCTTGATAGGCAGTTGAATTTTTTTTAGCTTTGCGACAGACGATGAGGTTAAGTTTGCTAATTTATCTCGTTGTGTTTGTCCACTAATTAAAGCAATGCCGTCATTTAATTGATTAACTATTCAAAAATCCGGTCTTCTATCGCTCCTGGGGAAATATGTTCCAGCAGCAGTTACCCAATCTTGAGGTGAGTAGTTTGCTTTTGGTGATCAGGAATCAGGGAATAAGCTGCTTGCTGTACTCTGTTATGTAAAAATTCAATAGTCTGTTGATTTTCGGAAGTACCTGCTAGAGTTTCTTGACCAACATAAAACTTATAAACATCACCAATTGGTAAAATTAACCCTTCTTGTAATGCCTTCCATAAACAGGCTGCTGTTTCGATTTGAGATTGTTCCGAAACAATAGCCAAAGTTACTAAAGCAAACTGATTCCCAATACAAGCCGCTAACTGCAATACTTGTTGAGTTGATAGCGGTAGTTTTCCCAATTCCAGAAAAACCAGCTACCAGCATCATTTCTGTTGCGCCTTGGCTGACTCTCTCAAATGCTTCTAGTAGTCTGCCAAGGCAATTTTGCTGGGTTAAGTGCTCGGAGGATATAAACGCTGCATTTTTTACATGCATCCTTGGTTTTAAAACCACAATAAATACTGGGTTTTTGTTGATTACGCTGTGACTCCCAAGT